>Ga0067045_1030567_pt1 | contig 14801 bp, 9 predicted proteins | sample TerdegcTABiofilm_FD_59184 | JGI IMG/M metagenome (GOLD analysis project Ga0067045, IMG submission 59184) | Combined Assembly of (Gp0054472, Gp0054536) Wastewater bioreactor microbial communities from Singapore -Terephthalate degrading...
TGCCTGATTCTCCACGGCGGGGTTCCACCAGCGGTCGAAATGGAAGACGTGGTTGGCGCTGGTCAGGTTGAGTCCCGTGCCGCCGGCTTTCAGGGATAGTATGAAAATGTGGGGAGCTGCGGGATCTGTCTGGAACCGTTCCACCATGGTATCCCGGTCTTTTTTCTTTACTCCGCCGTGAAGGAAGAATATTTCCCTGCCGAAGGTTTCCTGGAGGTATTTTTGGAGAATTGCTCCCATCTCCCGGAACTGGGTGAAGATAAGGCTTCTCTCCTTTTGAAGAAGGATTTCCTCCAGCATCTCGGTGAGTCGGGCCAGTTTTCCCGATCTGTTGGGGATGGGGGAATTATCTCCCAAAAAGTGGGCGGGATGGTTGCATATCTGTTTTAATTTTAGAATGGTTGACAGAATGATGCCTTTTCGTGTTATGCCCGTAGAGGAGTCCAGAGAGTTGGCCACATCGTTCAAGACCGCCTGGTAGAGGGACACCTGTTCCCTGGTCAGGGTGGAATAGACCTTCATCTCCATCTTTTCCGGCAGATCCTGGATAATATTCTTGTCGGTCTTCAATCGTCTCAGAACGAAGGGAGATGTGATCTTTTTCAGTTCATCAATGACTTCTTTTTGTTTGTTTATTTGAATGGGAATAAAATATCTGTTTTTAAAATCTTTCTGACTTCCCAGAAATCCCGGATTAAGGAACTCCAGAATCGACCAGAGATCCCCCACATTATTCTCCACGGGGGTGCCGGTCAGGGTGATTCTGTAGTCTCCCCTGAGAGAACGGGCGGATCGGGACTGCTTGGTCTCCGGATTTTTTATATTCTGGGCTTCGTCCAGGATGATCCCTCCCCAGTCCACCTTGCCGAAGAAGTCAAAATCCCGGTGCAAAAGGGAATAACTGGAGATAATCAGGGCGTGTTGTTCCGCCTTGTCCCGGAAATCCTCCCCTTTTTCCCGTTTCACGCCGTGATGAACCATCAGGGGGAGATGGGGGGTAAACCGTTCCGCCTCCTTCTGCCAGTTCCCCATGACCGATGTGGGGCAGACTATAAGCACGGGTTTTCTTCTTTCCGTTTCCCAGTCTCTCTGAATCAGTGCGAGTACCTGAATGGTTTTGCCCAATCCCATGTCGTCGGCCAGGCAGATGCCGAAGCCCCATTGCCGCATGAAATCCATCCATGAATATCCCCGGATCTGGTAGGGGCGCAAACTGCCGCAGAAACCTTCCGGAGGGGGGAGTTCATCGGGAGACCGGGTTCCCTCCAGTTCCTCCAGCAATTGGCCGATCCAGCCGTCGGCGGAGATTCCCCGGAATTCCAGCTCGGGAATCTGGGTCTTCTGAGCCAGGGAGGTCTTAATGATCTCCCGGAGAGGGATCTTGCCCGTTTTCTTTTTCTTCCAGAACTCTATAGCGGCCTGGATCTCTTTGGCATTGAGTATGACCCACTGTCCCCGGATCTTCACCAGGGGGGTCTTCATCCGGGCCAGCTGTTCCAGTTCCCTGTAGGAAAGAATATGATCTCCCAGAGCTAACTGCCAGTTGAACGACACCAGGGTCTCCAGGGACATCTGCCCCTTGCCCGCCTTCATGACCGGCGACTTTGCCGAACCCCGGACGGAAATCCGGGCGCGGGATCCTCTGCCCGTCCACCAGGAAGGGAAAAAGATGCCGAAACCAGCCTGTTCCAGTTGCCAGGCCTTTTCGGTGAGAAATTCCACCGCTCCCACGCCGTCGGTCTGATATTCCAGAGGAGTCGGTGTCTTGAGACTCTCCACGATGTCCGGGCATATCATGGAAGCTCGCCCCAGAGAGGTCAGCAGGTATTCCCGGATATTCACACCCTCCAGATCCATTACTTTCTTTTTGGCTTTTTTCATATTCCAGATCTTATCCAGGGGGACGATGAGACTGGGATCCTTCAACGACTGGAGCAGATACCGGACGGTCCAGGGAGGGGACTGCCCATTGCCTCCCGTTTCCTCTTCCCAGCCCGGTTCCATATCCGACTCCTCTTCCTCTGGGGGAATGTAGGGTTCTTCCATGCGAAAACAGAGTTTGCAGGGAGCCCGGGAGGATATATAGAGAGGTCGGGACCATTCCCTGATCTGTTCCGCAAATTTGTGCAGTTCTTCCGGTTCCCCCTCCATGACCCCATCCGGGCATGACAGACGGTAAATCCATTGTTCATGAAGGCTGTCCCATTTTCTGGCCTCCTTCTTCCGCCCTCTTGAGGAGTACCCGGACAGGGAGTTCCGGCATCGCACCAGATAATCGGTAATCTCCTCTATAAAAAGGGAAACCGCCGCCTGGGGATTGGGAAAACACCGGTTATCATCTTCCTCTCTTTCCGGATCGGCATCAGGAGTTTCCCCTCCCCGGCAGCTGTGGGGCATCAGGGAGGAAATCTCCGACAGATATTCCCGATCCTCTCCTTCGATTACCGGGATCCACCGGGCATAAAATTTACCGTCGATTTCTTTTATTCCAGGAAGGAACTTTTGCCGTACCGCTATAGAGCCGGCCCATTGCATCAGCCTGGAGAAAAACGCCGTATCTTTTGCCACTGCTATGCCGGGATTCAGAATATCCCTGTCGTCGGCAAGAGTCAGGAATTCCGCCGTCTGCTGATTGTTGAGAAGAAGGGAGGCAACTCTCCAGGGCTGAAGAACGGGAGGGGATTTGAAGGAGACCGTTCCTATCATGGGGCTGGATGGAATAGCCTTTCTCCGGTAGGTGGGAAGCCACAGGGATAGCTCCTGTTCCGGCGGTTCCTCTTTCCAAGTCATGCCCGTGGATTTCAGTTTTTCCCGCAGCAATCCTGCATCCGCGCCAAAAGGAAGTTTATCGGTGGGGGATCCTTTTTCCGACTTTTCCAGATCCGGAGAAACTTCTCCCCATATATAGAATTTTCCCTGATGGAATAACGAATGTAAAATAATCACAGAGGGTTTCCTTTAAAGTTTTACTGCCGGTCTTTCACTTTTCCAGTATATATTCAGTCCTCTGGCGGAGAACCACGTCATCCTGAATTCGTTTCAGGATCTATACAATATCTTGTGCCTCAGATTCTGAAACAAAGCCTGTCCTGAACTTGTTTCAGAATTCGGAATGACGGGAGGACTGAATGAATACCTTTTCCATTCTCCTGTTTCAGGAATTTTGCTTGATTTCCCTATTATTTTTGCCGAAGGTACATCCGCAGTAGTTCTGCCGATAAAGATTCAATTGCCGGGATATTTCCGCCGATTTTTTGAATCCGTCTTTTTTCTTGAAGTCCGAGACTAAATAGGGGACTCCCGTTTCTTTTGAAATTTTTTCGCCGATACTGTTAATCAGCCGGGCATTTTTGCGGGGTGTTACCGTCAATACCGTTCCAAAGAGATCATATCCCCGCTCTCCGGCAGTAAGGGCGGTTTGCATGAGTCTCATATTAAAACAGACTTCACACCTCTTGCCTCCCTCGGGTTGGTTTTCCAGCCCCCTGACCGACTCCTCCCACTCTTCCCAATTATATTCCCCTGTTATAACCTCAATTCCCAGGGAGGCGAAGGTTTTTTCCACCTCTTCCTTCCTTTTATCATACTCTTCCGGGATATTTATGTTGGGATTATAAAAAAACAGACACACCTGATAATCCTTCTCCAGTTCCGGTGCTATATAAACCGCACAGGGAGCACAACAGACATGCAGGAGAAGTCTGGGTTTGACTTCCATTCTTTTACTCCTTTCGCAGGGATTTCCGGCGGTGTTTTTGTCTGACTCAATCTCCCAAGGGGGTTACTCCTCCATCATTGGATTTTCGCAGGGGGTTCCGGCGGTTTCGCCCAGATTCAGCATGACTGCCGAGGCGAAGGTGATATAGAATTCCTCCTGTTGGGGGTCTCTTTCCTCGGCGGGGATCTCTTCTTTAAACCTGTCGTAAAGTTCCTGATATATTTTCAATGCTTCTCTGAAGTGGGGATCCGCTTCTTTCTTCCGTTCCAGCCCCAGCAGGGAGGCTCCCAGGTTGTTCAGGGTCATGCCCAGACATTCCCTGTACTCGGTGCTTTGGGGTTCCGCCCCGATCATCCTCCGATATTCCTCTATCACCGCCCGGTAATAGATTTCCGCCTCGGCAAAATCCCCCATATTGAAGGCGGTTTCTCCCAGCAGGTTCATGCACTCCACTTTCTGAAGCAGCAGATTCCCCTCAAAGGGATCCTCCTTGTCAGAACTATCGGGTTCCAGATCGGCGGAGGATTCTTCTTTTATAAGGGTTTCCGTGAGTTCCAGGGCTTTTATGAGATTTTGTCTCGCCTGGGGAAAATCTTCCTGTTCGTAGCAATCAACCCCCTGATGGAACAATACTCTGAATTCTTCTCTGTTGGTCATCTTGTAAAACCTCCCGCTATTTTTGCCGCAGATTCGCTCCACAGGCGCTTTTTCTTCTTATTATGCGGATTCTTGCGGCTACACTTCATAAAAGGTTGTCCCGGAAATTTTAATTCGAGGAGGAGCAAAAGAGCAATATCGGAATTGAAGTTTATGGTTGTTTACTGCTACTATTCAATGGAGGCGGTAAGGGCAAGTAAAACGAAGGGATTTCACAAAGAGATTCTATCTCCTGAATCCCGAAACCAGTTCAGGACAGACTTTGTTTCAGGTTCTCTGGCAATCGGGATGAAATCTGGGTTTTGGTAGAAAATGGCGTAAGTCCTGAATATTTTAGCCTTCTTCCTCTGCGAATTTTATTCCCGAAAGTGGTGATTGCAATTTCAAAACCCGAAACCAACCGTTCCACCGGCAACCGACTTCCTCTCACAAAGATAGGAAAGAAAGCCTCTTCCCTATCAAGGGAGAGATACCCTTGCACATCCGCATTTCGTTCTTTTTGCCACAGTCCGGCTTCCGATTTCCTCCGGTTTCCCGTGAAAAAGGTTTTTTTGTCCGTTTTTATATGTCTGCTTTTCCTGTTATTTTCTTGCGGTGTCCGGGTTGAGCCCGCAAAAGCAGGAGACAATCCTGAAAATAATCCGATTACTCTTAAAATATATAACGGCGGTGTCCGGTTGAATTTTTACGGCGATCCCACACCGACGGCGGAAAGGACACAGAAAAGCGAAACCGGGCAAGGGGCTATAAACGGCGAAAAGGAGCAAAATCCCGAAAACAGACAGCCGGAAGAAATAAAAAATCCTCCTGTCCTCTTCTTTGTTCCCCACTTCAATGAAAAGATCGCGGTGGGGGTGTTGGAGAAAAAAAGAGAAGATCTGGAAAAAATAGGCACAATCTGTATTCTGGAACCGGTATGTAAGGAAGAGGAGATGAAAAAAGACGGAATCCCCCAGCATGAGCCTGTCGGCAGGTTCGTCTATTTTCAGGATGGGAAGAAAAACTGGTTCTGTCTGGATCCCAACCGGATCTATACCCAACCGGGCATAGTGAGGTTTGTTTATGCCTTCAGGGACGGTCAATGGAAAAACGGCAGATATGAGGGGATAATCCCCACGGGAGAAGTGCTGGACAAAGTGGACGGACTGGGTATGGAGATATTAAAAGAATTGGGACTGAAGAAGGAAATCGAAGAGGATAAGAACGGGGAAAAGCATATTAACAAACCGACGACAGGGGGATTTAATATTTTATTATATTTTAATAACCCTATCCTGTATATTATATCCGATTACGTAAATCGATATTCTCTCCCGTCCTTCCTGCCGACGGTGGTTACTCTTCATAACAACGATCCCAGTCCGACCTATAGTCTCAGATACTACGACACTCCCGAAAATGAAGGGTATCCGGTGGTGTTAAAAGATATTAATAACAAGCCTTATATTTATTACGGAGATCCCCTTCAAATCGACAATTTCTTTTTCGTAACCCGGTTGAGGGATTATGAGAAACTGGTTTATATCAGCAAGGAGAGGGAATCTCAAAAGAAACACGGTTTCAATGTCGTCCTGCAGGATAATAAAGCCATTGAAACCATCACCGGCAATGACGGCTCCCTGTCGGTCTATTGCGGGATGAAGGGAATCCGCTACATCAACATGGAATGCCTGTTCAAGTCCCCGTCGGAAAAGATTAATGAGGAAAGTTTTCTATATCAGACCGAAATGCTGGAAGCGACCCTGGAACTGTTAAAAACAAAAACCTCTCGATAGAACCGTTTTTTTGTACCTGCCCTCTTGGTTTCCGGCTTCCAAAGAGGGAAGTGATGTGTTATAATCTCAGAAATAAATAGGAAAAACGGGGGCTATGGGGTAAATGGGATGAATGAAAACAAATAAGAACGGAAAGCGGGAAAAGATATATAACACGGTGTCCGGCGGAATTTTCAGGATTCACATCCGATGGCCGTGATGAAAGTATCCCGATAGCAGGTGGTAAAATGATGAATCTTCTGGAGAAAATAAAAAAGGTATTCGATCCCAACGAGTGGGAAGTAAAGAAGCTGCAAAAGCATGTGGACGCGGTAAATCTTCTGTCCGAGGAGATGAGCCGGTTATCCGACGAGCAGTTGAAAGGCAAGACCGCCGAATTCAGGGAAATGCTGAAACAGGGAAAAACCCTGGATGAAATCATGGTTCCCGCCTTTGCTGCGGTGAGGGAGGCTGCGAAAAGAACCATCGGACTGAGGCATTTCGATGTTCAGATCCTGGGAGGGGTGGTGCTGCACGGTTACGGTCTCAATCACGGACGGATAGCCGAGATGAAGACCGGTGAGGGAAAAACCCTGGTGGCGACTCTGCCTATATATCTCAACGCTCTTACCGGCAAGGGGGTTCACCTGGTTACGGTCAACGACTACCTGGCAAAAAGGGACGCTTTGTGGATGGGGCCGGTTTATCATTTTATGGGGTTGTCGGTGGGAATCATTCAGCATGATGTATCGTTTATATTCGATCCCGATTATATGGTGGGAGACCCCGGTTCCGACAGGATAAGACCTGTTCATCGCCGGGACGCCTATCATGCGGATATTACCTACGGTACCAATAACGAGTTCGGTTTTGACTATTTAAGAGACAACATGGTGATGCACTCGGAAGAAAAAGTGCAGAGGGAGTTGAATTTTGCCATCGTTGACGAAGTGGACTCCATCCTTATCGACGAGGCGAGAACCCCGCTGATTATCTCCGGCAGAGGCGAGGAAACCACCGAGGATTACCGTAAATACGCCCGGCTGGTTAAAAGACTGGTTAAAGACAAGGATTACACCGTTGATGAGAAGTCCCATTCGTCCCCCTTGACCGAGGAGGGGGTGGTGAGAGCGGAGGAATATCTGGGACTCATAACGGCAAAACCCGAAGGGGAAACGGAAGAGGGAGAGATCGAGAAAGAGGATCATCCCCTTTATGCCGAGGAAAATATCGAAGTCCTCCACCGTCTCGAAAACGCCCTGAAAGCCAAGGAACTGTATAAACTGGATGTGGACTATGTGATCAAGGACGGCGAAGTGGTCATCGTGGACGAGTTCACCGGCAGACTCATGTTCGGCCGGCGCTATTCCGACGGTATCCATCAGGCTATCGAGGCGAAAGAGAATGTCAAGATAAAATCCGAGGATCAGACTCTGGCCTCCATCACTTTCCAGAATTATTTTCGTATGTATAACAAACTGTCGGGTATGACGGGTACCGCTGCCACCGAGGAGAGAGAATTCCGTCAGATATATAATATAGATGTGGTTATCATCCCCACTAACAAACCTCTGAACCGACAGGATCTGCCCGACCGGATCTTCAAGACCCAGGAAGCCAAGCTGAATGCCGCCGTGAAAGAGATCGAAAGTCTCCATAAAAGTGAAAGACCTGTCCTGGTGGGAACCCGCTCCATCGAACTGTCGGAGACCCTGTCTTTGATGCTGAAGAGAAAGGGAATCCCTCATAATGTCTTAAACGCCAAATACCACGAGAAGGAAGCCCAGATCATCGCCCAGGCGGGAAAACCGGGAGCTGTAACCATCGCCACCAACATGGCGGGACGGGGCGTGGATATTATTCTGGGAGGAAATCCCCCCGATTCGGCAAGTGCCGAAAGGGTAAAACAGCTGGGGGGACTATTCATTCTGGGAACGGAACGCCATGAATCCCGGCGTATCGACAACCAGTTAAGAGGAAGATCGGGGCGTCAGGGAGATCCCGGCACGACTCGGTTCTTTACCGCCCTGGACGATGAGATCATGCGGCTTTTCGGCTCCGAACGCCTGCCCGACTGGATCACCGATGTGGCCGACGACGAGGAACTTCCCCTGGATCACCCTATCTTCACCAAGGCCATCCAGAAAGCCCAGGAGAAGGTGGAATCCCATCACTTCGACATCCGGAAAACCGTGTTGGACTACGACAACGTGATGAACGAACAACGGAAGATTATCTATGCGGAACGGAACAAGATCATCGAGGGAGCCGACATAAAACCCACCATCGAGGGGATGATTGACGAGGAGATCGACAAACTGGTAGCCCTTTACTGCGGTGAGGGAATCCACTTCGAGGAATGGGATCTGGAATCCCTGTTCAAAGCCTGCAAGGAAACCTTTACTCCGCTCCCCTTCGATGCTTCCCAGAAAGCCCTGGAAACCCCCGACCGCAGGACTATCCGCAATGAGATCCGCAGATGGGCTATGGACACCTACAACAAGAAACGGGAAAAGTGGGGCGGGGAACTTTCCAATCTGGTGGAAAAGTGGGTGCTTCTGCGTAATGTGGACAGCAAATGGATCGACCACCTGCAGACCATGGACGTTTTGAGAGAAGGCATCGGTCTTCGTGGATACGCCCAGAAGGATCCTTTGATTGAATATATTAACGAGTCGTATCAGTATTTTGAAGCCATGAAGCAATCCCTGGCGGAAAGTATCGTCAAAGACCTGTTCCGGATCCAGGTGAAAAGCGAACAGATCGAGGAACGAAAAAAACGGAGAGTAACCGTCACCCGGGAACACCGGGGCGACGGAGGGGAAGGCGGAACCACCATCCGTAAAGGGAAGAAGATCGGCAGAAACGACCCCTGTCCCTGTGGCAGCGGCAAAAAATATAAACGGTGCTGCGGAGCATAAAATCCTAGGTCGGACTCCTGTTCGCCTTCCAAGTTAGCATGTCATCCTGAAACCAGTTCAGGACAGGCTTTGTTTCAGGATCTCTGGCAATCGGCATGAAATCGGGGTTTTGATATAAAATGGCGTAAGTCCTGATATTGTCAGGAATTACGTTCAAATTCGAGGAAAACGGCATGAAATCGTCATCCTGAAACCAGTTCAGGACAGGCTTTGTTTCAGGATCTCTGGCAATCGGCATGAAATCGGGGTTTTGATATAAAATGGCGTAAGTCCTGATTGTGTCTCAGATTCCGAGATAAGTTCGGAGTGACGGTGGGACTGAAGGCATACCTGCAATTTTAACGCTATTTGTCAGGCCCAGAACCGGGAGAATGAACAGTCTGCCTTCGACAAGGAAAGGCTATACTTGTCTGTCCCACCACCCGAAACCGTGCAAATAAAAAGAGCCTCTAAGTAAATAGAATTTTTGCTCCTATTAGAAGGATTTATAATATATAAGTCAAATTAAAATTATGAGATAACAGAAAACTCGGAGGAGTGGTTCAATAGTGAATAAAAAACTTAAATCCAAAAAATCATCCCAAACCGCCCAAAAGAGTCTCTCCGCCAAAACATCTAAAAAGAGTCAGTCAAACCAATCCCAAACCGCTAAAAAGAACCGGTCAAAGCAAGGCGACGCACCGATTCCCATGAACATACTGGAATTTCACAAACAGTTCCCCGACGAAAAAGCCTGTCAGGAATATCTGTTCAAAACCCGGTGGAGTAAAGGTTTTGTTTGTCCCAAATGCGGAAATCAGCAATATTCTTTTCATTCCATACGATCTCTTTATCAGTGCAAAGGTTGTGGCTATCAAGCATCCCTGACGGCGGGAACCATATTTCACAAAACCCGCACCTCCCTTTTGAAATGGTTTGGGGCTATATTTTTTATATCAATACAAAAAGTGGGGATTTCCGCACTGGCACTGAAAAGAATACTGGCTATTGACACTTACCGGACTATCTGGACTATGTGCCACAAAATCAGAAAAGCCATGTCCTGCGAGGATCAACAGGCCACCATGCCCATAACGTCAGGGATTCCGGGAATATCGGGCATAATAGCCATCAATAATGAGTTTCTGGGAAACACCAAGAGGAGCAGAAGCGGTAACAGCGGTAGTGATAGTAAGGCAAATTCGGCGGCAACTCCCGACTACGACGGCGGTAGTGAAAGTAAGCCAAATTCAGTTTCAACCCTCGGCGATAACGAAGGAAAAATTTTGCTTTCACTTTATATGGGATTGGAATACACTGAAATGAAAGTTATACCTATAGAAATAATCGGTAGTATCTTGCCGTCGATAGTGAATGGGAATAAAAATAGTAGTAAAGGAGGTATAAAAAATGATAAAAACGATCATGAATTAACGAGCTATAAATTTATTGACAATAGAATCAATATTAATAAAACAAATACCAAAAGAAATAAAAGCAAAATTCGAACAAAAAATAAAAACAGTGATTCATATTGGGTAAATATACTGATAAATAACCTTAGAACCAACCTACATGGAACTTTTCACTGTATAGGAAATAAACATTTGCAGAGATTTCTGGATGAGTATTGCTATAAGTTTAACAGAAGACATAACGAGGTGGAATGGTTTGACTTTCTCCTTTCCGCCTGTTGTAAGACCAAAACCGTAACCTATAATGAGTTAAAGGAGTTAAAGATATAATTAATAGAAAAACCCACCTACTTGGAGAACCGGGAATCGGAAAAGTGTGGGAAATAGGTTCTAAACGGGCAAGACAATAGACCTGTAGTAACGGGATACCCTGTTCTTATTTGTTTTTATTTTGACATCGGATTTCCCCTCTCTTGACGGGAAGGAAGCTGTTTTGATTCGAAGAATAGAATAAGCGGGTATTTGAGATAAAGACTTATAGATCGAGATGTTTACAATTTTTTTTGGAGTTTGATTTTTGTGAAAAAGAGAGTTGTTCCGTTTATATTTTTTCTTATATTGATTTTTGTTTATGTGGTTTTGGGAATCGGTTTCGGGGAAAGGCTATTTGCCCAGACACCATCATCAGGAACAGGAGGGAGCAGTCCCGGCGGTTTTTCCTCTATGCCCGGCAGTCCCGGCGGTTCTCCCTCGATGCCCGGCAGTCCCGTAAACGGCGGTTCTCCGTCGCCGGTTTCCACGGGAACTATTTCGATTCGGCAGAGGGACACGGTTTTGCAGATGACCGCACTGGAAAATCCCAATTACGATATATGTCTGGTATTTGACATATCGGGCAGTATGAAGGGGATTCTCCCGCGATTGAAGGCACAGGCGGAAAAGACGGTAGATTTCTCCCGTCCCGGTGATACCCTGATTCTGGTCAAGTTCGACGCCTCCACTCGCAAGCCCCTGGTACAACCCGTCGCCACCGATTATGACAAGAAAATCTTCCTCAGCTGGGTCAAAAAGATCGAGACCACCGACGGATTTGGTACCGATATAAAAGCCGCTTATTATACCGCCCTCAAGGAACTGGACAACCTCAACTCCGCCCGGAAGCAGAAGGGGGAACCTATATGTATCCAGCAGATCGTATTTGTGTCCGACGGATACGACATTCCTCCCGAATACAGCCCCTTCAGGAATATGGGTAGCGAGAAAAGCAAGGAACTGGATGATCTCATCAAAAAAGCCGATAATGAAAAGTTGATTAATATAGTTCCCATCGGCATCGAATTCAAGGGATACAGTCCAGTGCTGAAAAACGCCACCGGACAGACCGAAGAAGTGGGGAGCACCCAACAACCTATTCAGGATCCCGAACTGGATAAATTCGTCCGACAGATGGAGGATGCCCTGGGAAGAACTCCCGGAGGAAACGCCGGTTCTTCTACCGATACGGTGGCATTGTCTGATTATCAGTTTTATATCGACTGGCTGTCGGACAAGCTCACCCTGCAAAAGGGGGGTGAGAGTCAGGGGACGGAAAAAAACAGCAGAGTATATACTTTTTATCTCAATTCGGATTTCAAGAAGGTTCAGGTGGACAACATCAGCGTCTCGGCGGTCTATACCCCTTCCATGGGAGATCTGACGGGCAGAATATCGGGTTCTCCCAGAGTTTTACCCGCGAAACTGGTTCCCCCCGGTGATAGGAGGAGTACCGTTTCCGTTACGGTGGTTTTCCCTCCCAACTGGAGTTTCAAGGAGAAAAAAAGCAGCGGGACTCTTAAAATAACCCTCTACGGCGACATGAAGATCGACGATACCTTAACATATCCCTTTAATACCAAAGAGATGAGTGTTCCGGTAAATTATACGGTTCCCGTATCGAAATCCCTTTATTTATATACGGGACTGGCTCTTATCGCTCTGGTATTCATTCCTCTGGGTTTCATCTATCAGGTTCTGGTTCCCATCACCGTAACCCTGAAAAGCGGTGAAAAAGCCATGGCATACCGATTGGCTCACAAGGGAACCATCACCATCGGAGGCAATGCGGATTTCAATATCGAGGGATGCATGGACGTGGTGGCGGAGATCCAGCGGCGGTTCCGACGTTTTGTGCTGGTGGAGAAAAGAGACGGAGTGATCCCTTCTAACGACGGCGTGAAGAAAGGGATGATCCCCCTGAAACTGAGTCAGGGATTCAGCCTGAATATTGACGGTTCCTATAAGGAAATGGAATTTCTGCCCGGTAATCAGGAGAACGCCGTCCAGGATACCGAAGAACCGGTGGAATCGGGAGACATGGACGATGAGGGATTCAAATTCTGACCCCCTCTTCACGGCAGGATTGACGGGAAATTTGTTGAAAGGACGAATATGTATTACATAGGCGTTATCGGTCAGAAAACCTGCGACGATAAAATAGCGCAAATAGCATATACAGTGGGACAAGAAATAGCCCGAACGGGTTCTGTTCTGGTTTCGGGAGGCATGAGCGGCGTCATGTACCACTCCTGCAAGGGAGCTTTCGAGGCGGGAGGAACGGTCATGGGGATCCTGCCCGGTTTTGATCGGGAAGACGCCAACCCCTATCTCACTTATTCGACGGTTACCGGTATGGGGGCAGGCAGAAATCAGATTGTAGCCCTCTCTTCCGATGCCCTTATCGCCATATCGGGAGGGCCCGGAACCCTCAGTGAGATGGCCTTCGCCATGATGTACCGGAAGCCCGTGGTCGCCATCAGATCCTGGTATTTGGAGGATTCTCTGGGAGAAGCCCCTCCCGTTCACTATATGGAAGATCCTGTCCTGGCGGTTCAAATGGTTATCGGGTTACTGCAAAAAAATTCAAAAGAAATGCTGAAAGGTTAGCCATGCCACCTACCGGATTGCCACCCACATTTCAGGAAACCGATCTCAAATACTACCTTCGAATGATGAGGGCCAGCTTCTCCGAACTGGAGGAAATGCGCCCCCAGAAACTCCCTTCTCCCTCTCAGATAAAAAATATCGTCATCGTCCTGGAATCCGAATCTATGGGAAGAGGTAAGGAGATGCTGGGTAAAAAACTGACCTACCACTTCCTTCAATCCCTCATCAACAGCAGTACAAAACCCAAAGCCATCATACTGCTCAATAGCGCCGTTCTTTTGTGCCATGGCAAGGGAGAGGCTCACTCCAAACTGGTGGTGCTGGAAGAACAGGGCTGCAAGATAATGGCGTGCATCTCCTCGGCGGAAGAATACGGTATCATGGAAGAGATGGGCGTAGGTTTCGCCGCCAGCATGGACGAGATCACCGATACCCTCATGAATGCCTGGAAGGTGATTACGCTATAAAGAAGTTGGAAGTCGGAGGTTGGATGGGGAGAAAAAAGAATAAACCCGTTAGCGGTTTTGTAGCGACAGACTCGTCTGGCGGACTTCAGTCCTTTAGTTGTGGATTCCGATAACGGCAAAGATAATCGAATATAAGGCGGTTTTATGGTTTCAATTGTAATTCCTACCTATAACGAACGGGAAGGTATTGAAGATATTATAAAGGCGATTTCCCAGGTCTTCCGGGACGGAGGCATCGACGGCGAGATAGTTATCGTGGATGACGACTCCCCCGACAAAACATGGGAGTTCTGCGAGAGTCTGAAAGACAAATATAACGTCAGGGTTCTGAGAAGAGTGGGCAAGAGAGGCTTATCTTCGGCGGTTATCGACGGTTTTGCTATCGCCGGAGGAGATATAAAAGGAGTCATGGACGCGGACGGCAGCCACGACCCGAAAATCCTGCCCGATATGATCAAGGCTCTGGAAAGTAACCAATGCCAACTGGCGGTGGGGAGCCGCTATATCCCCGGCGGTGGAACCCAGGACTGGCCCTTTACCCGACGGTTTATCTCCATGACCGCCGTTATGATGGGCAGATTCCTCACCTCGGTAAAGGATGTAACCTCCGGCTTCTGCCTTTTCCGTAAAGAAGTCATCGAGGGAGTGGAACTGGATCCCATTGGCTGGAAGATAGTGCTGGAGATCATCGTGAAAGGCAAATATCAGAAATGTAAGGAATTCCCCTTTATCTTCAAAGATCGGGAAAAAGGAAAGAGTAAACTGGGTAAAAGGGCAATTCTCAATTATATCGAACACCTGATCAAACTCCACCGCTGGAAAAAAGAAAATAAACGGTAGTGTAGCGAAGGACTTTAGTCCTTCCTGTTTGGGAGTCGGAGATCAGACTGTGTGAAAAGGTTGAGAGGGGTTTTGTAGATCAGGACTTTAGTCCTGCCTTATGGATTTGCAGAGAGCAGAGGAAGAGA
>Ga0067045_1030568_pt1 | contig 14801 bp, 14 predicted proteins | sample TerdegcTABiofilm_FD_59184 | JGI IMG/M metagenome (GOLD analysis project Ga0067045, IMG submission 59184) | Combined Assembly of (Gp0054472, Gp0054536) Wastewater bioreactor microbial communities from Singapore -Terephthalate degrading...
CCCCCGCGACACAGCCGGGTCCTCTATACGGCGCAACGCTGCTTCCGGCAATGGGGGGCGGCCCGGGGGCCGCACGCGCCGCTAGGCCGTCCCGTCCTTGTGTTTCTTCCTGCCGAAGAAGCGCGAGACCAGCACGAAGAACAGCGGGATGAAGATGAGGTCGATGAAGGTGGCCGAGAGCATGCCGCCGCAGACCGCGGTGCCGATGGCGTTCATGGCGCCCGCGCCCGCGCCGTTGGCGACGGCCAGGGGCAGCACGCCGAAGAGGAAGGCCAGGGAGGTCATGATGACCGGCCGGAACCGGGTGCGCACCGCGCCCAGGGTGGCGTCCACCAGGCCGTCGCCGTGGTGCAGGCGCTCCTTGATGAACTGGATGATGAGGATGGCGTTCTTGGTGGACAGGCCCAGGGTGGTCAGGAACCCGATCTGGAAATAGACGTCGTTGGGGAAGCCCCGCAACGTGGTGGCCATGATGGCGCCGAACACGCCCAGGGGCAGCATGAGCAGGTTGACGAAGGGGATGGTCCAGCTTTCGTACAGGGCCGCCACGCAGAGGAAGATGACGAAGATGGAGAATGCGTAGAGGATCGGCCCCTGGGCCGTGGCCATGCGCTCCTGGTAGGAGAGCCCGGTCCAGTCGAAGCCGATGCCCTGGGGCAGCTTGGCGGCCAGCTCCTCCATGGCGGCCATGGCCTCGCCGGTGCTGTGGCCCGGCGCGGGCTCGCCCCAGATGTTGATGGACGGGAACGCGTTGTAGCGCTCCAGCTTGGGCGAGCCCAGGGTCCAGCGGCCCGTGGCCACGGAGGAGAAGGGCACCATCTTGCCCGCGTCGTTGCGGATGTAGAGCTTTTCCAGGTCGAGCGGCATCATGCGGAACGGCGCGTCCAGCTGGGCGTACACCTTCTTGACCCGGCCGGCCTGGATGAAGTCGTTGACGTAGGCGCTGCCGAAGGCCGAGGAGATGGTCGAGTGGATGGCGGTGATGGGCACGCCCAGGGCCCCGGCTTTGTCCCAGTCCACGTCGATATGGTACTCGGACACGTCCTCCATGCCGTTGGGCCGCACCCGCACCAGGCGGGGGTCCTGCATGGCCATGCCCAGCAGCTGGTTGCGCGCGGCCATGAGCTGGTCGTGGCCCAGGCCGCCGCGGTCCTGGAGCTGGAAGTCGAAGCCCGTGGCCATGCCCAGCTCGATGACGGGCGGCGGCGGGAAGGCGAAGACCATGGCCTCCTTGATCTGGGAGAAGGCCCCCATGAGCCGTCCGGCCACGGCCTTGACCTTGAGGTCCGGACGCTGGCGCAGGTGCCAGTCCTTGAGCTTGATGAAGCCCAGGGCCATGTTCTGGCCCTGGCCGCCGAAGCTGGTGCCCGGGATGGACATGAAGGACTCGATGGCTTCGGACTCCTTTTCCACCACTTTCCTGGCCTTCCGCATGACCTCGGTGGTCTGCTCCAGGGTGGAGCCCGAGGGGAGCATGGCCTGGACCATGAGGATGCCCTGGTCCTCGTCCGGGATGTAGGAGGTGGCCATGCGCTTGAAGGAGAAGCCCACCAGGACCACCAGGACCGCGTACAGGGCGAGGAAGGCCACCCTGCGGTTGAAGGAGTAGCCTACCAGCCGCACGTAGCGGTCGCGGATCCAGAAGAATATCTTGTCGAAGCGGCGGAAGAAGGGCCGCAGGAAGAACACTGCGTTGTCCGAGGGCTCGTGGCCTTTGGGCACGGGCTTGAGGAAGGTGGCGCAGAGCACCGGGGTCAGGATCAGGGCCACCAGCACCGAAAGGAGCATGGCCGCGATGACCGTCACCGAGAACTGGCGGTAGAGCACGCCCGTGGAGCCCTGGAAGAAGGCCATGGGCCCGAACACCGCCGAGAGCACCAGGCCGATGCCGATGAGCGCGCTGGTGATCTCCTGCATGGACTTGGCCGTGGCCTCGCGGGGCGGAAGCCCCTCCTCGGCCATGATGCGCTCCACGTTCTCCACCACCACGATGGCGTCGTCCACGAGCAGGCCGATGGCCAGGACCATGGCGAACATGGTCAGCATGTTGATGGAGAAGCCGAAGAAGCTGAGCACGCCGAAGGTGCCCAGGAGCACCACGGGCACCGCGATGGTCGGGATGATGGTGGCCCGCATGTTGCCCATGAACAGGTACATGATAAGGAAGACCAGGATCACGGCCTCGACCAGGGTCTTGACCACTTCGTCGATGGCCACCTTGGTGAAGGGCGTGGTGTCGTAGGGGTAGATGACCTTCATCCCGGGCGGGAAGTAGCGGCTCATCTCCTCCATCTTCTTCTTGATGGCGTCGGCAGTGTCCAGGGCGTTGGCCCCGGCGGCCTGGCGGATGGCCATGCCCGCGCAGGGCATGCCGTTGAAGTAGGCGTCCACGTCGTATCGCTCGGAGCCCAGCTCGGTGCGGCCCACGTCCTTGATCCGCACCACGGAGCCGTCCGGGTTGGTGCGCACGGGGATGTTGGCGAATTCCTCGGGCGTCTGGAGCAGGTGCTGCACGATGATGGCGGCGTTCAGGCGCTGGTGCTCCGTGGCCGGGGCGCCGCCGAGCTGTCCGGCGGAGACCTCCACGTTGTAGGCCTCCAGGGCCGCGATCACGTCGTCGATGGTCAGGCTGTAGCTGGTCAGGCTGTCGGGGTTGAGCCAGACCCGCATGGCGTACTGCGTGCCGAAGTTCTCCACCTCGCCTACGCCGGGCACGCGCGAGAGGATCTTCTCCAGGTTGGACTGGGCGTAGTCGCGCAGGTCGTCGCCGTTCATGCTCCCGTCCTCGGAGATGAGGCCCACCACGAGCAGGTAGTTGCGGGTGGACTTGCTCACCTTGACGCCGGAGCGCTGGACCACGGAGGGCAGGCTGGCCATGGCCAGCTGGAGCTTGTTCTGGACCTTGGACCAGGCCACGTCCGGGTCCGTGCCCGGGGCGAAGGTCATCTCGACGCGGGCCTGGCCGGAGGAGGAACTGGTGCCCGAGAGGTAAAGCATGTCGTCCAGGCCGGTCATCTTCTGCTCGATGACCTGGGTCACCGTGTTTTCCACGGTCTCGCCCGAGGCCCCGGGGAAGTAGGCGTCGATGGCGATGGACGGGGGCGCGATGGGCGGATACTGGGAGATGGGCATAAAATGGATGGCCAGGGCTCCCATCGTCATGATGATGATGGCGATGACCCAGGCGAAGACCGGCCGGTCCAGGAAGAACTTGGAGAGCATCGGGGGGCCTCGCTCAGGATTTGGCGTCGGGTCCGGGCTCGGACTTCTGGGCGGGCTCGACCTGGGGCTGGAAGGGGTCGGCCTGGACCACAGTGCCGGGCCGCAGCATCTGGAGCCCTTCCACGATGACCTTGTCGCCGGCGGCCAGGCCCGTGGACACGAGCCACTTGTCGCCCACGGCGCGGTCCAGGCTCAGGGGCCGGAACTGGACCTTGTTCTCGGCGTCCACCACCAGGGCGTAGGGGTTGCCCTTCTGGTCGCGGGACACGCCCTGCTGGGGCACCAGGATGGCCTGCTCGTTGACGCCCTCGTTGATGACCACCTTCACGAACATGCCCGGCAGCAGCAGGTTCTTGGGATTGGGGAACACGGCCCGCAGCGTCACCGAGCCGGTGGTCGGATCCACGGTCACGTCGCGGAACTGGAGGGTCCCCTCCAGGTCGTAGGGCGCGCCGTTCTCCAGGATGAGCTTGACCTTGTTCTGGTCCGCCGCGTGGGGGTTGAGCAGGCCCTGCTCCATGCGGCTCTTGATGCGCAGAAGCTCGGTGGTGGACTGGGGCACGTCCACGTAGATGGGATCCAGCTGCTGGATGGTGGCCAGGGCCGTGGCCTGGTAGGCCGTGACGATGGCCCCGTCCGTGACCCCGGACTTGCCGATGCGGCCCGAGATGGGGGCCGTGACCTTGGTGTAGCCCAGGTTGATGCGGGCCGTCTCCACGGTGGCCTGCAGGGACTTGATGTAGGCCTGCTGCTGGTTCTTGGCGGCGGCCGCATCGTCGTAGTCCTGCTGGCTCAGGGCCGCGTTGTCCAGGAGCCTCTTGTAGCGCTCGGCGCGCAGGCGCAGGGCCGGGAACTCGGCTTCGGCGCGGTTCAGGGCGGCCTGGGCGTTGTTCAGGTCGGCCTGGAACGGGGCGGGGTCGATCTGGTAGAGCACCTGCCCGGCGGTCACGTCCGAGCCCTCCACGAAGAGGCGCTTCTGGATGAGCCCGCTCACCCGCGGCCGGATTTCGGCGATGAGATAGGGGCTGGTGCGGCCCGACAGCTCGGTGGTCAGCAGGAGCTTCTCGGGCGCCACCGTGAACACGGTGACCTTGGGGGCCTGCTGCTGGGGCGCGGCCTTGGGCTTGCGGTCGCAGCCCGCCAGGAGGGCCAGGAGCAGGAGCGCGGCCAGGGCCGCGGCAAAACCCGCCTTACTGTGCATCATTCTCTCACGTCGCATGCCTGTCCTCCCCGGAAGGGGTAAAGCGCATCATAGAAGAAGCAGCAGGGCCGCATCTCTAGGAAAATCGTCGCTGCGCCGTCAGATTTCAGGCGCGCGGCGTCGTCCGTGGTCCCTCGTGCAAACTTGAGGCCTGGCGGCGTTTTCCGGGAGGGGCCGCCAGGCATCCTGCGCCATATAAGGCTTTCCGCATCGGCTGCCAAGTGGCTGCGCCGCGGCGGACGTCCGTTGGAATCGGCGCGGAAAATCCCCAAGCGCGCCATCGTTGTTAGGGGCCATATAATATGGCGCCTAATAACAGTCAAGCCGCGCACCCGCATTGCCCGCTGCTTCCAAAACATCCCGCGGCGCCTGCAAAAGCGAAAGGGCTTGGGGGATTCGCCCCAAGCCCTGGATTCTCTGGTAGCGGGGAGAGGATTTGAACCTCTGACCTTCGGGTTATGAGCCCGACGAGCTACCGTACTGCTCCACCCCGCGTCACGTGAGAAGGAGGTAATTAGGCGTCCCCTTCGCGTTTGTCAACTCCATATTTACAACCGGGGCGAAATTCCGTATCCCGGAGCGGTCATGCAGTCCGCCATGCTTTCCATCGTCCTGCCGGTCTTCAATGAAGAGGACAACCTGGAGCCGCTCCTGGCCGAGATACGCCAGGTCGCGCCCCGTTTCGGCCGCCCCTGGGAGGTGGTCCTGGTGGACGACGCCAGCACGGACCGGAGCCTGGCCGTGATCAAGCGCTTGGCAGCGGACCAGCCCGAGCTGCGCTGGCTCGCCTTTGCCGGGAACTGCGGCCAGTCCGCCGCCTTCTGCGCCGGGTTCGACTTCGCCCGCGGCGAGATACTGGTGACCCTGGACGCCGACGGTCAGAACGACCCTGCGGACATCCCCGCGCTCCTGGCCCTCTTCGACCAGGGCGCGGACATGGTCATCGGCTGGCGCGCGAAGCGGCGGGATTCCTTCATGAAGCGCATCGCTTCCAGGATCGGCAACGGGGTGCGCAACCGGCTCACCCGCGAGACCGTGCGCGACACGGGCTGCTCCCTCAAGGTCATGCGCGCGGACATGGCCCGCCGCCTGCCGCGCTTTCGGGGCATGCACCGCTACCTGCCTACGCTCATGAAGCTCCAGGGGGCCAGTGTGGCCGAGACCCAGGTCAACCACCGGCCCAGGCTCAAGGGCGTGTCCAAGTATGGCACCTGGGACCGGGCCGTGGCCGGGCTCTATGACCTCATCGGCGTGCGCTGGCTCCAGAGCCGCAGCTTCCTCTACACCTTCCGCGACAAGAGCGAATGACGGGAGTCCCTTTCATGGCGCTGCCCGAATACTGGTGGCTGCTGGCCCTGGCCTGCGTGGGCCAGGCCCTCTATTTCCTGCGGCCGGACGCCTTCCGCCGCGCGCCCTCCCGCGCGCCCGCCTGGGCCCTGGCCGGCATGGGCTGCGGCGGCCTGGCCGGGCTGGCCTACGGCCTGGCCCAGTCCGACCCGCTTCTGGTGGCGGGCCAGACCGTGGTCCTGGCCGGGGCGGGCCTGCTGGCCCTGAATCAGAGCCCCGAGGAGCCCAAGCCGTGAGTTCCGGACCGGACAGCCCGCGCCTCGCGCTGAAGCCCCTGCTCAAGGGCCTGGCCATGCTGGCCCTCATGGGCCTGGCCGTGGCCGCCCTGCGCTGGGCCGGGGAGCAGGGCGTGCTGAGCGACCGCCAGTGGTTCGACGCCCATCTCCGCAATCATGGCCTGTCTGGCGTCCTGCTTTACGTGGGCGTCACCGGCCTGCTCACGGCCCTGGGCATGCCCCGGCAGTTCTTCTGCTTCATCGGCGGCTACCTCTACGGCTTCTGGGCCGGAACCCTGCTGGGCACCCTGGGCTCGACCCTGGGCTGCATGCTGGCCGTGGGCTTCGCCCGCTTCTTCGCCCGGGACTTCGTGGCCCACCGCTTCGGCCGCCGGGTGGCCAAGGTGGACGCCTTCCTGCGCCGCGATCCCCTGCGCATGGCCCTCATCATCCGTTTCTTCCCGGTGGGCAGCAACCTGGCCACCAACCTTCTGGCCGGGGTGAGCAGCATCCCGGTGCGGCCGTTCGTGCTGGGCTCGAGCCTGGGCTATCTGCCCCAGACCGTGGTCTTCGCCCTGTTCGGCAGCGGCGTGAACGTGAGCTCCACGGCCCAGATCGTGCTGTCCGTGGCCCTGTTCCTGGCGGCCACGGCCCTGGGCGTGGGCATGTATCGCCGTTTCCGGGCCGAGGCGGCCGGGGTCGTGGAGGACGGGGACTAGGACCGGCCGGGCGGCAGAAGGCGGCGTTCCAGCACGCCTTTCCAGAGCGCCCCGGCCAGCGCGGCCACGCAGACGCCCAGGAGCCAGCCCGCCAGCACGTCGCTGGGGTAGTGCTTGCCCAGGTAGAGCCTGGACCAGCCCACCAGCAGGGGCAGCAGGCCGAGCCAGGGCCGGGTGCGCGGCCAGAGGAGCATGGCCAGCAGGGCCAGGGCCATGGAATTGGCCGCGTGGGCCGAGGGGTAGGACGAGCCGTCGTCCTTGGTCTGGACGAAGTCCGGCGGCCGTCTTTGCCACTTCCCGTCTTCCTGGTAATAGACCCCGGGCAGGGCGTTCATGGGCCGCACCCGCAGCACCTGGTCCTTGATCTGGCCGCAGACCAGGTCCGCAAGGCCCATGGCCGCCAGGAGCAGGATGAAGAGCATGATCTGCCGCGGACCCAGGCGGCGCACGGCCCAGGCCAGGCAGACGGCCAGCAGGATGAAGAGCGCGGCCCGGGACGAGAGCAGCGGGGCCAGGATGTCGAGCACGGACCCGCGCAGGGTCTGGTTGAAGAGAGTCTGAAGCTTCAGGTCCAGGTCGGCGGTGTGGAAGAGCATGGTTCCTCGCGTGTTGTGCAGGGTCCTCTATACGGCGCAACGCGCCTCCCGGCAATGGGGCGGGCAGTGGAGAACGGCGTGGACGGAATGAAGGCGCGCCTGGCGGTGGTCATGCCCCGCCTGAGCGGGTACGGCGGAGCCGAGGGTTTCGGCCTGCGTCTGGCCGGGGCGCTGGCCCGGTCCGGATACGCCGTGGACTTTGTCTGCGCCCGCCAGGAGACCGAGGCCCCGGCCGGGGTGCGCGTACTGCGCGTGGGCCGCTTCGGCACGAAATTCCTCAAGAATCTCTGGTTCACCCTGGCCGCGGACCGCGTGGCGCGTTGCGGCGGCTACGATCTGGTCCTGGGCCTGGGCAAGACCCTGAACCAGGACGTGCTGCGCGTGGGCGGCGGACCGCTGCCGGTGTTCTGGCGGCTGTCCAAGCGGGCCTGGCCCGCGGGACCGGCGCGGGCCTGGAAGATGCTCCGCCGCCGCCTGTCCCCGGCCAACTGGCTGTCCCTGGCCGTTGAGGCCCGCCAGGCCCGAAGCGCCCGGGTGGTGGTCTGCGTCTCGGAACTGGTGCGGGACTGGCTCCTGGAGGCCCATCCCGGGCTGGCGCAGCGCGACGTGCGGGTCATCTACAACCGGCCGGACCTGGAACGCTTCCACCCATTGTCCGGGGAAGATCGCGCGGCCCTGCGCCGGGCGGCCGGGGTGGGCGAGGGCGACGTGCTCCTGGCCACCGCGGGCACAAATTTCGCGCTCAAGGGCGTGGAGCCCCTGCTGCGGGCCCTGGCCCTGCTGCCCCCGCACTTCCGGCTGCATGTGGCCGGGGGCCGCGGCGCGGGCCGCTACCTGCGTCTGGCCCGGGACCTGGGCCTGGAGGGCAGGGTGCGCTTCCTGGGCCGGGTGGAGGACATGCCCGCCTTCTACAATACTGCCGACGTGTTCTGCCTGGCTACCTTCTACGACGCCTGCTCCAACGCCGTGCTGGAGGCCCTGGCCTGCGGCTGCCGGGTCATCTCCAGCGCGCTCAACGGCAGCGCGGCTTTTTTGCCGCCCGAGGCGGTCTTTCCCGACCCCGCGGACCATCGGGCCCTGGCCCGCGCCCTGGCGGCCGCCGCGGACCGGCCCCGGCCCGGGGCCTTTGCTTGGCCCGCGCACACGGCCAGCGGCCTGGAGCCCTACCTGGACCTGGTGGCCGAACTCCTGCGCGGCGCGGCGCGGCCCGGGACCTGAGCGAACCTCGTTTTCGGCCGCAACATTGTGTCCCGCGCCGCTTGTGCTAAACGTCACAAGGGGGTATAGGCGGGGGAAGCCGAACCAACGCAACCCCGGAATAGGACAGGAAGACGCCCCCGCAGGGCCGGGGCCCGGACCGCCACACGGTCCGCGACGGGGCGCACAAGGAGACGGAACATGCACCAAGCGCCTGTGGTCCTTCTGGACCGGGATGGCACCATCATCGCCGACCGCCACTATCTCGCCGACCCGGACCAGGTGGAGCTGCTGCCCCGCGCGGCCGAGGGCCTGCGGCGGCTGCGCCGGGCCGGCTGCCAGCTGGCCGTGATCACCAATCAGTCCGGCGTGGGCCGGGGCCTGTTCAGCCTGGAGACGCTTCAGCGCATCCACGGCCGGATGATGGAGCTGCTCCTGGCCGAGGGCGTGGAGATCGAAGGCATCTTCTTCTGCCCGCACACCCCGGAGGACCGCTGCGACTGCCGCAAGCCCCAGCCCGGGCTCATCCAGCAGGCGGCCGACGCCCTGGGCTTCAAGCCCTCGGAGTGCTTCGTGGTGGGCGACAAGCCCTGCGACGTGGAGCTGGGCCAGGCCGTGGGCGCCCGCACCGTGCTGGTGCGCACGGGCTACGGCGAGGCCGTGGCCGCCGAGAAGTCCTGCAATCCGGACTTCACCGTGGACGATCTGTGCAAGGCCGCCGAGGTCATCGAGCAGTCCGTGTGCGCGGCCGCCGAGCTCCAGCGGCACTGAATCAGCCGATCCCGAGAACCTTGCGGAAATAGGCGATGGTCTTGGGCAGCCCCTCGGCCAGGGTGACCTGCGGCGTCCAGCCCAGGCGCTCCCTGGCCAGGGTGATGTCCGGCCTGCGCTGCATGGGATCGTCGTGGGGCAGGGGCTTGAACACGATCTCCGAGCGCGAGCCCGTGGCCTTGACCACCTCCTGGGCCAGTTCCAGGATGGTGAACTCGCCGGGGTTGCCCAGATTCACCGGCCCGGTGAATCCGTCCTCGGAGTCCATGAGCCGGACGAAACCTTCCACCATGTCGTCGATGTAGCAGAACGAGCGGGTCTGGGAGCCCTGCCCATAGACCGTGATGGGCTCGTTCTTGAGGGCCTGAACGATGAAGTTGGAGACCACCCGGCCGTCGCCCTCGGCCATGTTCGGGCCGTAGGTGTTGAAGATGCGGGCCACCTTGATGCGCAGCTTGTGCTGGCGGTGGTAGTCGAAGAAGAGCGTCTCGGCGCAGCGCTTGCCCTCGTCGTAGCAGGCCCGCACCCCGATGGGGTTCACGTTGCCCCAGTATTCCTCGCGCTGGGGGTGCTGGGTGGGGTCGCCGTACACCTCGGACGTGGAGGCCTGGAAGATCTTGGCCTTGACCCGCTTGGCCAGGCCCAACATGTTGATGGCCCCGTGCACCGAGGTCTTGGTGGTCTGCACCGGATCGAATTGGTAATGAACAGGCGAGGCCGGGCAGGCCAGATTATAAATTTCGTCCACTTCCACATAGAGCGGGAAGGTCACGTCGTGGCGCAGCATCTCGAAGTAGGGATTGGCCAGGAGCGGGACCACGTTTTCCTTGCGCCCCGTGAAGAAGTTGTCCACGCAGAGCACTTCGCAGCCCTCGTTCAGGAGCCGCGCGCAGAGATGCGAGCCGATGAAGCCGGAACCGCCGGTGACGAGAACCCTCTTGCGCATCTGCCCTCCCTTGTGCCATGCGGTGACTGGCCGTTCATAGATCAGTTCTGGTTTCCGTTCAAGGGAGACTCGCTTTTTGACTCTCCCCGGGACGCGGCGTAAGGTGGACTCCGGGAGGTCGCGGGAATGCAGGTGTTGCTGGTGCAGGGGCTGGAGGGAGCCCGTCAGGCCAGGGGTCTCGCCGTGGTCATCGACGTGTTCCGCGCCTTCACCACGGCCTGTTTCGTGCGCGCCGCCGGCGGGGAGATCCTGGCCGTGGCCGGGGAGGAGGACGCCCGGACCCTGGCCCGCGGCATCCCGGGGGCTCTGCTCATGGGCGAGCGCGACTGCGTCCCCCTGCCGGGCTTCGACTTCGGCAACTCGCCCGCCCTGGTGGAGGGCCGGGACTTCTCCGGCCGCACCGTGGTCTTCACCACCAGCGCCGGGACCCAGGGACTGGCCGCAGCCTCCGGGGCCGACGAAATCGTCACCGGGGCCTTCGTCAACGCCTCGGCCGTGGTCCGGCACATCCAGGCCCGCGATCCCGAGTTCGTGACCATCGTGGCCCTGGGCGAGTCCGGACGCTGGCCCAGCCCCGAGGACAGCATGTGCGGCATCTACCTGAAGAATGCCCTGGAGGACTTTCCCAACAGCTTCGAGACCCTGGCCCGCTTCCTGCGCACGGCGCCCAGCGCGGCCAAGTTCCTCGACCCGGACAAGGACTACGCCCCGGCCCGGGACCTGGATCTCTGCCTGGAGCTGGACCGTTTCGATTTCGTGCTGGCGGCTGTGCCGGGGCCGGGAGGGAGCCTGCGGCTCGAGCGCAGGATGCCCGGCGGGACTGCGTGAGCTTCACAGGGTAAAGAAGGTGCAGCGTGCCCGACATTCCTCTGGAAATCCTCGTCGTTGACGACACGCCCATGAACCTCGTGGTCCTCGAGCACATGCTCAAGCGCGGGGACCTCAGAATATTTACGGCCCGCGACGGCCAGGAAGCGGTGGAACTGGTGCGCGGGCACGACTTCGCGCTCATCCTCCTGGACGTGCAGATGCCGGGCCTGAACGGCTACGACACGGCCAGGGCCATCAAGGAGCTGCCCCGCGGGGCGGGCGTGCCCATCATCTTCGTCACCTCCATCTTCCAGGACGCGGAGAACGTCCTGCGGGGCTACGAGGTGGGGGCCGTGGACTACCTGTTCCGGCCCGTGGACGCCCAGATGCTGCGCTGCAAGGTGAACGTCTTCATCGACCTGCACCGCCAGAAGCACATGCTGGAGACCGAAATCGCCCAGCGCCGCCGCACCGAGGAGGCCCTGCGCCGGGCCGAGGAGAAGTTCCGCGCCATTTTCGAGCGCTCCGTGGAGGGCATCTTCCAGTGCGACATGGACGGCACCTTCCAGGAGGTCAACCCGGCCATGGCCCGCATCCTGGGCTACGACTTCCCCACCGAGCTGGTGGGCCGGCCCGGCATGCTCCACGACATCCTGGTGGACGAGGAGGAGCATCGCGAATACCTGGAGAGCCTGCTGCGCGACGGCCTGGTCGCCAACCGGGAGTACCAGATCCGCCGACGCGGCGGCGAGGTCATCTGGGTCTCGGAGAGCTCCCGCCTGGTGGAGGGGCCGGACGGCGAGAAGTTCATCGAGGGCGTGCTGGAGGACACCACCGAAAGCAAGAAGAGCGTCCTGGACCTGCACTACCGCGCCACCTACGATGTGCTCACCAACATCCCCAACCGCCTGCTCTTCTTCGACCGCCTGGAGCACGGCCTGGCCCGGGCCAAGCGCTACAACTACGGCGTGGCCGTGCTCTTCCTGGACCTGGACGGGTTCAAGGAGGTCAACGACACCTACGGCCACCGTGCCGGCGACGAGCTGCTCCTCCAGGTGGCCGGCCGCCTGCGCCGCCGGGTGCGGGCTTCGGACACCCTGGCCCGCCTGGGCGGGGACGAGTTCGGCGTGCTCCTGGAACGGATCACCGGACTGGAGAGCGTGGTCAACGCCGCGGAGAACGTCATCGCGGCGCTGTCCGAACCGTTCATCGTGGGCGACCGGGAGCTGCGCCTGGGCGCCTCGGTGGGGGTGAGCCTCTACCCGGAGAACGCCACCGAAGCCAGCGCCCTGGTCAGCCGTGCCGACTCGGCCATGTACGCGGCCAAAAAGTCCGGCGGCAACCGTCTCTTCTTCGCCTCCTCATTGCCGGATTGATCTGGCGGGGCATTTCCCGGAAAATCCTCGCTCCACGCCGCTTTTCTCCGCACAATTCCACCGGCGTTTTTGAAAAAAAGGGGTTGACGTCCCCTGTGAATTGGGGCAAATAAAAGCCACTTTTCTGACCGCTGTGACTGTGTCTCTATTACTGACTCCATAGATGCTACATCCGAAAGGAAGGGTGGCTTATGGTCTTTAGTTGGCTGCATCTTGCCATCATTTTGTTCTTGGTGGTCGGCATCCTGTTTGCCGGCGGTCCGCTGATCCTGGCCTCGCTGGTCGCTCCACGGGCACGTGGCGGCGATATCGGCATGCCGTATGAGTGCGGCATGCGACCCTACGGCAGCTCCTGGACGAAATTCGGCGTCAACTACTACGTCTATGCATTGATCTTCCTCGCTTTCGACGTTGACGTGCTCTATCTCTTCCCGGTGGCCGTCCAGTACCACCTCACCGAGGGCTGGCTGGCCTTCTTCAAGGTGTTCATTTTCCTGGCCTTCCTCGTACTTTCCGTGATCTACTTCTGGGCAAAAGGGGTGTTCACATGGCCGCACAAGATTCGGCTGTAGCCAAGCCGGAGTGCCTCACCGCCGGTGGGGCGCGCATCGATCCGCCCGTCATCAAGGTGGAGGCTGTCCAGAATATCCTGGACATCTGCCGGGCCATGTCGCTGTGGCCCATGACCTTCGGCCTGGCCTGCTGCGCCATTGAGATGATGGCCGTGGGCATGGCCCGCTTCGACATCTCCCGCTTCGGGGCCGAGGTTTTCCGGCCGTCTCCTCGCCAGTCCGACCTGATGATCGTGGCCGGCACCGTGACCAAGAAGATGGCCCCGGCCGTGGTCCGTCTCTACGAGCAGATGCCCGCACCCAAGTACGTCATGGCGCTCGGCAACTGCGCCATCTCCGGCGGCCCCTTCCGCTTCAAGGGCCAGTACGGGATCGTGGAGGGCGTGGACAACCTCATCCCGGTGGACGTCTATGTTCCCGGCTGCCCGCCCCGGCCCGAAGGGCTCCTCGAGGGTCTCTTCGAGATCCAGAAGAAGATGACCGGCCGCCGCTGGTGGCCCAATCCGGTGCAGGGAGGAGAGGGCAAATGATCGAGACCGTCCTCGACCAGCTGAACGCCCAGTGCGTGGGAAAGTGCGACCACGCCAAGACCGGCCTGGCCTGGTCCGTGTTCCTGCCGGCCTCCGAACTCCTGCGCGCGGCGAAGCTGCTCCTCAAGGAAGAGTTCTTCCTGGAGGACGTCACGGCCATCGACGCCAAGGAGGGCTACCTCCTGGTCTATCACTTCGACCACATGGACCGCCCCGGCCGCGTGGCCCTGCGGGTGCTCGTGCCCCACAACGCGGCCCGCGTGCCCTCCATCGCCCCGGTCTATCCCGGCGCGGAGTGGCACGAGCGGGAGACGCGCGACTTCTACGGCATCGACTTCAGCGGCAATCCCAACCTCGTGCCCTTGCTCCTGCCCGCGGACCTGGACGCGCACCCCCTCCAGAAGGAGGAGGCCGCCCGGGCCGCTGTGGCCGACCTGCTCGCGCCTTGCGAGGTGCTCAGGTCCGCGCCGGGCTTCGACCTCCTGACCCCCAAGGCCGAGGAGGACGGCAAGAAGGCCAAGGCCGGCGACGGCGAGGGAACCGCGGCCTAGCGGCCGGAAGGACCAACGGGAGCGACGATGCGCAACGAAAAACTGGACCTGGTGACGGGTGATTTCTACACCCAGAATTTTCAGAAGGGCGCCCGTGAGAACACGCTCATTCTGAACATGGGGCCCCAGCACCCGTCCACCCACGGCGTGCTCCGGATCATCCTGGAGCTGGACGGCGAGTATATTCTGCGGGCCGAGCCCGTGCTGGGCTACCTGCACCGGATGCACGAGAAGATGGCCGAGGTGAAGACCCTCGTCCAGTACATGCCCAACATGGGCCGCGTGGACTACGGCCACCCCCTGGCCTGGAACTGGGCCTTCGCCGGGGCCGTGGAGCGGCTGGGCGGCATCGAGGTGCCGGAGCGGGCCGAGTACATCCGGGTCATCTCCTGCGAGCTCAACCGCATCACCTCGCACCTGCTCTGGTGGGGCGCGTACCTCCTGGACCTGGGCGCGTTCACCCCGATCATGTACGCCTTCGACGATCGCGAACGGCTCCTGGACATGCTCCAGATCCTCACCGGCTCGCGGCTGACCTACAGCTCCTTCCGCTTCGGCGGCGTCTGCGCGGACATCAACGACACGTTCAAGGAGATGGTGGCCTCCTTCATCCCCTACATGCGCAGCCGCCTGCCCATGTACAAGGCCCTGGTCACCGACAACATCATCCTGCGCAAGCGCGTCGAGGACATCGGCTTCTTCTCCCAGGACCTCATCCGCCGCTACGGCGCCACCGGTCCCGTGGCCC
>Ga0067045_1030570_pt1 | contig 14800 bp, 13 predicted proteins | sample TerdegcTABiofilm_FD_59184 | JGI IMG/M metagenome (GOLD analysis project Ga0067045, IMG submission 59184) | Combined Assembly of (Gp0054472, Gp0054536) Wastewater bioreactor microbial communities from Singapore -Terephthalate degrading...
TGTCGCTCAGGTGAACAAGGCTTTCAAGTCGCACACCCCCAACGTTTTCGACATAAACCCCAGGCTCAATTGTAAATACCATCCCTGACTCTAATTTTTCGTTCGATTTGGGAGAAAGGTACGGGGCCTCATGCACCTCTAAACCAACCCCATGACCAAGGCTATGAAGGAACTTGTCTCCAAGTCCAGCGCTAGCAATAGAGTCTCTTGCGATTCTATCAACATCCTTCGCCTTAACTCCCGGATGAAGCGCCTCAATTGCGGAATCATGGGCGTTTCTGACAGCCAGATATATTTTTTGCTGGCCTGCATTAGGACTTTCCTGCACAATACAACTCACGGTTTCATCGCTACAATATTCAGACCATACGCAACCATAATCTATTATTACTAAGTCTCCAGGTTCGACTATCTTTGAACTGGCTGAACCATGTGGTAGAGCGCTCCTATGACCTGAAGCGACAATTGTTGGAAACGATACTCCAGAAGCTCCTCTTTCACGGAAAAGGCTTTCCAAAGTGGCGGCAATCTCGGACTCTCTCCTGCCCGCCAAACCCTTGCTAATTACTTCTAGACAAACGGAAGAAGCTAACTGCGCCGCAGATTTTATCTTTTCCAACTGTTCGGAACCCTTGAATATACGGAGATTTTCGAAAACGCGTCTGTTTAGGCTTATGAATCGAATGTGTGGAAGTGATTTTGACAATCTTGTAATAAAATCATAAGAAATCCTGGAGCCCTCAAGACCCATCGTTTTGAGATTAAGCCTTGTTATTATCGAGGTAAGCGATTTGATCTTATTACGAGTAATGTGGATTTTGAGATTGGAGCATTCTAAAATTGATTGGGACTTGTATCGGCCATCTGTAAACAGGTCAGCCTGATATGGAGAAATCAACAAAGAAGCGTCTGACCCCGTAAAGCCGGTCAGGTGTTTGAGGTTTGTCGACCTGGTGATTTCCGATGTGTTGAGAAGAATTCCTTCCACACCCAATTTTGACATCCCGTCTTGAAATTCTCTAATCGATGAGCTCTTCATCACCGCATAATCCTCAGATGTGTTACGAAAAAATAAAAGCCCTGAATAAAACCATGAGAACAGTCTATTCAGGGCTCATTTAGGGGTAACCAGAAGGTTGGTTGTCAGTTTACGATTGAAATCTTGGCCCTAGTCACCTTTATACTGTCTGAAATGCGTTCATATTCCGTGGGATTCTCAACTGCGTTAACTTCGAGAATCTCCTTTTCTAATCTGACAAGATCCTCATTTGCCTGATTCTTGTCGATCTCATCCGCGGGATGCGCCTCAACAACCAAAACGTTAACCGCGTCTTTGAGAACCTCGCAAAAACCAGCGCCAACAGCATATTTCACAAATCTATCATTTTCAAGATATGACAATACACCCGGTTTTATGAAGGTCAGCATTGGAGTATGACCAATCAGGACTCCAAACTCACCCATTATCCCAGGGGCAATAACTTCTTCAACTTCTTTGTCAAGCACGACTCCTTTTGGAGTCACCAACTCGACTTTGAACTTTTGAGCCATAAGTCACTCCTGATCAGGCGCTCGCCAGTTTTTGAGCCTTCTCTCGAACCTCGTTCAGATCACCAACCATGTAGAAGGCCTGTTCAGGCAGATCGTCAAGTTTTCCTTCAACGATTTCTTTAAAGCCTGAAACTGTATCTGCAATCTTGACGTATTTTCCTGGCGTACCAGTGAATTCCTGAGCAACGAAGAACGGTTGAGATAGGAATCTCTGTATCTTTCTAGCTCTAGAAACGACTAGCTTGTCATCTTCAGACAATTCATCCATACCAAGAATAGCGATGATGTCCTGCAGATCTTTGTACCGCTGTAGGACCAACTGCACGGATCTAGCCACGTTGTAATGATCCTCGCCAAGGACTCTTGGATCAAGAATTCTCGAAGTAGAATCCAGAGGGTCAACAGCTGGATAAATTCCCAACTCAGCAACTTGACGTGAAAGAACAACAGTTCCGTCCAAGTGGGCAAATGTCGTAGCGGGCGCAGGGTCTGTAAGGTCGTCCGCAGGAACGTAGATACATTCGACAGCCGTAATAGATCCGTTCTTTGTCGAGCAAATTCTCTCCTGCAATTCGCCCATGTCAGTTCCCAGAGTGGGTTGATAACCAACGGCAGATGGCATGCGTCCCAAGAGAGCGGAAACTTCGGAACCCGCCTGCGTAAAACGGAATATGTTGTCAACGAACAACATAACGTCTAGACCCTGCTCGTCTCTGAAGTATTCAGCTACGGTTAGGGCTGTAAGAGCAACCCTCGCTCTAGCTCCGGGAGGCTCATTCATCTGACCGTAGATCAAGGCCGCACGATCTATAACTCTCTCTCCCTCATGCTTCTTTTCCATTCCCGGAAGCACGCCGCCCATTTCGAGATATAGGTCATTTCCTTCACGAGACCGCTCACCTACTCCAGCAAAAACCGATGTCCCACCGAATTGTTTTGCGATGTTGTTGATGATCTCCATCATAAAGACCGTCTTGCCAACGCCTGCGCCACCGAAAAACCCAATTTTACCACCACGCATGAACGGAGCGATCAGGTCAACGACCTTAATACCAGTCTCCTGAATAGAAATCTGGGTGACCTGTTCATCGAACGATGGAGCAGATCTATGAATTGGTCTCATAGCTTCAGCCACAATGGGGCCACCTTCATCAACGGGACGACCGACGACGTTCATGATCCTTCCAAGGACCGCCTTACCTACTGGAACCTGCATTGGAGCGCCGGTATCTTTTACAGGCATTCCTCTGACCAGACCGTCAGTGGTGTCCATGGCGATTGTTCGAACGGTGTTATCCCCCAGATGCTGGGCGACTTCAACAACCAGGTTGTCCGCCTCATCACTGATGGCAGGGTTGGATATGAACAGAGCATTAAAAATGGCCGGTAACTGGTGCTCTGGAAACTCGACGTCGACGACGGGGCCAATAACTTGGACGATTTTTCCCACACTCATCTTAGGATTTCCTCCTGAAAAGGTCTTCGTTTAAATGATTTATAGGCATGGAGAGAGTCGGTTTAACCTTTCAGCGCCTCCGCCCCGCCGACGATCTCCATCAATTCTGTCGTGATAGACTCCTGACGCAATCTGTTAAACTTCAGAGTCAATTTATATATCATTTCCTTTGCGTTGGAGGTCGCTGCCTCCATTGCTGTCATACGTGCGCCATGTTCACTGGCGACGGAATCCAACAACCCCGCAAAGACTTGAACTTGAATGTATCTTGGGAGAAGAGCATTCAAAAGCTCTTCCTCAGACGGTTCATATAGATACGCCCGGCGGTGTTTCCATCCTTCTTCCTCAGGCGTAATAGGAAGCAGTCTCCTGAGTGTCAATATCTGGGTCACTGCGCTCCTAAAGCTATTATACAGGATATAAACTTCCTGGTGTTCGCCGGCCATGAACTTTTCGTTAAAAGCGTTGCAAATATCCCCGGCGAGATCATAGGTTATATTTCCCATGACATTTGAAAACTTGTGAACGATTGGTACAGAGCGTCTGCGAAAGTAGTCGTTGCCCTTTCGACCAACTGTTAACAATTCTACCTCAACGCCCTTGGCTTTCATCTCTTTAACAAACGCTTCAGCGCGACGATTTAAACTCGTGTTGAAGGCGCCGCAAAGCCCGCGATCCGCAGTCACCAAAATCAGCAACGCCTTCTTTACCGGACTCACAGCAAGCATAGGATGAGCGCCAGGATTTGTTCTTGCCGCCAAAGACATCAGAACCTCTCTCATCTTGTCTGCGAAAGGTCTGCCAGCCTTTATTGCTTCCTCAGCTCTCCTAAGCTTTGCAGCCGCAACCATTTTCATGGCGTTAGTGATCTTTTGGGTGTTTTTGACGCTGGCTATGCGTTTACGAATATCTCGTAGGCTTGCCATTTGGACCTCGTTACTGTTGTCTATGACCCGATGTCATTAGAGCTAATGTTGACTATTAATCCTTAAACTATTGATGTAGAAGGCGGATTGAATACCGCTTTGAACTCTTCCAAGATTGATTTCATTTTGCTTTCAAGTTCTGCGGAAATAATCTTCTTCTCTTTGATTTCTTTAAGGACATCCGGGTGACTACTCTCCAAATAACTAAGATACTGTTTTTCGTATTCGCCAAGAGCTCGAACATCGTAGCTGTCGACAAATCCTGCCGTGGCGGCGAAGATTACCGCAACCTGTTTTTCAACGGGCATGGGCTCGTACTGCGCTTGTTTTAACATTTCAACAAGGCGGGTTCCTCGAGCTAACTGAGCCTGAGTAACTTTGTCCAAGTCCGAGCCGAACTGTGCGAAAGCCTCTAGTTCACGGAACTGAGCAAGGTCAAGCCTCAGCGATCCGGCCACCTGTTTCATAGCTTTCACCTGGGCATTTCCACCCACTCGGGATACACTGAGACCGACGTTAACAGCCGGACGAACACCAGAGTAGAAAAGGTCCGTTGAAAGGAAAATCTGGCCGTCGGTGATTGAAATAACGTTTGTCGGAATATAGGCAGAAACGTCACCAGCCTGCGTTTCAATAACTGGCAAAGCTGTCAGGCTTCCGCCCCCATGGGTGTCACCCATTTTTGCGGCTCTTTCAAGCAAGCGTGAATGAAGGTAAAAAACATCACCGGGGAACGCTTCACGACCCGGAGGCCTTCTGAGTAGAAGCGACAGCTGTCTGTAAGCTGTAGCTTGCTTGCTCAAATCATCATATATGATAAGGGCGTGCTGGCCGTTATCCCTGTAGTATTCTCCCATGGTTACGCCCGAATATGGGGCGATGTATTGCATAGGCGCTGGATCAGAGGCGGTTGCAGATACGACAGTGGTATAATCCATGGCGCCGAAACGCTCAAGCGTAGCGACCACCTGTGCCACCGTAGACCTTTTCTGACCTATCGCTACATAAATACATTTAACATTGCTGTCTTTCTGATTGATAATTGTGTCTATAGCGATAGCGGTTTTTCCTGTTTGCCTATCACCGATTATAAGTTCACGCTGTCCTCTTCCGATAGGAATCATGGAATCAATCGCCTTGATTCCAGTTTGAAGAGGCTCTTTAACAGGCTCACGTTTGATGATGCCCGGCGCTACGACCTCGACTACTCTAAATTCTTTGGACTCAATAGGGCCTTTGCCATCGATTGCCTGCCCCAGGGAATCAACTACACGTCCGAGCATTGCTTGACCAACTGGCACTTGAACGATTCGGTTTGTCCTCTTAACGATGTCGCCTTCCTTGATGTGAACGTCCTCACCGAGAATAGCGGCTCCAACGTTGTCTGCTTCCAAGTTAAGAACCATTCCCATGATACCACCTGGGAACTGAAGAAGTTCACCAGCCATGGCATTCTCGAGGCCATGCAGACGCGCTATACCGTCTCCTACACTTATGACGGCGCCGGTCTCGCTTACCTCTACCTTTTTGTCATAATCTTGAATTTGCTGCTTGATAATTTCACTGATTTCTTCGGCTCTGATCTGCATTGTCCCTATCCCTTCAGGCTTTCCTTAAGCTGGTTTAGCTGAGTGCGAATCGTACCGTCAAAAACCATGTCACCGACCTTGGCATACAGACCTCCAATCAGGAAGTCATTAACCTTGGCCTCGAGCAGAACTTTTTTGCCGCTCAATTTGGAAAGGGCCTCTGTGACCTGGTTCATATCTTCATCGGTTAACGGTTCGGCGCTAATTATTTCTCCGCGAGTTATACCTCTAATCTCATCCACCTTGTCAGCGAACGCCGCATTGATTCCCTGTAATTGATCAATTCTTTTTCGGTCTATCAAGACTTTTACAAAGTTGACAACCATAGGATCAGCAGTCATTTTCGAGAGCACGTCGCCAGCTATTGTCTTTTTATCTTCTTTCGTGAAGACAGGGCTGACTAGAACCTCTCTCAGATCACGAGATGATTCGATTAGCTGCGTAAAACCGGAAAGATCGGCGCCATATTTGTCGAGTTTATCGTTCTCCAGACCGATCTCTACAAGCGCCTTTGCGTAACGTTTAGCTAAAGTTGTGTCTATCACTTCATACCCCCAACCTTAACCAGATAGTCCTCAACGATACGCTTGCGATCCTGATCGTTGATTTTTTCTTTTATGAGGGCTTCCGCCATGGTCACAGCAAGTTCGACGGCCTCATTCTTGAGAAGAATTCGAGCTTTCCTGACTTCCTGCTCAGCCGTCAGTTTAGCAGATTCGATCATTGCTGAGGACAACTTTTCGGCGTTTAGGACAACCTTTTGGCTATCGGATTCCGCAACTTTTTTCAACTCGGCGGTCATCTTAGCCAATTCTTGTTCCATTCCGGCCAGCTTGGTCTTGTAGTCTTCAATCAGACGCAGCGCCTCGTCTCTTTTCTCCTTGGCCTCATCCAGTTCCCTAGCAATATTAGCTTTTCTTTCGCGGAAAAACGTAACCAAGGGCTTCTTAACGAAGTAAACAAGGAGGGCCACTAAAGCTAGAGTGTTAATCACTCTCCACAGCAACAACCAAGGTGTCCAGGTTGTTCCGCCTTCACTTGCCGCCATAGCGGTGGAAGCAGTTAGCACAAGCAAGGACACTACTGTAAAATACAGAAGGGACCGTACTGACGATTTCATTAGACGGCCCTCCCTAGAATTTTCTCCGTTACAGACTGCGCTAACGGAGTCATGTCTTGCTTGAGTTTCTTGCGGGCTTCTTCCGATTCTGCTCGAATTGATTTTCTCATTTCTTCCACAATCCTAGCAGCCTCTTGCCTCGCCTTCTCAAGAATTTCGGATTCCTTGATCTTCGAAGCCGCTAAAAGAGAAGCTTTTTCTTCAGCCGCAGTTTTCCTGGCTTGGACCAAGGCATCGCGATGCTTTCCTTCCTGATTTGCAACTTCAGTTTCAAGCTCAAGGGCTTTTTCACGATCTTTTTTGATCGTAGCCTCCCTTTCCCTAATCTTGGCCATTATGGGCTTGTAGAGCAGAGCATTTAAGAGAAGTAGCAAGACCAGGAAATTTACCAACTGAATCAACATCGTAAAATTTAAATTGATCACTGGCTTGATCTCCCGATGCGAGAAGTTAAACAGGCGCCGGCGTGACAGCCATCTGAGCACGCCTCCACGTGACTTCTAAGTACCTAATTTTATTTAAAAGGATAAATAAGGCCTAGACTGTGAATGGCTTATTTTAGTAACACCGCAGGATAAAGGTGTCAAGATATTTTTCTAGTATAGTAGCCAATTCAAGACAAGAATCAGCGATCGTGCTTGGGTAAGGTTTCGTTCTCCGTGTCATCATCTGAAAGGTTTGTGAGATTATCACCCTGATCAAAACTTACAGGCCATGCCTGTGCAGAAATTCCTTCGTCCGATTCATCGTCATCGACGGTCACTTCTGATTCTTTTCTCTCAAGTTCCGGCATTTCTGGCTGAAACGAACTCATACTGCAAATACCTTCGAAGATTACGCCTTCTTCGACTACTAAACTCGGAGTGCGGATGTTTCCGAAAACTTTTGCAGGGGGAAACAGTTCGATTTTCTCGGTGGCGGTGATATCGCCTCTAACTTCCCCAGAAATTTTCAGGGAATTTGAATGAATTTCGGCCTCAACGATTGAGTCAGGTCCTATAACCAGCGTTCCCCGGCTTATTATTTCGCCCTGAAAATGACCATCTAGATGAACTATCCCTTCGAAAGAAAGCTTTCCTGTGAATTCTGTTTGACTTCCAAGGAACCCTGTCACTGCGTCATTTTTGGCTTTTCTAAATCGGAGCATGCTCCCTCCTGGATTCCGGCAAAAACTATGTCTTACCAAAGCCGGTTACTCAGTCCTTAACACATAAAAATGAGAGGTTCAAGAAATAATTTAAAATATTTTATCTGTACATTGTAATCTTTGATAATATTTTTACCATGCTTCTAGTTTGATGTAGTTTTTGAATCAACTCCTAGAACAGCCACATTTCAACTGTAGTAATTGAAGCGTCGCATGCTTACGTTTGCTACTAGCGCCGTAATTGTGAATGACGCCAATAAAGAACTTCCTCCATAACTCAAGAAATTTAACGGAACTCCCACAACCGGCAGTAGTCCCATTACCATGCCTACATTTATAGTAACATGCCAAAAAATTATTGAAATACATCCGAAGGTTGCTAAAGAGCCAAAACCGTCTCTAGCCTTGTGAGCTATGCTCAGGCCACGGAACAAGTAAGCGGCAAAAAGTCCTAGGACAATCAAACATCCGATAAAGCCGAATTCTTCGGCCAGGATGGTAAAAATGAAATCCGTATGTTTCACTGGCAAGAACATCAGTTGATTTTGGGCGCCTTGCAGGAAACCTTGCCCCGTGAGCCCACCGGATCCTATCGCTATCTGAGACTGAATAATATGATAGCCCGATCCTAACGGATCATAATCAGGATTTAAAAATGTTGCAATTCGTTTCTTCTGATAATCCAGAAGTAACTTTCCACTAAAGAAATACGTCCAAACCATAACCGAAATTCCTGCCGCAAATAGCCAAGCGACTACGCGTTTGCTCGGACCAGCAAACAACACTACCGAAACTCCAATTAAAAAAATTACGATAGCGGTTCCCAAATCGGGTTGAACTAGCACAAGCGCCACGGGCAATATTATTATTCCAAATGGTTTTATCAAGTCAGAAAGCTCTATTGGGGCAGAACCGAATTTTTCCCCCAAGAGCCTGGATAATGCAAGCACTACAGCCACTTTCGCAAACTCAGAAGGTTGAAACCTCATAAGGCCTAGGTCTATCCACCTGCGCGAACCAGCAGTTACCCTTCCTATGGACCACACAACGATCAATGCTACGATAATGCCCAAATATATCCAAAATGAATATTTTTCAAAAATTCTGTAATCGACAATTAATAGGGCCGTAAGCATTACTATTCCGAGGCTAAACCATGCAATTTGTTTGACGACAAACGTCTTATCGTGGACTCCCAGGCTGGCCGTAGCGCTGTATATTAGAGCTATTCCAATCATGGTCAGGATTACTGACACTGATATGATGGACCACTCCAGCCTACCGAACGAAACTACAAATTTGTTGTGGATCTCAAAATAAGCCATAAGTTTTTGTCATATCGAGTTGACTTTTACATTCTGTTAAAGTTGTTTCATGCCCTTTATTGAGGCGATTCCGGAATGTCGTAATACTTGCAAAGGATTTTTCTAGCTATAGGAGCCGCAACAGCGCCACCTCCTCCACCGTGTTCGACTATTACTGATAAAGCGATTTTTTTGGGTCTGTCATTAACGTAGGCCACAAACATAGCGTGTGTTCTCTCGTGATATGGGACCTGATCCATTTCAGTAATTCTATCCTTCTCCGTTATGACCTGAGAGGTTCCAGTCTTGGCATGTACTCTAAGACCTGGAATAAAACTCTTCCGGCCAGTCCCAGACTTATCTTCTACTACGTCTTTCAAGGCTTTCTGCAGCAGTTGTATGTGTTTGTAATCAAACGAGGTATCCCATTTCTGGACGGGTTGGTTTTCAAACAGTGCTCTTCCATCGGCTGAAACAATTTTGTGGATAAGGTAAGGTTTCATAACCTTGCCGTTGTTTGCTACAGCCGCCATCATTGCGGCCATCTGGATGGGGGTTGAAAGAAGATACCCCTGACCTATGGACATCGTTACAGAATCTCCATCTTTTATTGGACTCCCATATCGTCTCTGTTTCCATGCGGAATTGGGGACCAGGCCGGGGAGTTCGTTTGATAATTCAATTCCCGAAGCTGTTCCAAACCCGAATAAAGAGGCATATTTTGCGATTCTGTCAGCGCCTAAACTAAGCCCCAGTTCGTAGAAATAGACGTCGCAAGATTCCACTAAGGCCTTGTGCAAGGAAACCTTTCCATGCCCCCTCTGTTTCCAACACCTATACGTCTGATTGGAAACCTCGAGTTCACCAGCGCAGTCGAAAGTTGTCTCGGGCCTAATGACCCCATAGGACAATCCAGCCATGGCTGTAACCATTTTGAACGTGCTTCCAGGCGCGTATAATCCTCTTATCGCTCTGTTCTCGAGAGGATGCAGGGGATCGCTATTCAGGTTCTTCCAGTTACGTTCGCTGATGGAAGGACTGAACAGATTCAAATCGAAATCCGGTTTACTGACCAAAGCCAGGACACGTCCTGTTTCCGGATCCAGAGCCACAACCGAACCGGCTCGCTCGACAAAAACCTGCTCTACATATTTTTGGAGATCGATGTCCAAGGTCAACATTATATCAGCCCCCTTTTGGGGCAATATTTTGTTTGTAGTTCCAATCTGCCTACCCTTGGCATCTATTTCGATCTGATTCCAGCCTTCTTCTCCTTTCAAATAACTCTCATAATCCTTCTCAATGCCAGTCTTGCCAACAAGATCTCCAGGTTTATAGACAAACCGCTCTGATTTCATCAATTCCTCGGAAGAAATTTCGCCCAGAGTTCCCAACACGTGACATAGAGATTCCCTGTAGGGGTATTGGCGATAGGGCTTTGCTTCAATTACCACGCCTTTTGTATCTCCTAGATTGGATTTCAAAAGGGAAACTTCCTCAATGCTCAGGTTCCTTTTTAGTTGAAACATCTTGTACTTTGGGCTGTTAGCAGCGTTCAATAGCATGATTCTCATTCTCTCTGGAGAAATTCCCAGAATAGAGGGAGCAATTTCGATTAATTTCTCGGGTTCCCTAAGTTCCCCTGGGAAAACAGAGAGAGAGAAATTGGGCTGATTCTGTGCCAGTATCTTTCCATTACAGTCTGTAATTGATCCTCGAGGCGGGGCAAGCCTCAGAAGCCTTGTTCTGTTGCTGTAAGACATTTCACTAAAATATTCGCCTTCAATTAGTTGCAAGCGCCACAATTTTGATATCAGTATCGAAAAGGTCATGATAACTATTGCAGAAGCTATTAAGATCTGCAGTCGACTGTTGTGTGTCTTATCATAGCTCCTTATATATTCTGACATTTACGTGGTTCCAACAATTCTTGAATATTCGCTCCACGATCTGTCGAGCAATTTAAAAATCAGCCATGAAAATGTTGCTGTAGAAATGGACTTGATTAAAACCCAGTATAGCTGAGAGACACCAAAATTCATCTCCCCCAATAAGCCTCTTGATATGTGCAAGGCAGTATAGACAAAAACGCAAGCCAGAAAGATCGTGAAATAGATTCTACCTACTCCCGTAACCTCCAAAAATGAATCGATATAACCGAAAAAGACATATGTGAATAGATAGAGCAATCCTATAAGCCCCAATGGAGCCCCTGACATCATGTCTAGGCACAGGCCGTAACAAAAACTGAAGCACACCCCAATAGAGAATTTAATGCGTCCCGTAGACCATGCTATCAGGATCAATGCCAAATCGGGTTTAATCTCGTTAGGGATGATCTTAAATATTGTGCTCGACTGTACTGTCAAAGCAATGAGGCCGGTGATGCTCAGGAATAGTATTTGAGTCATTTCTTGGCATCCAGACCAGGCTCTATATGAAATCCACCTTGCTTGACCAGAACTACTAAAACCTCCTCCATTTCGTAAAAGTTGGCCGAAGGTTGTACAATTGCTTCGAGAAAGAGACCTTGTGGACCGAGCTGAATGGATTCAACTATTCCCACCAGCAATCCTTTAGGGAAAATCCCGTCAAGTCCAGAGGTTATTACTCTATCACCTTTAATTACTGATGCTTTACGATTCAGGTACTTTAGGACACATGCGTTGCTTGAATAACCTACGAGAACACCGCGATCTCTAGTTCGGTCTATTCTAGAGTCGATTGAGACCGATGGGTCGGTAATTAAACCGACTTGTGACATGCCTTCAGAAACCACGAGAGTCTTTCCAATAACCCCTTCGGCGACCACCACGGGCATGTTAGGACTTATACCATCATCCAGCCCACGGTTTATTATAACTGTCCTGTAGACTCCTGAAGCATCCATCCCGATAACTTGTGCCAATAGAGATGGATGATCTAAGATCGTCTTGAGTCCGACAAATTTCCTAAGCCTCTCGTTCTCATTGGCTTTTTCCAACAAAGTTGCATTTTCCATTCGTAAGCGAGAATTCTCTTCTTTTAGCAATTGGTTTTCTTTATTTAATCCCACCAAAAACAAATACGAATGGAACAACCCTTTAATTTTGTTGTTAATAAAAAAGGTCGAGGAGTAGAGAGGCTCAACAATTTTATTAAATGTTTCAGAAAAAAAACCCGTCTCATTCTTGGAGAGAGAGGAGAAGAGTATGATCAGCCCCAGACCGATAAGGAGGAGTACTAAACCAATTTCTCTAGCTGAACGGGGCATACTAAATTAGTTAACTCTAAGATCTTAGAATTTTTGAAAGAAAAGCGGCACGTTATAGTTTTATTACCCTTAGATCACGATTTTTTCGCCTTTATGGATTTGCCATATCTGGAGAGCTAGAATGCCAGTTTTAGGCCCTCATCAGCACATCCTTATATATGCCAAAGTTTTCAAAAACTACACCAGAGCCTCTTACAACCGTAGACAGAGGATCATCAGCAATGTTGACTGGCAACCCCGTTTCTCTTCTTATTACCTCATCCAGATTTTTTAGAAGCGCTCCGCCACCTGTTAACACTATCCCTTTATCTACGATGTCAGAGGCCAGTTCTGGGGGGGTTTGTTCTAATGCCGTCTTTACCGTCTCCAAAATGGCTCTCACAGTGCCTGAGATTGCGTCAGTGACTTCTCCGGATCTCAGAGGAATAACCTTTGGCACACCCTCTATGAGGTCGCGCCCTTTAACTTCGATGATGGTTTCCTCTCTTTCATGACATGCGCTCGCAATGAGCATTTTGACCATTTCGGCGGTTCTTTCGCCTATTAGGAGACTGTGTTTTTGTTTAACATATCGAATTATGTCGCTGTCTATAGTATCACCTGCTATACGCAACGACTTGGCGTAGACAATGTCTGACATAGAAATTACGGCCACTTCAGTAGTTCCGCCTCCGATATCAACGATCATATTGCTCGTAGGTTCTGTAATGGGGAGATTGGCGCCGATTGCAGCCGCTAACGGTTCTTCGATGAGATAAACATCACGGGCTCCAGCGCTCTCAGAAGCTTCTCTAACTGCTCGCATTTCAACCTGTGTAACCCCTGCTGGAACACACACTACGATTCTGGGTTTGACCAAGAAACGTCTTCGATGAATCTTGAAAATGAAATGTTTAAGCATTGCTTCTGTAACTTCGAAGTCGGCTATAACCCCATCTTTCATCGGTCTGATTGCTTTTATGTTGTCTGGAGTTCTCCCGAGCATCTTCTTGGCGTCAGTTCCAACGGCCACTATTCTGGGTCCTCTCCGTAAGTCCACCTTAATTGCGACTACGGAAGGCTCCGAAAGCAACACGCCTCGTCCTCGCACATAAACTAAGGTGTTGGCAGTCCCGAGATCTATCGCCATGTCATTAGAGAAAGCCCCTGAAAGCCAATTTGACAACATGTTTTTCCAATCACATAGAAAAAATTTTTTACATGAAGACATCTATCAGAAGTTTTTGTCATGAGCAAGACTACTTGACAAACGAGAAAAAAAAGATTGAAGCGATTTTGCCAAACGAATAAGTTCGAGCTATGATTGACAACTATCAGCTCTAAAAGTATTATCGCTCAGCCAACGAAAGTTAGGAGGAATTCGCTTTGCTAGACCTCATGAGGCGTCACGCCAGTTCATGGATCATTAAGATAGCGCTTTTTGGCATCATAGTGGTGTTTGTGTTCTTTTTTGGCTGGGGTGGATCCAGTGATGTAGATAAGAACTTTGCCGCTAAAGTCAATGGAACTGTGATCACATATGATCAGTTTTATAACCTGTACGAAAATCAGGTCGAACTTATGAGGTCTCGATTCAAAGGGGCCATGCCTCCGGATTTTATCGAAAAAATGAACTTAAAAAAGATTGTTCTGGAAGGGATGATCGATCAGTTGGTCTTACTTCAGGAAGCAAATCGTTTAGGCTTGATGGTGACAGATGATGATTTAATTTACAGCATTAGAAACACTCCAGAATTTCAGAACAATGGCGTCTTCGATCCTAACATCTATCGAGCCTATTTGAGCTCTGTAAAAGCTACGCCAGCCATATTTGAAAGTAACCGTAAGCAGGAGCTTTTGGAAGGACAAGTTGCAAGGATAATAGCTGATTCAGTTAAGACCAATGACAAAGAGCTTGAGACCTTGTGGCATTTTCAGAACGACAAGCTTGTGCTGTCTATGCTTCTTCTCAAACCTGAAGAAGACGCTAAGACGAAAGAAATTGATTCCAAGGAACTTGAGGCATATTACAAGAACAGAATTGCCAGATATGAGATACCCCCTTCTATCAAGATCCAATACGTGGTTTTTTCTTGGCGAGACTTAGCAAAAGAAATGTCCATTTCGGATGACGAGGCGTTATCATATTATAATTCAAATCCCAAAGAGTTCCTCGTTCCAGAAAAACGACGAGTCAGGCATATTTTGCTGAAGACATCTCCTGAAATGGACGCCAGCGGACTCGGAGAAATTCGAGAGAAAGCTGAGAGCTTGAGAAAGAGAATTCAGGCAGGTGAGAACTTCGATTCATTAGCCAGGTCAGAATCTCAGGATGAGACATCCCAAGCCAATGGTGGCGATCTAGGGTTCCTGAGTCCAGGAACCATGAGCCATGCCTTTGATCAGGCCGTATTTGACCTTGAAGTTGGCCAGGTGTCGGCCCCGGTTAAGTCTGACAAGGGTTACCACATAATA
>Ga0067045_1030572_pt1 | contig 14794 bp, 14 predicted proteins | sample TerdegcTABiofilm_FD_59184 | JGI IMG/M metagenome (GOLD analysis project Ga0067045, IMG submission 59184) | Combined Assembly of (Gp0054472, Gp0054536) Wastewater bioreactor microbial communities from Singapore -Terephthalate degrading...
AAGGGAGAAACAACTACAAGTAATTATCGGAATAGTTATACCAGGAATAGTATTAATGTCTTTCTTTCTTGGTATTATATTGCTTAAAACACTAAGAGGAGAAATACTGGAGAGTGTCTTCTGGTTACAGATGATTCCTTTTCAGTTATCTTTTCGTGTTGACGGACTGAGTATCACAATAGCTTTGCTATCTCTAATCATATGGGTAGCAATTTTCATCTATTCCCTGAATTATATTAAAAGAGATTTAACAAGATACTATATTTTGCTTCTATTACTTCTGGGTAGTGTTCTCGATACCCTATTGGCTAGAGATCTGGTTAATTTTTATATATTTTTGGAGATAATGACTATTGTTACCTATTTCCTAATTATTCATAACAGGGATATTGTGGCGCTAAAGGCCGGATATAAGTATCTTATTATGTTAATAGGAGGAGCCTTTCTTATATTATTATCAATTATTTTTGCCTACCAAGCTGTGGGGAATTACGAGATGATAACCATAACAACTTGTGGTAATAATATTGTTCCTATTTTCTTTTTAGCTGGTTGTTTACTGAAAGCTGGTGCTATTCCGTTTCATGTTTGGCTTCCTGATGCCCACCCGGCAGCCCCATCTCCTATTAGTGCTTTTTTATCAGGGATTATGATTAAAGTAGGGATTTATGGAATAATAAGAGTACTCTTTCCCTTTCTCACTTATAATTTTGCTCTTAATAATATTGGGAATTTGTTAAGCATAATTATTGTCTGGGTGGGAATAATATCTATGTTTATTGGCGTTTTTCTAGCCTTACTGCAGAGTGAGGTAAAAAAACTATTGGCTTATCACAGTATCAGTCAAATAGGCTATATCCTTTTAGGGATTGGGTTAGGAACTACAATTGGTCTTACTGGTAGCGTTTATCATCTTATCAATCATGCTATTTTTAAAGGATTATTATTTCTGGCTATGGGGGCGGTGATTTTCAGAGTCGGTTCACAAAAGCTTATTGATTTAGGTGGTTTAGGGAAGAAAATGCCTGTTACTACGGTAACCTGTATCATAGCCGCTCTTTCTATCTCAGGCCTACCACCTTTTAATGGCTTTGCCAGTAAGATGTTACTGGGAAAGGCAGTCGGTGAATTCAATATTCTATATAAATATTTACTTACTTTTGCTTCAGCATTTACCTTTGCCTCTTTCTTTAAACTAATTAAATACACCTTTTTTGGAGCCGGGGGAAAATCAGCAAATAAAATAGTAGAAGTCCCTATGTTGATGCTAATTCCGATGATGATACTTTCTCTTTTTTGTCTCATTTTAGGATTGTCAGCCCATCAGGTGACCAGCAGGTTAGTTCATATTATTACACCTCAAAGTTTTTCTTATCCTGAATCAATATATATAACATTCTGGGATAAAAGTATATTATTTGATAGCCTATTGGTAGTAACAATAGGATGGACTGTCTATTTTTTGGCTGTGAAGTTCGGCTTGATCGGAAATGAGGATAAGACAATAATTAGCCGAAATATCTGGGCAGAGAGGATAAGCTGTTTGAGTATCAATTCCTTTTATTGTGGTCTGGCAGTAGTAGTGCGGCAAGCTTGTTATAGAATAAACAGGCTTCACTCGCGTGATTTAAATATTTACTTATCGTGGATACCTCTGACTCTGGTTATCCTGTACCTTATATTAAGCTTTTAACGTAAAAGAGTAAGTTTGATATGTTTTCCAACTACTTTCAGCTGATTGATGGTAGTCAATATAAATATCTAAAGTAAAAGTAAATAGAAGTAACGAACAAGTCTATAATAACTAAGGGAAAGGCAATCTTAAAAAAGTACCAGAAGAAGATCGGCTGATTATTTTTTTCTGCAATTTCAGCTACAATCAAATTAGAGGCAGTACCAATTAGAGTACCATTGGCGCCGATATTGGCACCCAGGGCTATGGTAATCCAGATAACTGGAGCCGTAGCAGGAAATTCTTTGACAATATGTTCAATAATAGGAATGGCAATATTAACAATGGGTATATTATCTAAAAATGAAGAGAGAAAAGTAGTTGTTATTAAGAATAAATAATCAAGATATTGAAAATCAGCTCTGGTTAATTGAATAATTTTTTTGGTCAATATCTCTATTATTCCATGTTCTTCCATGGTACCAGCTAATATATTTAATCCAATCAGAAAAAATATGATTCCCCAATCTATCTGAGAGAAAACATAATGAGTAGATTTTCCAGGTGTGATAAAGAGCAAGAGAAGGGAGATAAAAAGAATAATGATTGCCAGATCTATCGCTATTCTATGTGAGAAAAGCATTAGAATAATACCCATAATGACCAGAATTACTATTTTTTTAAAAAGAATATGATCAGTAATACATTCACTTTCCTTAACTTCATTTAAACGAGATAATATATACAGGGGAATTTTATTTTCTGATAATTTTTTACCAAAAATAATTTTTAGATAATAAATATTTACCGCAGTGAGAATTAAGGCCACTGGCATAGTATGGTAAATAAAATCGAGGTAGGAAAAATAGGCTGCCGAGCCAATCATGATATTAGCAGGGGTACCCAGGTAGGTAGCCATACCACCAATATTAGCAAAAATAATTTCCGATATTAGAAAAGGTAGAGGAGATATTTCCAGGATAGAAGTTAAGGCTATGGTAATATTAGCCATAAATAATACTGTGGTAATCTCATCAAAGAAGGAAGATAGTATTCCAGTTAGGCAAGATAATAAAATAAGTAGTAACCAGGGATTTCCTCGGCTCTGCCGCATTACTTTTATTGCTAAAAATTGGAAAATCCCACTGTCTTTGGCTATATTAGTAAAAATTATTACCCCGATAATAATGCCTAATTTATTAAAATCGACATAACTAATAGCTTTTTCGAAGGAGATAAGTCCAATAAGAATTACCACAATTGCTCCAAAAAAAGAGGAGGTGGTTCGTATACGACGATTGGTGAAGATAAAGAAATATACTATACTAATAATTATAATGGTTAATATTAGTTGATTCATTAACAAATACCCTTGGGCAATCTAATTCAAATGGAAAAATTATTATCCATCCCTTTAAAGGTATAATGATATCATATTATTAAAAATCTGTTTTAAAATAAAATTAAAGCTGGTAATATTATCTTATCTGCTGGTAATTCTCTAACTATTTTCCTGATTGAACATTGAAAAATACTGAAATTGTTCAAGTTAGATTGCTAAACAAAGGAAATATATTATATAATTATTAAGACCAATTATTAGCCATTAAAATATAATCTAAAAATATAATAACATAAAATATAAGTTAGTGCACCGTAGAATAAACATTATTTTTAAACTTAAAGTTTAATAAATATTTTTTTAATTTCATAGTATAGATAAAAAATTATCATACTATGAAATATTCTTTTTAAAATAAGTTAACCAAAGATATAAGATAAATAAAATTACTTTTTGATAGATATAAATTTCGGTAATTTAAATCAAGCGAGAACTCCTCGCCTGTAAGGGCGGGGATGAGAGCAAGTTTCTGTATCTTCCGTTCGTACTTTGATATAATCTTAAATATGAAACTCAGGAAATCAGCCCATACCGTATACCAGACCCAATATCATGTTGTCTGGATAACTCGTTTTCGTAGGATGATACTCCTAAAAAGGGTAAAAGACTATTTGAGGATAAAATTACTGGAAATAAGAAGATATTATCCGGACTGGGAATACTTGGAGATAGGAATCAAGCCAGATCATGTTCATTTGTATATGCTCATCCCTCCCGGGTATGCGGTAAGTAAAGTATTAGAAGCAACCAAGTCCAATACCAGCAGAGCACTGAAACAAAAGTTTAACTTTTTGCATAAGGTCTACTGTGATGACAAGGAGATATGGACCAAAGGTTACTTTGTTTCAACTGTTGGTATAAACGAGAAAATTATCCAAGCATACATCAAAATGCAAGAAAAGGAAGATACAGGACAAGCGCAGCTTGAATTTTAAGAGCACCACGCCTGTAAGGGCGTGGGTGTCTCTAATTATGTTATAAAATGGATTTATTATTTCTATAGATAGTGAAAGTCATCTTCTGAAATATTTTCAGATGAATTGGAGAGGAAAATTTCTTTTATCATTAAGTATTAGTTCTAAATCCATAAAGTGATACCAGTTAAGAACTGGACACTAAATTTTACAGTATTTGCAATATCATAACAGGAATAAAGAGGTTCTATACATGTTTAACCTTTCTCGTTCTCTTACTCTTTCCCGAAACATTGGTATTGATTTGGGCACCAGTACCACCTTAGTCTATGTTAAAGGGAAGGGAATTATTCTGGAAGAGCCTTCTGTGGTGGCTTATCAAAAAAAGGACCATCGTGTGTTAAAAGTAGGAATGGAGGCTAAGGCCATGATTGGAAGAACACCCAGAGGGATTTACACTATTCGCCCTTTACAATATGGTGTAATTGCTAATTTTGAGGTTACTGCTGAAATGCTTCGTTATTTTATCAAAAAAATATTCGCTCGTTATCAATTTATTAAACCTTCTATTATTATATGTGTTCCTTCTGCTGTTACTGAGGTAGAGAAGAGAGCAGTTTCGGAAGTTGCCTATGAATGTGGATCAAGAAATGTATTTTTAATTGAAGAACCCATTGCTGCAGCTATTGGAGCAGGGTTGCCTATTTTTGAACCCATGGGTAATCTGATTATTGATATTGGTGGTGGTACTTCAGAGGTAGCGGTAATTTCTTTAGGAGGAATTGTGGTTAATGAAATAACCAAGGTGGCCGGAGATTACCTGAATCAGCAGATAATTAAATATATTAAAGAGAAACACGGACTTTTTATTGGGGATTTAACTGCTGAAGATTTAAAAATTGCCCTTTCTAGAAAGAATAGTCAAGATGATGAGGATTATTTTGAAGCAAGAGGTAGAGATCGTCTCACTGGCTTGCCTATAAGAATAAAATTAGCCAAGAATGAATTAAAAGAGGCTCTTTATGATTCAGTTGAAGTAATAGCCAGCACCGTGAAAATGGCATTAGAGAAAACTCCTCCCGAGTTGGTTTCTGATATCATAAATAAGGGATTAATTATGACTGGAGGAGGAGCTCTTCTGGCTGATTTGGATAAAATTATTCAAGAACATATAAAGATTCCAGTATTCATATCAAGAGAACCATTGTACTGTGTAGTAAAAGGAACAGGAGAAGCATTAGAAAACTTTGCTAGATATCATAGAGTTCTCATAAGAACCTCCAGAAGTAAGTGATAATTTAATATTGATATAAGGAATATCAACTTTTAGGAAATAATGAAAAGCAGAAAAAATGAGAGCAAGGATTTTAAAAAGTAGATTAAGGGGAACATTTATTTTTGAAGAAACTGTCTAAAGAAAGAAGAACATTTCTCTTATTTTTAGGTCTATTGTTATGTGCCACTTTACTTATCACTATTGATTATCATGGTAAAGGAATTTTTGGGTTGCTCAAAGATACAGGATTTTTGCTAATTAGTCCCTTAAATAGCATAGTCCAGAGTACCACCAATCAGTTGCTAAAATACAAGCAAATATTTGTTGAAACGGAAGATATATGGCAAAGAAATCAGAAACTTCAGGGGGAAAATCAGGAACTGTTACGTGAAAATGCTCTGCTGAAAGAAAAATTAGCTACCTATGAACGAATAGCAAAAATGGTACAATTTAAGGAATATTACAATTATGAAATGATTCCCGCTCAGGTAATTGGCAGAGAACCGAGTAATTGGTTTCACAGTGTAATTATTGACATAGGTAGTAAGGATGGTGTAGAGGTAGATATGGGTGTTGCTACCTATAAGGGATTGGTGGGCAAAATTATTAAGGTAGGGCAAAATACTTCAGAAGCCCTTTTATTAATTGATCAGGGTTGTTCAATAGGAGCTCTTGTTCAAAGATCCCGAGAGGTTGGAGTGGCTAAAGGTAGTGCGGAAAGCAACTATTGTTATCTGGATTATATTGCTCATGATGCCGATATTCAGATTGATGATATAGTAGTTACTTCCGGCATGGGTAGTTCAGTTCCTAAGGGAATTGTTATTGGACGGATTGTAGCTATTAAAAAAGAAAAGACGGAACTTTTTCAGAGAATATTAGTTAAACCAGAAGTTGATTTTAATAAATTGGAAGAAATATATGTAGTAAAACGCCTTGATTATGAGCAATAAAGAAGAGGTTATTTGAGAAATGGACCTAGTTGAGTCAGTAAGAATGAATAATGGTCTTCAAGTGATTTCAAGCATGATGCCTCAGAGGCAATCTGTCTCTATAGTAATCGGGATTAAAGCGGGCTCTGTCTATGAAAGAAAAGAGCAACAAGGTATTTCTCATTTTATTGAACACATGCTGTTTAAAGGGACTAAAAAGAGAAGGGATACGTTAGCAATATCTCAAGCTATTGAACAGTTAGGTGGAGAAATTAATGCTTCTACCTCAGAAGAGTGTACCTTTCTATACAGTAAAGTACTGTATAATAATTTTATTGATGCCTTTGAAGTGTTAATGGATATTTTAAATAATTCTCTTTTTCGAGAAGAAGATATTGAACAGGAAAAAAAAGTAGTTATTGAAGAGATTAATAAGTATCAGGATATTCCGGAAGATTGGATTACCTTTTTAATCAATAGATTGATGTGGAAGGATACAGTGCTGGGACAAAATGTTTTAGGAGAAAAAGGAACTGTCCAGAGATTTAATCGTATCTTATTAAGGCAGTATTTCCAGGAGATGTATCAACCGCAAAATATGGTCATTAGCATTACCGGAAATTTCTCTCCCAGAATAGTTGATGATATTCTAAAAAAATATCCTCTTGTAGCTAAAAATGGGGTAAAGAAAGAAGTCTCTCCCCTTGACATGGCAAATAATAAGAGAAAACCTGAATTGAAATTAATTAAGAAAAGGATTAAACAAGCACATCTCTGCTTTGGTTTTGAAGGTATTTCCCGATTCCATCATGATAAAATTACTATGGATTTATTGAATATTATTTTAGGATCGGGCTTAAGCTCAAGATTATTTCAAGAGATTCGTGTTAAAGAAGGGCTTGCTTATGATATCCACTCCTATGCTCAGTATTTTCATCAAACCGGTTCTTTTAATATCTATGCTGGAGTAATGGCTGATAAGTTAACACACAGTATTACCAAAATATTAAAGGAGTTAATCAAGATAAAAGAAAAACAGGTAACTGGTCAGGAGTTAAAAATTGCTAAAGAAATATATAAAGGAAGCATTCTCATGGGTCTGGAGAATACATTAAGCTATGCCTTCCGTCTGGGAAGTTATGCCCTGTTATATAACAAAGAATACCATTATCAGGAGATTATAGATCGCATAGCAGCTGTACAGGCGGAGGACATCAGAAGACTTGCAGAAAGCATCTTTCAGAGCCAGAAGATAAAATTAGTCCTCTTTTCACCTATGGACAGCAAAGTTAAAAAGGATAATTTATTATCAATATTAGCAGTATAAACACAGGTGCCGCCCATGCCAATAAATTTAAGAGTGGGAGATATAGTAAAGTTAAAGAAGAAACATCCCTGTGGAGGATATCATTGGGAGATAACCCGAACCGGAATTGATATTGGCATAAGATGTCTCTGTTGTGGAAGAAAAGTATTGGTACCTAGAACAAAGATTGAAAGAAGGATAAAGCTAATCATTAAAAGAGATTAAAAAAATATTGGGACTGAATTATATATAAAGTATTTTGATAAAAAGGACGACTTCTCAAAGTACAATATTTTTATCCCCTATCAGAAATTTAAGTGATATAAAACTTGATATATGAAAAAGGTAATGATATAATTATAAAGCATTTTTCCTTGCTCCTATCCAGAAAGATGGAGGGAGCCATTATGACCAGAAGGAGGTGAACGCATGCGCACTTACGAATTGATGATTTTAATTGATCCCAATCTGCAGGATGAAGAAAAAAAATCCTTGCTCGACAAAGTCCATCAAGCCATAACTACCAATAATGGAAAGATAATCAAAACAAATCAATGGGGCAAAAGAAAATTAGCTTACGAAATTAAAAAATATCAGGAAGCCTTTTATGTAGTTATTGATTTTGAATTAGAGCCAGGTTTTATAGCTAATATAGAAAACAGCATTAGATTTGAAGAAAAGATAATCCGTTATCTGTTAGTTATTGGTTCAGAAAAAGTTTCCAAAATTCAAAAAGAGCGATCACAAGTAGAAAATAAATCTTAATAAAATGGTAGTAGTACCAAATTTGTTTTATTATTTAATTCTAGAAAAAAGCTCTTAAGAAGGTAGTAAAAGTATAAGAAAGCATAATTACTGTAGAGATTGTGATTAGAGCAACTTGCTTTTAACTTAAACAGAAGGGTAGAAATCTTGCTACTTGATATAAAGTTGTTAATTTATTTTAGATTAAGATATCAAGATATGGAAAACAGGAAGGAAATAGCGAATGGTAATAAAAAGAAATAACTATAGAGGATTAAGAACAAGAAAGAAAATCTGCTACTTTTGTGCTGAGAAAAAGGAGGCAGATTATAAAGATGTTGAACTTTTAAATCGTTTTATTAGTGATCAAGGAAAGATTTTACCGCGCAGAGTTACGGGGAATTGTGCTAAACATCAGAGAACTTTGGCTTTAGCTGTAAAAAGAGCGAGAGAGATGGCTTTACTTCCTTTCGTTAATCGTTAAAAAAATTATTTTACATCAAACAGTAGAGAGGAAACAAAGGGGTTGTTTATTTATTGACAGGTCGTATTCCAACCAAATCCATTGTAGAAGGGGCTTTCCTTGCCGCAATAACGGCATTATTATTTTTAGCAAGTTTGTATATTCCTTTACTGGGGACAATGATTAGTTTCTTGTGCCCTTTACCGATAATAATTTTATCTTTACGCCATAATATAAAAGTTGCTCTACTGGCTCTTCTTATCTCCTTTTTTCTAGTTACTTTAATGGTAGGGCCTTTTCAGGGTTTAATTGCGGTATTGGGCTTTGGGATATTAGGCATTGCTTTAGGTATAGCCATAAGGAAAAATTTTTCGGTATTAGAAATACTGCTGGTTGGTAGCATTACCTCATTGGTTTCCAAAGTGATGGTAATATTATTAGGGTTATGGCTGATAGGTATTAATCCCTTATTACTTGGTGTGGATCAGATTGATCAAAGTATTAAGCAGAGCCTTTCCTTTTATCAGAGCATTGGTTTAAATCCTGAACAATGGGAAGCTTTTCAAGATTCTCTTTTACAATCTTTACAACTAATAAAAATGGCTTTACCAGCCGTGCTGATAATGGCTTCAGTATTTGATACCATAATTAACTATTGGGTAGCAGAGAGGATTCTAAAGAGATTTGGTTATGTATTAGTACCAATTAGCCCTTTTTATCAATGGAGAGTGGGACATTCCTTTTTTTGGAGTTATATGCTGGGAATGTTTTTACTGGTTATAAATACCAGATACAATATTCCTATAATACAAAGGATTGGGCTTAATATTCAATTATTATTTTCAATAATATTTTTAATTATTGGTTTAGCTCTAGTATCTTATCTATTTCACTATTATAAAATAAAATCCTTTTTCTTTTGGATAGCTTGTTTTTTAATCTTTTTTCAACCCTTTCTATCTTTGGCTGTTACCTGGATAGGAATACTCGATGTCTGGTTTGATTTTCGAAGCTTATTATTCACCAAAAAAGAGAACTAAATAAAGAAAAATCACCGGTGAAAGGTAATGAATATAGAATAGAAGAAATTTTGCCAAGAATCTCAGGGAGGTAGTTATATGAAGGTAATATTAAAAAAAGATATTGATAATTTAGGTTATACTGGAGATGTAATTGAAGTGAACAAGGGGTATGCCCGAAATTATTTATTACCAAGAGGATTGGCCATTGAATATACCGATGGTAACTTAAAGTCTATCGAACATCTTAAGAAAAAAGAATGGGAAAAGCGAAACAGGGAAATGCTTGCAGCCAAAGAATTGGCCGATAAACTTAATCAGATGGAAATAGTCTTTAAGGCAAAAGCAGGTAAAGATGGAAAGCTATTTGGATCAATAACCCATAAGGATATCGCTCAATATTTAGCAGAAAACTATCAGCTGGAGATCGATAGAAAGAAGATTGAACATAATGAACCTATGAAGAAAATAGGAGATTATAAGGTTAGCATTCATTTACACAAAGAGGTAAATGCTCAGTTAAAAATTAGCATAATTCCTGAAGAGGAGAATAAGAAGGAAGAAGATATTAATGACAAGCTGAAAAAAGAAGAAAGCCGAGCGGATAAGGCCGAGAAAGCATAAGAAACAGGGAAGGTTGCCTGACTAAGAAAAGGAAAGATGGGAGAAAAGTGATGGAAATAACCAGAAGTGCTCCCCAAAATATTAGTGCAGAACAAGCTACTTTAGGTTCTATTCTATTAGAGAAGGATTCTATATTAAATTGTATAGAAATATTACAGCCAGAAGATTTTTATAAAACTGCCCACCAACTTATTTACCAATGTGCTTTGGATTTATTTGAGAAGAACCAGGCTGTAGATTTGATTACTCTAACAGAAGAACTAAAAAAGAGAAAGCAACTGGACGAAGTAGGTGGAGCCTCCTATCTGGCCACTTTAATGGGTAGTGTTCCTACGGCGGCCAATGTAATTTATTATGCCAAAATTGTTGAAGAAAAAGCTATTTTAAGAAAATTAATTAACAGTGCCACCCAGATTGTAACCATGGGTTATGAAGAACAGGAAGAAGCACGAGTGATACTGGATAAGGCAGAAAACCTTATATTTGATGTATCCCAACAAAAAATTAAGAATTTCTTCAGTCCAATAAAGGATTTATTGACAGAGAGTTTTGAAAAGATTGAAGATTTATATCACAGTGGTAATTTTATTACTGGAGTACCCTCTGGTTTTGTTAAACTGGATGAATTAACCACCGGTTTTCAACCTTCGGAATTGGTAATTGTAGCGGGTAGACCATCTATGGGGAAAACTGCTTTTTGTCTTAATATTGCTCAATTTGCTGCTATGCAGCATAAAATTCCCGTGGCAATTTTTAGTTTGGAAATGTCTAAATCACAAATTGTGCAGAGAATGCTATGCTCTGAGGCACGCATAGATACCCATGCTTTGCGTAGAGGACTGATGCCAGAAGAAGACTGGCCTAAATTATCTTTAGCAGCCGGTAGGTTATCTGCTGCACCAATTTTTATAGATGATTCAGCAGGAATATCACCTTTAGAGATTAAGGCAAAGGCTCGAAGATTAAAAGCCAAACATGACTTGGGTCTTATTCTGATTGATTATCTTCAGTTAATTCAGACTGGATTGAAGGTGGAAAATCGACAGCAAGAAATATCGCAAATTTCTCGCTCTCTAAAAGGCTTAGCCCGGGAATTGAATATACCAGTAGTGGCGGTATCACAATTATCCAGAGCAGTTGAGCAGCGTTCTAATCAACGCCCCCGTCTTTCGGATTTAAGAGAGAGCGGAGCGTTGGAACAGGATGCGGACGTAGTAGTATTTATTTATCGGGAAGAATATTATAAGCCCAAGAGCGGTAAAAAGGGTATTGCGGAGGTAATTATTAGTAAACAAAGAAATGGACCTACCGGAACTGTGGAATTGGCCTTCTTAAAAGAATGTACTCGTTTTGAGAATTTAGCAAGAATACCAGAAGAATTTTAGAAAAATAAAAAATGGTAAGGAGTAGTTTTAGCTACTATTTTTGGAATTTTCGTTGACACTTTTTCTAAAATATAGTACCATTGTAAAGCAATTAAAAAAGAATAAATGGACAAGGAGCCAATTTGCGGGCCGTTAGCTCAGTTGGTAGAGCATCTGACTCTTAATCAGGGGGTCGCAGGTTCGAGGCCTGCACGGCCTACCATATATTGCCTCCATCGTCTAGGGGTTCAGGACACCGCCCTTTCACGGCGGCGACAGGGGTTCAAATCCCCTTGGAGGCACCTTATATTGATATACTGCATACGGTAATGCGGGAATATCAGTATGAGATTGCCACGCACTGCAGGCGTAGTTCTCGCAATAATCTTAACGTTTATCGTTTTTGGTTTTTAGATTATAGTTTACAGTTGTAGTTAGATTTCCTTGGTAATAATTATGGGTGGTAATTAACGCACGACGCACTACTAAATACTAAATACTAACGACTAACGACTAAAAACGTTATAATCATATACTTAATTAAAGTAACGGGCGGATAGCTCAGTTGGCAGAGCACCTGCTTCACATGTAGGGGGTCACAGGTTCAAGTCCTGTTCCGCCTACCTTTTTTTTCTTCCCAGTATCATCAAAGCTAGAGGCAGAATTTTAATCCTTCTTAATTCAAAAGGGTGGTAGTATTGATCAATTTTTCACATGAATAACAAGATATAATAATCAAGAGCAAGTTTAGCTGTAAAAATTTCTATATAAAAAATATGCCTTGCTAACTCATAGCAAGCTAAAGAAGGGAGAAGGAGTCACAATGATTAAAATCGAGTTAATTGAACAACAAATACAGCCAGTATTATCCGTCAGGACCAGAACAAAACTGGAAGATTTACCTGATCTAATCGGTAAAAGCTATCAAAAAATAATGGACTATTTAAATGAATTAGGAGAGGAAGCGGTTGGTGTTCCCTTTACTGCCTACTATAACCTGGATGTACAGGATCTGGATGTGGAAATGGGTTTTCCTGTGGCCAAGCCTCTACCTGGGAAAGGTCAAATAATTTCTGGGGAGATACCTGGTGGAAGAGTTGTTTCCAGCATGCATTATGGACCTTATCAAGAAATGGAGAAGCATTACGCTGAGATAACCCGATGGATCTCTGATCATGGACTTGAAGCAACAGGTGTTGCTTATGAATATTACTATAATAGCCCTGAAGATGTCCCGGAAAGTGAACTTTTGACCCGTATTGTTATCCCTGTAGTCGACTGAAAGTCTTCGATAAACATTACTGCACTAAATACTAATAGACTTTGCCTGAATTGTGACCTTAATAAGCTATGTCAAAACAAAAAGTATCACTGAGAAGAACAATAGAGAGAACAAGTGATAATATGATAGAGGTAACAGTTTAGAGAAAATAAAAAATCTGAAGGGAGTAAGAAATAATGGAATATGTTAGTTTATTAGCACCAATTTCCTTTGTTTTTGCTCTGGCTGCCTTGACCCAGGTAGGTTTACTGAAAAAAGAAGTAGAGAAGTTAAAAAAAGAATTGTCTTCCAGAAAGTAATACTGATATTGATATTATGGTCGAATAGATATTGACCAGCATTAGTTTTAGGGGGGTCCTGACAATGTTTAATATTGTGGAAAAAGTAATGAATGCAGCTAGAAAATATACCATTATAGATTTTGGTTTTTTTAAAATTCTTATGGTTTCTTTTGGCATTCTACTTGGTGTATACTTTAGACAACCGATACTTGATATGATTTGGTTGGTTTGGATAGTCTTTATGGTATCTGCCCTTTGGATGATCTATAAGATTTGCAAATATTCAAAATGACTGTACTATCCATTGGTCAGAATTTAGTATTATGTTCTGAGAAGGTTTGGAACGCTATTTAGAATAAGAAAGAAGGTGAATCGTATGACCAAAAAGATAGATTATAAAAAAGATTACCAGGACCTTTATTTACCAAAGACGAAGCCGATGTTGATTGATGTACCTCCGATGAATTTTATCATGATTGATGGAGCTGGAGACCCTAACCATGAAGAATATCAACAAGCAGTGGGAGTACTTTATGCCCTGACTTTTACGATTAAGATGAGTAAGATGAGTGGAAACCAGCCTCCAGGCTATTATGAATACGTGGTCCCTCCTCTGGAAGGGTTGTGGTGGATAAGTAGTGGAGCCTTCTCTTTTGCAGAGCGTGGCCACTGGCTCTGGACCTCAATGATTCGCCAGCCTGAATTTGTCACCCCTACTTTTTCCTGGGCTATTGAAGAATGTCACCGTAAGAAGCCTGAATTAAACCTGACCCAAGCCCGCTTTGAAACCTTCACCGAAGACCTGTGTGTGCAAATTATGCATATCGGCCCTTATAGCGATGCACTTAGATCAATATCTCAACTGGAGAAATTTATTAAAGCAAATTACCTGATTAATCAGACTGGGAGTGAAAGAAAGCACCATGAGATCTATCTTTCTGATCCGCGCAAAACTGCTCCTGAAAAACTTAAAACGGTTCTTCGTCTACCTGTGGCTCAAGTTCTTGGAATAGTAGAAACCAATAGATTTCAGAAACAAGTCTAAATCAAGATTATAGATATAGTTCATTGTAAAAAGATAATAATAATACAAAATACAAATATAAGTCGTAAAAGATGAAAAAGTATTAAAAATATTAGGGATAACCATAATAGTTATATTGCTCCTAGTAGTATTATTAATAGTTTTTATGGATTTTAAACCCCTGTGGCTGAGGATGATAGATAAATACAGGATTAAAGTAGTTGAAAAATTAGGTTTCCGCAGGAGCGAGATATACCAAATCAGATTATAATTAAAAAAATTAAGGTAGGTTTTTATAAGAGAAGATTAGATAGTTTATTTATACTATTTGGAGACTAAAATAGTTTTTGATAAAATAACAAAAATGATATAATAGCTAAAAAGGCTAATGAAAAGAGAATATAAAATTATTAAGCCGGCGTAGCTCAATTGGCAGAGCAACGGAATCGTAATCCGTAGGTTGTCTGTTCAACTCAGATCGCCGGCTCCAT
>Ga0067045_1030574_pt1 | contig 14787 bp, 12 predicted proteins | sample TerdegcTABiofilm_FD_59184 | JGI IMG/M metagenome (GOLD analysis project Ga0067045, IMG submission 59184) | Combined Assembly of (Gp0054472, Gp0054536) Wastewater bioreactor microbial communities from Singapore -Terephthalate degrading...
CAATCCGATAGAGAGTCTAAATAGCCAGATAAGGAAGCTTAATAGGAGTAGGGTAATATTTCCGAATGATGAGGCGTTATTCAAGGGGGTATACCTAGCGGTGATGGAAGTTACCGAGAAGTGGACGGGAAAGATAAGGGATTGGCACTTGATACTGGCAGAGTTAGCTGTATATTTTGAAGACCGATTAGGAGGATACCTATAAATGAGATACCTAGGAATTTACACAGATATCTTGACAGACCCAAAAAGTATGCTAAAGAGCTCTTCGGAATAAAGATATAAACACATCTTTCAAGATAACCCTGTTCTTCACCTAGGATATCTAGAAAATCATTAATGGAGACAATCTTTATTCCTTTAAATTTTTTTAATGGTAAAAGATGTTAGTGTCTATCACTACTTTTATTTTACTTTCTGAAGCTATCAATTATATCCTCAATCTGGTCTTCTGTTATTCCTTTCTCTATTGCCTTTCTCCTGCCGTATTTTACTAGCTCTTCTAGTTCTTTATCTTCTATATATCTTCTTAATGCCTCCCTTATTAGCTCGCTCCTAGTCATACCTTCCTTTTTGACTAATTCATTTATCTTTTCTTCTATATTAGGAGGGATAGATATGCTAATAACACTTGTTGTCCTTCCCATTATTTCTTCACCTCGTTTTATAGTATTACTTAGTATTACTATATCAAATTACGATAATTAAAACAAGAATTTAAAGGGAATGACAAAAATTACTCAGCTAGAATAAGCCTCTTCTAGAGAATACAGTAGGTTCTCGGAAAATCCTGATCTAGGACACTTTCGTAATTATTGTAGATCTTTTCGTCATTATATTAAAATAAAATACAGGATGAATAGAGTGCGAAGGAGGTTAGATATGAAAAGATTCGTAGAAAGGCTAAAGACTTTCCTTTCTAGGAACTTACAGTTCCTCCTAGCTCTTTATATCCTTGTAATCCTCTTACAGCTAAAGAATCTATATACAGTAGCTACTGCTGTTTTGCTACTTCTCTTTGTTATCATATGCACACTCAGGTGGCAAATAAAAGGGGGAATAACATCCAGTATAATAGCAACTGTTATTATCTCAATTGCCCATATCTTTCGCGAAGAATCAACGATTCGAGGCGTTGTCATTGGCTCATTATCGTACTTCATAGTTGGCATTGGCATAGGCAGGATGATAAGTTATATGGGAAGACAAAGAGAGCAATATCAACTCCTCTATGAAGAGTTTAAAAGATACTTCGATTTGGTCCAGGTTATAATCGTTGCTCTTGATAGAGATAGCAGAGTAACCTTTATAAACCGCAAGGGATGTGAAATTCTAGGTTATAAAGAGGATGAAATCATTGGGAAGGATTGGTTTAGTAATTTCTTGCCGAAGGATAGAAGAGAAAGGGTAAGACAAGTCTTTAAAGACCTTATAGATGGAAAGATTGAGCCGATCGAATACTATGAAAATCCTATTCTAACTAAAGATAATAGGGAAAGAACTATAAGTTGGCATAATTCGGTATTACGTGATAGTAAAGGAGCTATTATTGGTACTTTAAGTGCAGGGGAGGATATAACAGAGTTAAAAAGGACAGAAGAAGAGCTCCAGGAAAGATTAACACATCTAAATACTCTATATAGAGTTGCCGACCAGCTTCTTATGGAGGATCTAGATATCTATAAAAGAGCCAAGACTGCTCTAAAGATCTGTGTCGAAGAGCTTGGGGTAGACTTTGGCTGGATAGGATATGCCGAGCCAAAAGGTAAGGTAAGACTTGTAGCACAGTATCCAGAAGAACATCCCTACACTAAAGGACTCAATATCCGTTGGGACGATACACCCTTTGGACAGGGACCAACAGGAAGGGCTATAAGAACTGGTAAACCACAGATAACTGAAGATACACTTATCAATAATACCTTTGAGCCATGGAGAGAAAAGGCATTACAGTTTGGATTCCGTACTACTGGAGCTTTTCCCCTAATAGCTCGAGACAGTATCTTTGGTGCCCTTAATCTATACTCCAGTCAGCCGAACTTCTTTACCCCTGAACGTATAGAGTTAGTACAAAATCTTACCCATATAGTTGCTTTAGCATTAGAAAGCGCCCGTCTATTTGGGGAAACCCAAGAAAGAATCCGAAAGATCCAAGCCCTACATAACATAGATATAGCTATAGCTGGAAGTATGGATGTAAGGGTTATACTTAATGTAGCCTTAGATGAAGTCCTCCGTCAGTTAAATGTTGATGCAGCTGATGTGTTTCTATATTCCCCTTATAGTCAGAGTCTAGAGTATACTGCTCAGAAGGGATTTCGCACTGAACTTTTCAAGGCGATGTCTATCAGATTAGGTGAGGGGATAGCTGGACGTATAGCATTAGAAAGACGCAGTATCAAAATCTTAAATCTAGCAGAAGAGAAATCTTGGATTAGAAAAAGTATCATCAATGAAGAAGGCTTTGTTTCCTATTATGGTGTTCCCCTTATTGCCAAAGGGCAGTTACTTGGAGTCTTAGAGGTCTTTAAACGCACTCCAATGGAAGAAGATGAGGAATGGGAAGAGTACCTAGAGACTTTGGCAGGACAGATTGCAATAGCCCTTGATAATGCAAGGCTACTAGAAAGCCTTGAACGCGCTAATAGAGAGCTTTTTGAGGCTTATGATAAGACATTGGAAGGCTGGGCATATGCTCTCGATCTTAGAGATAGAGAAACTGAAGGACATAGCCAGAGGGTAACAGAACTCACAGTAAGAATTGCAAAAGAGATGGGCGTAAAGGATGAAGAGTTAGTACATATCCGTAGAGGGGCATTACTCCATGATATAGGCAAGATGGGGATACCAGATAGCATTCTATTAAAGCCAGATAAACTTACAGATGAAGAATGGGAGATTATGAAGAAACATCCAGTCTATGCATATCAGATGCTTTCACGTATCGAATACCTTCGTCCAGCCTTGGATATACCATACTGCCACCATGAAAAATGGGATGGAACTGGTTATTCTAGAGGATTAAAAGGAGAAGAGATTCCACTACCAGCTAGAATCTTTGCAGTAGCTGATGTCTTCGATGCCTTAACAAGTGATAGACCATATAGAAAGGCATGGACAAAGGAATCTGCTATTGAATATATAAAAAATGAAAGTGGAAAGCATTTCGATCCTAGGGTTATAGAAGCTTTTCTTAAGGTGATAGAGGAAGGATAAGATTAAGAAGTCATTACTAGAGGGTCTGTCAAGGTATATTATTCTCATCTGCAAGTCTTTTTAATTCTTCTTTACTAAGTATCGCCATTTATTAGTAGGAATTTACACAGATTATTTTATACTCTCAGAAATTGTCATCCAGAAAGTTAAGTTTACAAGAGGCTCTAGAGTTTGGTGAAAATCTACATATGTTGAAAGGGAGCAATGAGATACCGTGCTATTAATTATTAAGTTATTTTTGTCTTTTCTAGATCATTCAGAAGTCGAAAATGATTAATTCCTGTGCAGAGATTATAAACTTGACTTTTTCAATCGAAAATATTAGATTAATAAAAAAATCTATCCAAGGAGGAAGAAGATGAAAAGGCGGTTTTTAGAGTTGAGTTATGACTCTAGTAATGAATTAATTTTTGGTGTCGCTAAGAATCCTATAAAGATGAATAATGGGATGGTTATTGGGGGTGGTGAGGTTTATCCTGAGATAAACTTTACCCTACCGCCTATGACAATAGTTGAAGAGAGTATGCCCGAGGTCATAGAACAGTATAAACAGATGATAAATGGAGTCTGTAAAAGAGCAGTGGAACTTTTCGCCCCGGGTATCGTAGTAGAAGTCGAGTTACTCCCAGAGATGACAGTAAATCCACAGTGGGGAATTGAAGTATGTAAATTAGTGAGAGAGATAATGCATGAATATGAAGATAAATACCAGCTAAAGAGTGTAATGCGTATAACCCCGAATGATACAAGGGATATGCTTAGACCACCAAGGATGCGTGCAGGTAGTTATGTTGATAGGATGTTCGAAACTTTTGAAGGTTGTGCTAAAGCTGGCGCAGAATTTCTCTCTATAGAGTCTACAGGTGGCAAAGAGATAAATGATGATGCCCTCTTAAATGGTGACATCAAAAAGGTAATATTAGCTCTTGGTATCTTAGGAGCAAGAGATATGGAATATCTATGGGGTAGAATAGTGGATATAGCTAATGTTACAGGGGCTTATCCTGCTGGTGATAGTGCTTGTGGTTTTGCCAATACTGCTATGGTTCTAGCGGATAAGGGATTTATACCTAAAGTATTCTCTGCGGTGGTTAGGGTTGCTTCTGTTCCTAGAAGTTTAGTGGCTTTTGAGATGGGAGCTATTGGTCCTAGTAAAGACTGTGCCTATGAGGGTCCATATATAAAAACTATTACAGGTGCTCCTATTTCGATAGAAGGAAAGACTAGTGCTTGTGCTCATCTGAGTCCTATAGGAAATATTACAATGGCGATAGCAGATCTGTGGAGTAATGAGTCTGTTCAAAATATTAAGCTATTAAGTGATATGGCTCCAACAGTATATACGGAACAATTAATTTACGATTGTAGACTTTTAAATGTAGCAGGAAAAACTAGAGAAGATGCATTAAAACTTAGAGATTGGCTAGTAGAGTCAGATAGTAGATTTGACCCCCAAGCATATGTTCTAAGACCTGATGTTATATATACTATTAGCAAAGAGTTAATTAAGATAGAAAATAATTTCTTAAGGACAAAGCTAGCGGTTCAGCTTACTATCGATATACTAAGAAAAGCATATGAAAAAGGAGAAGTTAATATCTCTCCTAGGGAGATTAGATGGTTAGATATAATGAGTATGCAATTAGAAGATATTCCTGACGACGAGGATAAGTTCTGGCATCAGACAAAAGACGAATTAGATATGTCCAAGTTTATTCCCGGAGAGTACGGATTGCTTTAGACACTTAAAGCAATTTCTTAGTATAAAGTCGAAAAATCTAATTATTTGTATAATCTTGAGTATTATGATAAAATTAATATAGATACCAAGAATTATAAAAGGAGGAGATGTGTGCTTAGAATAGAGGACTTGTATGTAGAAGTTGAGGGGAGAGAAATACTTAAGGACATTAATCTTGAGATAGAAAGAGGGAAAATCTATGCGGTTATGGGTCCAAATGGGACTGGCAAAAGTACTTTGGCTTATACAATCGCTGGACATCCAAGATATAAGGTTAATGGAGGAAGAATTCTTTTCAAAGGAGAGGATATAACTAATCTTTCACCAACGGATCGAGCCAGAATGGGTATATTCTTAGCTTTTCAGTATCCAATTGGGATCCCAGGGGTTACCGTTGCTGGTTTTCTAAAGACTATTATGAATATAAGAAGAGGAGAAAATATCTCGCTTTCTAAGTTTAATAGACTTCTTAAAGAAAAAATGGACATCCTAGAGATTGAAGAAGATTTTGCCAGACGCTATCTCAATGATGGCTTTAGTGGAGGAGAAAGGAAAAAATGTGAGATCCTTCAAATGGCTCTGTTAGAACCAGATTTAGCAATTCTAGATGAGATTGACTCAGGCCTTGATATAGACGCATTAAGAGTTGTTTCTAACAGTGTAAAAAGAATATTCTCTACTAATATGTCAATTGTTATAATTACCCACTACAGCAGAATCCTAAATTATATCGAACCAAACTTTATCTATGTAATGAAGAATGGCCGGATTGTAGCCTCTGGCGGAAGAGAGCTTGTTAATTTCATAGAAGAGAACGGATATGAGTGGTTGGAAGAGGTAGATTCAAAATGTTAGATAGTATAGTTGATGAGTATAGATATGGATTTAGGGACCCAGAAAAGTATGTATTTAGAACTAAAAAGGGTCTTTCGCGTGAAGTAATAGAAGAGATTTCTTGGATAAAGATGGAACCTGAGTGGATGAGAAGGTTCCGATTAGAAGCTTATGAAGTCTTTGTATCCAAACCAATGCCTTCGTGGGGACCAGACTTGTCAGAATTAGACTTTAACGACTTATACTACTATATAAAACCAGTAGAGAGAAAGGGAAATTCATGGGAAGATCTTCCTAGCTATATCCGTAATACATTTGAAAAATTAGGTATACCTGAGGCAGAGAGGAAATATCTTGCAGGAATTTCTGCTCAATACGAATCTGAATCAGTATATAACAATCTAAAGAAAAGATGGGAGAGTCAAGGAGTAATATTTGTAGATACTGATACAGCTGTAAGGGAATATCCAGAATTAGTGAAAGAGTACATAGGGACAGTGGTGCCACCTCAAGATAATAAATTTTCCGCTCTTAATAGTGCAGTATGGAGTGGTGGAAGTTTTATATATGTTCCTAAAGGAGTTCATGTAGATATCCCTCTTCAAGCCTATTTTAGAATAAATGCTCAAAATGCTGGGCAATTTGAAAGGACGCTTATTATTGCTGAAGAGGGAAGCTATTTACACTATATTGAAGGTTGCACTGCTCCTATCTATAGTACATCCTCGCTACATAGTGCAGTAGTAGAGATAATTGTAAAAAAAGGTGCTAGGGTAAGATATTCTACAGTGCAAAATTGGTCCAATAATGTCTATAACCTTGTGACAAAAAGGGCTTTTGCCTATGAGGATAGTATTGTAGAGTGGATAGATGGGAACCTTGGTAGTAGAGTTAGTATGAAATATCCCAGTGTCTATCTGTATGGAAAAGGAGCTAAGGCTGAGCTTCTCAGTATTGCCTTTGCCGGGAGAGGGCAACATCAAGATGTTGGTGGAAAAGCACTACATCTTGCCCCTTATACATCTTCAAATATTATAAGTAAGTCTGTAAGTAAAGATGGTGGGCGTAATAGCTATAGAGGATTAGTTTATATAGATTCTTTAGCAGAAGGATCGAAGTCTAGTATAAGGTGCGATGCGCTAATTCTAGATGAAAACTCTCGTTCTGATACTTATCCAACTATAAAAGTAAGGAATAAAAATATCTCCCTATCACATGAAGCCTCTATAAGTAAGATTACTGAAGAGCAATTATTCTACCTAACTTCTAGAGGATTAGATAACTTAGAAGCTAACGCTATGCTGATAAGAGGATTTATAGAGCCCATTGTCAAGGAGTTTCCAATGGAATATGCTGTAGAACTAAATAGGCTAATAAAGATTCAGTTAGAAGGGAGTATTGGTTAAAGTGATAGAGATAGAGCCCATTTTGACAAATAAAGATAGCCTATTTATACATATACCTAAGGGAATAAAGATTGAATCACCATATACGAATAATTCTAGGATTTCTAAGATAATTCTTGACATGGAAGCTCATAGTCAACTGATTTATATTAACCAAGGTTATATTGAGTCATTTGAAGCCTATTTAGATTCTAGGGCTCGGTTGTGCTTTGTAAACTTAGATAGAACAATTCAGAATACTTTTAATGGAGCTAGCTTCTTGTTCTCCCTTAGAGAAAATGCTGTAGGAGAGTTATTCCTTGTAGATCTTATTAAGAAAGAAGTAAAAAGGAGTATAAAGATATCCCTACTAGGGAATAATGCTACCACTAAGATAAGGGGCATCTGCCTATTAAATGGCAATAATCAGCTCCAATATGATATCCTGCAGGAACATAAAGCACCATTTACTAATAGCAGTCTCATCTATAAGGGGATATTAAAGGATGATGCTAAATTAATATTCAGGGGAGAAATAGTGATAGAGAAAGAAGCTAATGGTAGTGATGCCTATCAGTCAAATCATACTTTAACTATAGGAGAAAATCCTACTGTAGATATTACTCCTATTTTAGAAATCAAGAGCAACGACATTAGGAGATGTACTCATGGAACCACTATTGGAAAAGTAGATGAGGAGATGGTTTTTTATATGAATTCTAGAGGCTTAGATGAAAAGGATACGCTTAAGCTTCTCTCTACTGGCTTTGTAGAAGATATTATAAATGAAATTCCTATTGATTCTATTAAGGTTGAGATCTTAAAGAGCCTAGGAAAAAGTCTGGGGGCTTAATAATCGATGTATGACGTATATAAGATAAGAGAAGACTTCCCAATATTAAAAGAGAAGGTAAACGGAAAACCATTAGTCTATTTAGACAACTCTGCTACTACTCAGAAACCTACCACTGTGATAGAGGCAATTTGTCAGTATTACAGACAGTATAATGCTAATATTCATAGGGGTGTCCATTATTTAGGTATTAAAGCTACCGAGGCTTATGAGAAGACAAGAAAAGATGTGGCTGAGTTTATAAAAGCCCCAAGTACAAACTGTATCATATTTACTAAAGGGACCACCGAGTCTATAAATCTTATAGCGTATAGTTGGGGTAGGAAGTTTTTAAAAAAAGGAGATGAAATTCTACTTACTTTGATGGAGCACCATAGTAACATTGTCCCTTGGCAGATATTATCTAAAGAAAAGGATATAAAGATCAAGTTTGCTCCGTTAAATAATGATGGAACACTAAATCTAAATGCCTTTAAAGACCTCTTATCCGAGAAGACTAAGCTTGTCTCTATCACTTATGTAAGTAATGTATTGGGGGTTATTAACCCAATTAAAGATATTACCGAACTTGCACATAAGGTAGGAGCCTTGGTCTTACTAGATGGGGCTCAGGGGGTACCTTCTATCCCTATTAACGTTCAGGAGTTAGATGTAGACTTTTTAGCTTTTTCTGCTCATAAGATGCTCGGACCAACCGGTGTAGGAATACTTTATGGTAAGGAAGAGTTATTGGATATAATGGACCCCTTTTTAGGTGGCGGAGAGATGATTAAAAAGGTGACAGAAGAGTATTCTATATGGGCAGACATTCCATACAAGTTTGAAGGTGGAACTCAAAATATTGCAGGAGTAATAGGATTTGGTAAGGCAATAGAATATTTGAATAGCTTGGGATTAGAATCTATATATAAACATGAAAAAAGTTTAGTCTCATACGCACTTAAAAGACTTCTAAGTGTAGAAGGAATAACAATTTATGGTCCAACTACGGATAATCATAGATTAAACATAATCTCCTTTAACTATAAAAATATTCATCCACATGATGTAGCAACAATACTAGACCAAGAGGGGATTGCTGTAAGAGCTGGACATCATTGTGCCCAGCCACTTCATCTGTCTTTAGGCATATCTGCCTCATGCAGAGCCTCATTCTATCTATACAATACTCAAGAAGAGGTAGATAAATTTATAGAGGCGTTAAAGAGAGTAGATAGGACATTCAAAAATGGAAATAGAAGAACTTTATAAAGAGATTATACTAGATCATTATCAAAATCCAAGAAACTACGGGGATCTTGACCTTTCATCAACTTTCTATAGAGGTGCCTATCCTTTCTGTACCGCTGAAGGTGAAAATTCTTTATGTGGAGATTCTATATATCTTCAGTTTCTTATAGAAGATGATAAACTTATAGATATAAGGTTTAGAGGTGAAGGATGTGCCTTGAGTCTAGCCTCTGCGTCTATGATGACTGAGATAGTAAAGGGGAAAACCCTAGAAGAGATAGAAAGATTGATAGACAAGGTTAAATCGGTAATAGAAGGGAAAGAAGAGTCTCTAGATGAATTGGAAGACTTTCAGGCACTAGAAGGAGTAAGGAATTTCCCAGTAAGGATCAAGTGTGTTCTGCTTGCATGGACAGTTTTAGAAGAAGGAATAAAAGATTATAAAAAGAAGAATCAAGCAGGAGGTAAAAATGGGAAGGATAGCAAATGATATGACTGAGTTAATAGGTAATACTCCTCTAGTAAGACTTAATAGGATAGCTGGTGATATTAAAGCTACTCTTGTAGCCAAGCTAGAATTCTTTAACCCCGCAAGCAGTGTAAAAGATAGAATAGGTGTCAGTATGATAGAGGAGGCAGAAAAGGAAGGAAGGATAAATAAAGACTCAGTCATAATAGAGCCAACCAGTGGAAATACTGGAATAGCCCTGGCTTGGGTATGCGCTGTAAAAGGGTATAGATGCATCCTAGTTATGCCAGAGACGATGAGCCTAGAAAGGAGAAAGCTCCTTAAGGCTCTTGGTGCAGAGCTTATTCTAACCCCTGGAGAAAAGGGGATGAGAGGAGCAATAGAGGTAGCAGAAAATCTAGCAAAGTCTAATCCAAACTATTTTATCCCTTATCAGTTTAAAAATCCTGCCAACCCAGAGATACATAGAAAGACAACTGCAGAGGAGATATGGCAAGATACAGAAGGTAAAGTAGATATTGTTGTAGCTGGTGTAGGAACTGGAGGAACCATAACAGGGATAGCAGAAGTAATTAAGGCAAGAAAACCATCTTTTAAGGCTATAGCTGTTGAACCTGAGAATTCTCCAGTCTTATCAGGAGGAAGTCCTGGACCACATAAGATTCAGGGTATAGGGGCAGGATTCATCCCTGAAGTCTTAAATAGAGAGATAATAGACGAAGTAATAAAGGTGAGTGACGAATCTGCCATAGAGACTGCTAGAAGGCTTGCAAAGGAAGAAGGGATAATTGCAGGGATATCTAGTGGCGCAGCAGTCTATGCCAGCATAGAAGTAGCAAAGAGAAAAGAGAGCGAAGGTAAATTAATAGTAGTAATACTACCTGATACAGGAGAAAGATACATATCTGTAGGGCTTTACGAGTAAAGCTAAATAGCTTTTTCACTTGACAATTTGACATTAACAAATAAAATATTCTAATTAAAAATTGAAGTAATCTTTAAGGAGGAGGCTATGCCAATAAATTGGAATAAGAACCTTGAGACAGGAATTCAAATTGTAGATTCTCAGCACAAATCCCTTATTGATAAACTTAACGAATTCTTTGATGCTTGTATGCAGAAAAAAGGTAAAGATGAACTTATGAATATGATAAAATTCCTTGAGAATTATACTGTTTTCCACTTTAAAACAGAAGAAGACATTATGCAGAGGCATAAGTTTTCGGGATATATAGCACATAAGGCTATGCACGAAGAATTTATAAAAGAATTCTTAAAGATAAAGAATAGATTTGAAGTAGAAGGGGCAACTTTAGACTTAGTAAATAGCACTACTAAATTCTTAACAAACTGGCTAATAGAACATATATCTAAAATAGATAAACAACTAAGTAATCTTAGATGACAAGACGGTTCCATATAGATCTCATAGATACAGTTAGGGGGGGTCTCTGAATGCGTAGATCTTGTCAATTCTCTATTCAACCATCATCATAAAAGGGTAGCCTGTATTGCTCTAAATATAGCGCAAGAGATGAATCTCCCTTGGGAAGAGAGAAGAGATATTCTTATCGCTAGCCTTTTACATGATGTTGGAGCTCTTTCTATAAAAGAGCGACTTAAATACCTAGAGTTTGAATCAGACTTTGAAACTAAAAGTTCATACGGACATGCAGAGATAGGATATAAACTGTTCAGAGATTTTAAGCCATTTCTTAATCCTGCACTATTTATAAGGTATCATCATACATATTATAAGGATATCGGAGAAGAGCTCCCTCTAGGAGCATATATACTACATTTGGCAGATAGAATAGCAATATCCATAAGGAATGAGGAAGTATTAAAACAAAGAGAAGGAATAATAAAAAGGGTAGTTACTCAGAAAAATAGAATGTTTCATCCAGATGTAGTGGATGTGTTTCTAGATATGTCTAGAAGAGAGAGCTTTTGGTTTGATGGAGTATATATGCCCCTTGATCTCCTAATTAAGGAGAATAATCTAAGTGCAAAAGTAGCTTTAGATTTAGATGAGTTATTGGTTCTAGTACTAGTATTTCATACAATCATAGACTTTAGAAGCAGATTTACAGCATTCCACTCCTGCGGAGTAGCAGGGGTCGCGGTAGAACTTGCTAAAAATATGGGCTTCTCGGAAAGTGAATTAAAATTTATTGAAATAGCCGGTTATCTACATGATGTAGGCAAAATAGCTATTCCGATAGAGATCTTAGAGAAGCCAGATAGACTGACAGAGGAAGAGTTTAACATAATAAAGCTTCATGTATATTATTCTTATAGGATACTAGAACAGATAGAAGGATTGGAGATTATAAATGAATGGGGATCATTTCACCATGAAAGACTTGATGGTAGTGGGTATCCTTTTGGTATAAAAGGAGACAGCCTATCTCTAGGCTCTAGAATTATGGCTATTGCCGATGTATTTACCGCGCTTATAGAGGATAGACCCTATAGAAAAGGGATGAGTATAGATGAGGCTTTAGATAATATTAGAAATCTAGTAGAGGCTAATAAATTAGATAAATGTGTCTTTTCTGTCTTAGAGAAAAATGCAATTCCAATAGGAGAAAAGCTATCCCATATAAAGGAGATAGCCTTAGAGAGATTTTTAAATTTTTATTCTGAGATAAAGGAGTGAGATTATGCCACTAGTATGGAGTGATTCTCTATTAACTGGTGTAGTAACAATTGATTCTCAACATAAGGAACTTTTTAGAAGGATAAATGAGCTTCTAGACTCTGCCGGAAAGAGTAAAGAGAAGATACAAGAACTTACAAACTTCTTACAGAACTATATAAGGAATCACTTCTTAACTGAGGAGACACTTATGCAAAAGGCTGACTATCCAGAATATCAGATTCATAAGAGAGCCCACGATAAATATAGTCAAGACTTTAAAGAGCTAAGAGATGCTATAGATAGAGAGGGAGTTAATCTTAATCTAACTGTCAAAATGAACCAACTGCTGATAGACTGGTGGATAAACCATATAAATAATGTAGATAAAAAGATGGCTCAATTTATAAGAGATAAAAGGATCTCATAAGACATTAGGATAGCACATACTTAAGAATGCCCTAAAAGTAAGTATACAACTACACAGATTATTTTATACCCTCCCGATCTTTATAAGAGACTACAAGAAAGGTCTCTTAGTAGTTAGTTGTTCTTTTTACTCTAATACTTACTTTTCAAGGTACGTTCCCCTTCTTTATAGGCTCCTATAGCCTAGGGATACTATCTTTTTACACTAACTTTATATATATTTTATTTCCTTCTCCCTTACACTTGTCAAAGTGGTTTCCGGAGAGCCCAATAGTTTCAATCCCTTATAGGGTAGCTACAAACATATAAAAAGATTTTATTATAGGCCTGCAAGTATAAAGTTTCAATCCCTTATAGGGTAGCTACAAACAATATAACAGGCTTTCCATTAGTTTCATGTATCATGAAAGTTTCAATCCCTTATAGGGTAGCTACAAACTGACAATAAGAACCACACGCAATAAATATCTCTCTGGTTTCAATCCCTTATAGGGTAGCTACAAACTTCTTCACAATTACATTTTGTTTCACAATTTCTCGCATGTTTCAATCCCTTATAGGGTAGCTACAAACTTCTTGAGCAACTTAAAGACCAAGATGAGTATGCGTAGTTTCAATCCCTTATAGGGTAGCTACAAACTCTTGCACTAAGTCTTCTCTTAAATGGTAATCGAACTTGTTTCAATCCCTTATAGGGTAGCTACAAACTAAGTCTTGGAACGAGCTTAAAGAGGCTATCCGTTATTGTTTCAATCCCTTATAGGGTAGCTACAAACATCTGGATAATAAGGATAACCTTCCGTATTTAAGCCGTTTCAATCCCTTATAGGGTAGCTACAAACTAACTAAATGTAATGATTTGATGTGGCAACCACCCAATGTTTCAATCCCTTATAGGGTAGCTACAAACTCAAAAATAAATTTTAAGGGAGGTGCGTTATGAATCTGTTTCAATCCCTTATAGGGTAGCTACAAACCACCTCCTTAAAAATTTTCTAGGTTTTTTAAACGCCGTTTCAATCCCTTATAGGGTAGCTACAAACTAGCTGTAACTTATCTAAAAACTGTTATCAGAAAAATGTTTCAATCCCTTATAGGGTAGCTACAAACGTTTAAGCGGTTTAATAATCCACCATTTGGGGCTTGTGTTTCAATCCCTTATAGGGTAGCTACAAACCTGTTACAGTTGCTCCAATAGAGATTCCTGTCACTATTGCGTTTCAATCCCTTATAGGGTAGCTACAAACGTCTTATCTCTCTGGGCTCAGTCGCGAAAACGTGGAATGTTTCAATCCCTTATAGGGTAGCTACAAACGAATGTGAGAGAAAACTTGGAGAACTAGGCAAAGTATTGTTTCAATCCCTTATAGGGTAGCTACAAACTTGTGAGATTAAACATTCAGAAGCAAGGAAGCCCCAACGTTTCAATCCCTTATAGGGTAGCTACAAACTAGCCTGTTGGATTTTTTCTAGGTATTTATCTTTATACTGTTTCAATCCCTTATAGGGTAGCTACAAACTTTATGAAGTAGATAGGATTATATACGTCACTACTGCGTTTCAATCCCTTATAGGGTAGCTACAAACCCGCCAGGCTTGCGGGTCTGGCGGTAATACTTTACTGTTTCAATCCCTTATAGGGTAGCTACAAACTCATTTTACCTGCATAAAATCTGGGTCCTAAATCTTATAAGTGGACCCTACGCTACAATTTTGTAGATATTATAATCCAAGATTTTCTAGTTGTAAAGTGGTGTATGGACAATTTCGAATTTTCTGTCGATCCCTAGCACTTTTTACACTACTGACGATCGACGGAAATTTTATTGAATCTTTCCCACCTGAAAGATCCTTAAGCCAGTATATAAAAACAATAAGCCGTAGGTCCCTAACGAATCCTTCAGACTCCTATTCTCAAATTCACTTAGCTGTCTTGCTTATCTACCTCTAGGTCCCTTACTTACTCTTGGAATGGACTCCAAGATGCTT
>Ga0067045_1030575_pt1 | contig 14783 bp, 11 predicted proteins | sample TerdegcTABiofilm_FD_59184 | JGI IMG/M metagenome (GOLD analysis project Ga0067045, IMG submission 59184) | Combined Assembly of (Gp0054472, Gp0054536) Wastewater bioreactor microbial communities from Singapore -Terephthalate degrading...
CGCCGGCCCAGGAGGCTTCGGCCCCGTCCGACCCCGCCTTGCCCGCCGACCCCGCCCCGCCCTCCGGCCTGAAGGCCGCGCCGGAGGCCCTTCCCGGCGCGTTCGTCCAGGAGGATCGGTCCCCCTTCCTTACGGGGCTGCGGAGGTTCGAGATCATCGCCTTCGGAGCCTTCCCGATCATGCTCTTCTATTCAAACCTCGGGTTCGACATCTCGAGGTACGCGCGATCCGGGTATGACCCCTTCTATGCGCCCTGGCCGTTCAAGAGCGAGTACTCCTACAAACCCTCGACTCCGGAGATTCTCGCCTCTCTCGGGACCGCCGCCCTGCTTTCCGTCGGGGTCGGAACCTTGGACGCGGTCATTCGGGCGTCCCGTGCCCGAAAAGCGGCGGCAAGGGCGAGAGTTGACAGCCCCTAGCGGCCGTACTAGTATGGAACCGTGAAAGCCATGAAACTAAAAACCTTGATCGTCTACGAGGATGCCCAGGAGGACCTGGCACAGGCCGCCCGGGACATGGAGCGGCTAGCCCAGTCCTCCGGCGCCGCCGTGCGTCTCCGGGCGGCCTCGGCCGTCACTGTTTCGGAGGTTCTGGCCTCACGGCTGTACGTGTTCGGCGCCCGGGCTCCCGAGTCGCCTTCCTACGCGGAGCTTCGCCGTCTCTTCCAGGGAATCAACCTGGCGGGAAGAAGGGCCGCGTTCTTCGGATCCCCCGGCTCCGAGGGAGTGGCGACGCTCAAGGCCTCTCTGAAAGATACGGATATCGCCTTTTCCGGTCCGGATCTCGATATCGGATCGGGGCCCGAGGCCGTGGCCGCCTGGTTCAAGGCGGCGATGGATTTCTGACCCAACCCGAGGAATAACCATGGCACAGGGATTCAACCTCGACGACGCCATCCGAAAGGTGCCCGACTTCCCCAAGAAGGGCATCCTGTTCTACGACATCACGAGCATCCTGATGAATCCCACCGCTTTCGGGTACTGCGTGGATTCGATGGTCAAGCTCTACAAGGGGGAGCGAATCGACGCCGTTGCCGCCATCGAGTCCCGGGGCTTCCTCTTCGCCGCGCCCTTCGCCCAGCGTCTGGGCCTTCCCCTGATCCTCGTGAGGAAAAAGGGAAAGCTGCCGGGACGGACCGTCTCCAAGTCCTACGCCCTGGAATACGGCCAGGCGGAAATCGAGATCCATGCCGAGGATATCCCGGCGGGCGGCCGAGTCCTGATCGTGGACGACCTTGTAGCCACCGGAGGAACCCTCCGAGCCGCCGCCGACCTCCTTTCCGAGTCCGGAGCTCGGCCCATCGGCGTATTCTGCGTGATCGGGCTTCCTTTCCTGCACTACGACCGGATCCTGGAGGGCCTGCCCGTAAAGACCCTGATCGAGTACTTCGGGGAATGATCCCGCACCGTTTACGGGTCGAGAGCGGAGCGCCCCGGGCGGATCGCCCGGACCTGCCCGGTTCCGGACCCGGTTGCATTACTTCCGTCCTTTCAATACCTTAACCACTATACGCCGTATCGGCAGTCCATCCCTCGGAAGGCAGGAGGTTCTATGCTCGACTCCCTGAAACGTGACCCCCGGTGGAAGGGTCGGAGGGGGCCCGTGGTCCTAGTCGTCATGGACGGCGTCGGGTACGGGGCCTATGAGGAAGGGGACGCGGTCCGCCGCGCCCTTATGCCCAACTTCCGGTCCCTCGAGGAATCCTGCCCCCGTACGCGGCTCAAGGCCCACGGGACGGCCGTGGGTCTTCCTTCGGACGAGGACATGGGCAATTCCGAGGTCGGCCATAACGCCATCGGCTGCGGTCGGGTCTTCGCCCAAGGCGCAAAGCTGGTCTCCGCGTCCATCCAGACCGGGGCCCTCTTCCGGGGGGAAACCTGGAAGAGGCTCGTGGCCAACGTCCGGGCTTCCGGCGGAAAGCTGCACTTCATCGGGCTATTTTCCGACGGCAACGTCCATTCCCACATAGACCATCTAAAGGCCCTGATCACCCGGGCCGCCGAGGAAGGCCTGAACAAGGTCCGAGTCCACACCCTCTTCGACGGCCGAGACGTGGGAGAGCAGAGCGCCCTGGAGTACCTGGATCCCTTCGAGTCCTTCCTGGCCGGTTTCAACGCCCGGGGCTTCGATTTCCGGGTGGCGTCCGGCGGCGGGCGCATGTACATCACCATGGACCGCTACGGAGCGGATTGGGAGATGGTCCGGCGGGGCTGGGAAGCCCATGTCCTGGGGAAAGGGCGGGCCTTCCCGAGCGCCCGGGAAGCCGTGCTGGCCTACCGGGCGGAAAAGCCGACGGTGATCGACCAGGATCTGCGAGAGTTCGTGGTGGTAAAGGACGGCAAGCCGGTCGGTACCATCGAGGACGGGGATTCGGTGATTTTCTTCAACTTCCGGGGAGATCGCGCCTTGGAACTCACGGCCGCCTTCGAGCAGGACGATTTCGACAAGTTCGACCGGGTCCGTCGTCCCAAGGTCCAATACGCGGGGATGATGGAGTACGACGGGGACCTGCATGTGCCGTCCCAGTACCTTGTGGAGCCCCCGTCCATCGACCGCACCCTGGGCGAGTACCTGGCCGCATCCGGAGTCCGACAGCTGGCCATCTCGGAGACCCAGAAGTTCGGCCATGTCACGTACTTCTTCAACGGGAACCGCACCGGCAAGTTCGACGAGTCCCTGGAGGACTATGTGGAGATCCCCAGCGACCGGCTTCCCTTCGAGCAGAGGCCCTGGATGAAATGCGCGGAGATAACGGACCGACTCTTGGAGGAGATACCCTCCGGAAAGTACGGCTTTATCCGGGTCAACTTTCCCAACGGAGACATGGTCGGGCACACCGGGGTCTTCCCGGCGGTGGTCTGCTCCCTGGAGGCCATGGACCTGCAGATCGGCCGTCTGCGCGCCGCGGTGGAGAAGGCCGAGGGTATCCTGATCCTGACAGCGGATCACGGCAACTCGGACGACATGTACGAGCACGACAAGAAGACCGGACAGGTCTCCCGGAAGCCCGACGGAACCCCGAAGGCCAAGACCAGCCACTCGTTGAACCCAGTGCCGTGCGTGATCTACGACCCCGGATACAAGGGCGAGTACGAGACGGAACTCGAGTCCGGCTTGGGAATAAGCTCCCTGGCGGCCACCTGCGCGCTCCTTCTGGGTTTGGAGCCTCCGGAGGGCTACGATCCGCCGGTTCTGCGGATGAAAGACTGAAATGCTGGAGGTCGAACTCAAGGCCCGGATCCAGGATCCCGAGGCCGTGGAACGAAGGGTCGCGTCGTTCGCCCGGCATCTCAAGAGGGTGGACAAGACCGATTCCTATTGGCACGGCCCGGATTGGCGGGAAAAACGGGGTACCCGGGGCTTCCGGATCCGCTCGGAGGGGGACACCTTCGTGGTCACCTTCAAGTCCAAGCGCCTCGAGGGCGGTTTCGAGATGAACCTGGAGCGGGAGTTCGAGATCTCGGACCCCGCGGTGTTCGAAGAGTTCGTCCGGCGGATCGGCTGCGAGCCCTATTACCGGAAGCGCAAGATAGGCGTCGCCTATGACTACGAGGGCATGACCCTGGAAATCCTCCGGGTCGAGGGCGCCGGGTCGTTCCTGGAGATCGAGCGGCTCTTGCCGACCGATTCCCCGGCCGCGGTGGAAGAGGCGAGGGCCGGCTTGATAGCTGCCCTGGCCAAGGCCGGAGTGCCGGAGTCGGCCATCGAGAAGAGGACCTACTCGGAGCTAATCCTGGGAGCGGAGGGGATCTCTATATCCTGAGGCCCGAAGGCTGAAGGTTGCCGGAGCCGTACCCCGGACGCCCTCGAGAGTTCCTCAACCTCCGAAACGCTCCGCAAGCCAGCGTGCCGTGACGCCCTGCGCGGGCAGGGTTTTCCACCCGCCCCCCGACAGGTTTTCCAGGCTGTCGTACCGGAGCGTCGCGAGCGCGTTCCAGGACTCGGGCCGCAGGTCCGCCGGACAGTGTCGGTGAAGGGCAAGAGGGTAGTTGTACCGGAAGGGCAGTTCCGCGATCTGTTCCTTGGGGATCCGGGATAGGATGACCGCGGAGAGGATCGCCTGGTGCAGGAAGAGCGAACCCCGAGGAATCTTCGCGCTCTCCTCGACAAGCCCGGGGCTTCGAAGGAGTCGGGCCAGCTCCGCGTACCAGGTGCGTAGGATCCGCCGATCCGGCCGCACGACCAGGCAGCCCGCGTTGAAATAGGGCCGGATCCTCCTCCGATCCACGGTGGTCACCATAGGAAACACATTCGCGATCGGCACACTCTCTTCCTCGTAGAGCAGTTCCCAGAGAGGGGATACCGGCTCGTCCTAGGGAGATCCTATGAGGGTGTGATGAACCGGCCGTCCTGCCAAGGCAATTCCCGAAGGAAGCAGGAAGTCCCCGGGCTCGTCCAGGAAGATCGTGTCCGCGTCCAGCCAGGCCAGGGCTTCGGTCTTCCCGTCCGCCCTGCGCTCCGCTTCCGCGGCGGCGGCGGACTTGTCCGAAAGGGGATGCGCCATGACCTTGGGGTCTCCCCGGAAGGGGATGAGGGCGGCGCCCAGCCGCGACAGGAGCTCTCGATCCGGACCCTCCCGTAACGGAGAATCCATCGGATAGAGGATGCTTACCGGCGCTTCCCCCAAAACGCCTCCGAAGGTCCTCAGGCTTTCCACCAAAATTCGGGCTTCGAACTCCTGTCCTTTCCGGGCGTAAACGGCGAAGGAGAGAGCGGATGCCCGCGATTTCGGGGGGGGACGCCTCAGGGCGAGCCGCGGCACCGAGGACTCCACGGTCTTCCGGATCTCCTCGCACATTGCGGTCCGGAAGAACTTACTCCGCAAGGTCGTGACGATCCCTCGGTCCGAAACCGGAGGGCACGTCTCCTCCCGGGACCCTGTTTCCGCCGGGAACGCCCCCGCGGCCTCGTACTCGGCGCGGTATTCCGGCTTACCGACGATCCTTACGCCTTCCAGGACTCCCGCCTTCGCGAGGATGCGGCCGGAACGGCACCAGGCCGCGATGACCCTCCCGAGATTCGCCGCGCGGCGAAGAAAGGCCAGGAAGCCCGGGTCGTCCCGCAGCTTCGCCTGGCTCTTGCCGGGCAGCAGGATGATCACGTCGTACCGGCCCGGATCTCCAAGATCCCGGACCCTGAGGTCGGGCCGGAAGGACGTCTGCCCCGCGTTGCGGGCGCCCCATGGGCAGGGCCGAATCTCTTCCTGGACCGCGGCGGTCGTGAGTTCCCACCCGTATCGCAGAAGCTGGGTCCGGATGTTCGGGATCTCGTCCTCGATCAGGAAGTTGGCTCCGTACTCGTCGTCCAGGACGAGGAGGGCTCGAACTTCTTCTTTCTCCGTCGCCGCTGATTTCCCCGCCTCCGTGTCCGACATCCCAACTCCTTTCATGCGCGTCGCCGCGGCCGCCATGACCGCCCCGAGTGGAGCATCCGGATCCGTTTCCGCAGGGGCTATACCAGCCGTTGCGGCGACCGGAGCTTGATGGTTCTTGCTATCCCGAGGGGCCGGGATCCCCGGGAGTCGCGGGAATGTCGATGTCCATCTCCGATTCCGGGTTTTCAGGGTCGTCCGGGTAAAACCGCTCGGTATATACGTTAAAATCGAAGGCTGCCCGGACCCGCAGTTCGCAGGGGAATCCGAGTCCCGCGACGGGGGTGTCCGGGGGGAATCCTAGTTCCGGCGGGGAGGCCCCAGGAAAGTATACATCCGGAACCGAGGCCTGGATAGTCGATCGGGTTTCTAACGCGCGCACAGGGATTTGGTCCTCGCTTCTCGACCTCCTGTCTCGAAGCTCGGACCCGCCTGCGCGCCTCTCGGCGCATCCCTGCGCCTCGGGCTAGCATTCGCTCGCCACGGCGCTCCGGTTCAAATACGGGCTGTGCCCGTTTGGCGTAGGGAACCGATTGTCGTGCGCGCTATTCGCGCGCGGCGTCATCTCTCAGCGCCATCCAAATAGGAACGTCCGGGCGGCCAAAGGCCGACCGGACGTTCCTAATGGGCGCTGAGGGATTTGAACCCCCGACATCCTGGGTGTAAACCAGGCGCTCTGACCAGCTGAGCCAAGCGCCCGCTTCGGCGGACATTACCATGGGGACCGTCCTTCGTCAACCGGAGGGAACCTTGGTCCATAGGACGAGTGGTAGCATCTGGACCCATGGTTTGCGTTGCCGCCCCATGCCAACCGTGATAGACTACGGAGAAGGCAGAAATCAGTCGAACCCTAGCGCGCCCATGATCCAGGAGAATCCATGGAACTTGTGGGAATCGGTAACGCCTTGCTGGACGTGATCTCCTTCGTGGACTCCGACTATCCGCCCTACCTGGGCGTTCATAATCTGACCACCAACCATGTCCCCTACGACCGGATGGAGGACCTGCTCCTGGCGGTTCCGGAGCCCATCTTCGTGGCCGGGGGCGGGGCCGCCAATACGATACGGGTAGCAGCCCTACTCGGGCTGCGGGGCCGCTTCGTGGGGGCCGTCGGCCGGGACCGGTTCGCGGACCTGTTCCGTCGGGATATGGAGGAAGCGGGGGCCGAATTCCTGGCGGTGGAGAAGAACCATCCTACGGGAATTTTTCTGGCCCTGGTGGGAGAGGACGGATCCCGGGCCATCGTGGTGTCCCCCGGCGCCGCGGGGGAACTCTCCATACCCGAGATCCCCGAGCGAACCTTCGTCCCCGGGGCCATCCTGTACGTGGACGGTTTCGTCGCATCCCGAAGGGAGCTGTTCATCCACATTCTGGAACGTGGTCGCAGCGCGGGGATGCGGGTAGCCGTGGACGCGGCAAGTTTTTCCCTGGCCAACCGGAACGCGGCCTTTTTCCTGGACGCCTTCGAGGAGTACTGCGAATGGGTCTTCGTGAACGAGGACGAGCTCCGTGCCCTAGCGGGTCTGCCCCTGGACGAGGCTCTGTCCCTCTTCGCGGCCTCCCGGTTCGAGCTCATCGTCAAGCGCGCGGAACGCGGGGCGATCTGGTCCTACGGGGACCGGAGGATCGACAGTCCGGTCCGGGCTCTAACCCCCATGGACGAGACGGGAGCCGGTGACGCCTTCGCGGCGGGCTTCCTGGCCGCGGTTCTGGAAGGAAAGCCCCCGGAGGTCTGCCTGCGGATGGGGAACCGCGTTGCGGAGGAGATCATCCAGGTGCCCGGCTGCCGTCTGGATCCCGGCAGGATTCGCAGGGCCCGGCAATCGGTGCTGGTATAACGCCGGATACTCCTGCAAGCAGCATCGGAATCCCTCAATCATCGTCAAAACGGTCTGAAAACCTTGCCGGACCGGTTCAATCCTCGTATTTTATAGGTCGGAATTATCAGAAAGGAGCCTGATATGCCGGACAACGAGATCATCCCTATCGATCAGCTTCTGCCCGCCAAGATCCCGATCATTCCCCTCATGGGCAAGCCTATATTCCCGGGGATCTTCACCCCCATCATGGTAGGAAACGGCGACGACGTAGGAACCGTCGACGAGGCCATGCAGGCCGACGGAATTGTGGGACTCGTTATGATCAAGAATGAGTTCGAGAAACCCACGGCCCAGGATCTTCACCAAGTGGGTACGGTGGCCAAGATCGTAAAGCGCATCAACCTGCCCGACGGATCGGTCAACATCTTCATCTCGACCCTCAAACGGTTCAAGGTCAAGAAGTTTCTCACCAAGCAGAGTCCCATCGTCGCCGCCGTGGAATACCTGGACGAGGAGATCGAGGACGCGGACGAGGTAAAAGCCCTGACCCGGGCCCTGCTTTCGGAGATGAAGCAGATCTCCGAGAACAATCCCCTCTTTTCCGAGGAGATGCGGCTCAACATGGTCAACATCGACCACCCGGGAAAGATCGCGGACTTCATCGCGAGCATCCTGAACCTGGATAAGAACGAGCAGCAGAAGATCCTGGAAATGCTCAACGTCAAGGACCGGATGGAGCGGGTCCTGCTGTTCATCAAAAAAGAGCAGGAGCTTCTTAAGATCCAAAAGCGGGTCCAGCAGGAGATCAACGAGCGCATCGAGAAGAACCAGCGGGAGTACTTCCTCAAGGAGGAGCTCAAGGCCATCAAGAGCGAACTGGGCATGCCCACGGACTCCAAGAGCTCGGACTACCAGAAATTCAAGGAAAAAATCGAAAGCTTCGGGTTCCAGGGAGAGATCAAGGAGATCGTGGAGCAGGAACTGGAGAAGTTCAACCTGATGGATCCGAACTCCTCGGAGTTCATCGTTACCCGGAACTGGCTGGACCTGATCTCCAGCCTGCCCTGGAATTCCTCGGTCAACGGGGACTTCGACCTGAAGAAAGCCCAGGACATCCTGGAATCCGACCACTACGGGCTAAAGGACGTCAAGGACCGCATCATCGAGTACCTTGCGGTTCGAAAGCTCAAGAAGGACGCCAAGGGCTCCATCCTCTGCCTGGTGGGACCCCCGGGGGTCGGCAAGACCAGCGTGGGTCGGTCCATAGCCCGGGCCCTGGGCAAGGAGTTTTTCCGCTTCTCCGTGGGAGGTATGCGGGACGAGGCCGAGATCAAGGGGCACCGGAGGACGTACGTTGGAGCCCTGCCGGGCAAGATCGTCCAGGGCCTCAAGATCACCAAGAGCCGGGACCCGGTCTTCATGATCGACGAGATCGACAAGATGGGGGCCAGCTACCAGGGGGACCCCTCCAGCGCGTTGTTGGAAGCCCTGGATCCGGAACAGAACTTCGCGTTCCGGGACCACTACCTGGACCTGCCCTTCGACATCTCCCATGTTTTCTTCATCGTGACGGCCAACACCCTGGATTCCATCCCGGGACCCTTGATCGACCGGATGGAGATCATCCAGCTTCCCGGTTACGTGGACACGGAAAAGTTGGAGATAGCCCGGCACTACCTGATCCCGAAGTCCCTGGAAAAGAACGGGATCAAGAAGGGGACGGTCCGGTACACCCGGGACGCCCTGATCTTCATTGCCGAGTCCTACGCCCGGGAGGCGGGGGTCCGGAACTTCGAGAAGTACCTGGACAAGATCCACCGCAAGATAGCCAGGTCCATCGTGCTGGAGGGCAAGGCCGGGGCCAAGTTCAAGGTGGACAAGCCCGCGGTGCAGAAGTATTTGGGCAAGCCCCTTTTCCGGGAGGACGAGGTAAAGCGCGCTACCCGACCGGGGATGTCCGTCGGCCTGGCCTGGACCAGCATGGGGGGGGATACCCTGATCATCGAGGCGATGGCCAATCCCGGGAAGGAGGGCTTCAAGTTGACCGGACAGATGGGGGCGGTCATGCAGGAATCCGCCGGCATAGCCTATACCCACGTCCGGCACCTGGCCGCCGAGAAATACGGAGTGGGAGCGGATTACTTCGAGGGCCGGCAGATCCATCTCCACATTCCGGAAGGCGCCACTCCCAAGGACGGCCCCTCCGCGGGCATCACGATGGCCACGGCCCTGCTCTCCCTGGTCCTGGACCGGAAGATAAAGGACCGGCTGGCCATGACCGGGGAGCTTTCCCTGACCGGACAGGTCCTGCCCATCGGGGGGCTCAAGGAGAAAACCGTGGCCGCCCGACGGAACAAGATCCGGGAGATCATCATTCCCAAGGCCAACGAGAAGGACCTGGACGAGATCCCGGACCATGTGAAGAAGGGCATCATGTTCCATCCCGTGGAGACCATGGAGGAAGTCATCGCCATAGCCTTGCCGTCATGACGGAGCCGGCATGATACTTCCCACCTTCTGCGGCAAGGACTGCGGGGGCAACGCCTGTCCCCTGGCGGTGGAGGTCGAAAGCGGACGCCCGATCCGGATTCTGAAGAATTCCGCGGCTCCCGCCGGATTGGCGGGATGCCGCCGGGGACGGGATCTTCCCGCTTTCCATCTCTCCCCGGACCGGATCCTGAAGCCCCTGATCCGGGTCGGGGACCGGGGCTCCCGTGACTTTCGTGCCGCCTCCTGGGACGAGGCTTTGGACCTGACGGCCCGCCGTCTGGGAGATGTTCGTTCACGCCACGGCCCCGGCTCGGTTCTGAACCTCTCGAGTTCGGGTTCAACCGGCGCACTCCACGATACCCAGACCTTGACCACCCGGTTTCTCAACGCGGCCGGGGGTGCGACGGTCCTTACGGGCAACTATTCCAACGGGGCGGCCCGCTTCGCCCTGCCCTACCTCTTCGGACCGGATGCCAAGAGGAGCGGCTTCGACCCGGCCAACCTGCGGCATGCCGGGCTGGTCATCCTCTGGGGAGCCAACATACTGGAAGCCCGGCTGGGGACGGAGCTTCCATCCCGCCTGCTGGAGGCCCGCCGGAACGGCGCCCGGGTGATCTATATCGACCCTCGGTACACGGAAACGGCCCGAAGGACCGACGCCTGGTGGATACCCGTCCGGCCGGGGACGGACGCGGCCCTGATGCTTGCTGTCCTGTACGTGCTCCTGTCGGAAGGCCTCGCGGATCCGGAGTTCGCCCGTCGTCATTCCCGGGGCTTCGACGAGATTGCCGCCTACGTCCTGGGCCGGTACGGGGGCGGCCCCCGGGACCCGGCCTGGGCCGAGGGCGTCTGCGGCGTCCCCGCCGAGGACATCCGCCGCCTGGCCCGGGAATACGGCCGGACAAAGCCGGCCCTGCTTTTGCCCGGATACTCGATCCAGCGGGTATACGCCGGGGAGGATCCCTTCCGCCTCTCGGTCGCCCTACAGCTGGCCACCGGGAACTTCGGCCGGCTGGGGGGATCCACCGGCTCCATCAACAATCGCCTTCCGGGGCCGAAGGTCGGCACCCTGGATGAGCTTTCCCGGCCGGACAACCCCGGCGTCCCGGTCTTGCGCTGGCCCGACGCGATCCTGGAGGGACGCTCCGGGGGCTATCCCTCGGACATACGGGCGGCGTACGTCTGCGGCTCGAATTTCCTGAACCAAGGGGGGGACCTGGCCAAGAGCGTCCGGGCCTTCAAGGCCCTGGAGTTCGCGGTCTGCCACGAGATGTTCCTGACCCCCACCGCCCGGCACTGCGACGTCGTCCTGCCCGCCGCCTCGCCCCTGGAAAAGGAGGACATCGGCATACCCTGGGCCGGCAACTGGCTGGCCTATAAGAAGGCCGCCTGCCCCCTACAGGGTTCCGCCCGGACGGATTATGACATCTTCTCGGACCTGGCGGACCGGATGGGCATTGGGAGCGTCTTCACCGAGGGAAGGTCCCCCCGGGAATGGCTGGACTCCTTTCTTAAGGATTCCGAGGTGCCCGACCACGATGCCTTCCGGGAGACGGGGATCTACCTTGCCCCGGAGCAGGAGCGGACGGGGCTGGCCGATTTTGCCAGGGATCCCGCGGCCCATTCCCTGGGCACTCCCTCGGGCTTGGTCGAGCTTTCCAGCGAAGCTTGGTCCCGGGACACGGGCCTGCCCCCCGTCCCCGTATGGAGGCCGGCGGCCGAGGAACCGGGGCTTCCCTTGCTCCTTATAAGCCCTAAGTCGCCGCTGCGCACCCATTCCCAGGGCGGGGACCCGAAGGGATCCGTTTCCCGGGGAGAAGCGGTCCTGACGATCCATCCCCGGGACGCCGTCTCCCGGGGCATCCTGCCCGGCTCCGCGGTTAGAATCCGGAACGCCAGGGGTGCGACCCGGGCCTCTGCGGAGCTGTCGGATTCCATCCTTCCGGGCACCGTCAGCCTCTTCGAGGGAGCCTGGTACGATCCCGCGACGGATCCCGCAGGCTTCGGAGACGCGGTGTCGGAGGATCTCGGGGGTTCCGCGAACCTGCTGACCGGAACGGAGGGGAGCCCTCCCTCCACGGCCTGCGTCATGCACGGTATCCCGGTGGAGGTCGAGCGGATCCGATGAGGGGCACGTTCCGAGGGGGAGCTAGGTCATGTCCCGAGGTGTCCAGCGGCCGTCCCAGAGCTCCATGCCGTAGGGGCCGGCCAGCTTCCACTCAAGACCCGCCCGGAGAAGGCTGGAGGTCGCCGCCAGGTCCGCGGGCAGCCTAGGGTCGTCCGATCCCACCCCGCTGGTAAGCAGGGTTTCCGCAAGCATCTTGGCCGCTATGAAGCGGTCGTACTTGTTGACCGCGAAGGCCAGGAAGGAAGGCAGGATCCCGGTGATCTCCCAGGTCACCTGCTCGGCCTGGGAGTAGCGTCCCGCGTCCTTGTCCTGGTCCGTGAACCGGACCGGCAGGGTCCGGGCGACCTCGTCCAGGCGAGGCACCAGCCAGTCCAGGTCGAAGAGACCGGTGGCGCAGTTGAAGAGGATTGTGGCTCCCTGGTCCTCCAGGCGTTGAAGCTCCGCGAAGGCGATGGCCGGCCCGATGTCCGCCACCAGACGACGTCCGTCGGAGGTCTCCACCAGGATCCCTCCCTTCACGTCCACGGGAGTCCGGACGGAAAAGTCGAAGGCGGCAGGTTGTCCCGAGAGGGCCAGCAGGCCGATCTCGACGGGGTCCGGCAGGTAGCCCAGGTTGTCCACGTTTCCCAGGTAGGCGTACCGAACCCCCGAGTCCCTCAGGCTTCGGAACGCCGGCGCCAGAACCCGGAAGCATTGGCCGTGTCCCCCGGGCAGGGGCAGGGAGGAATCCGGTTTGCCGTAGGCCCGGTCGAAGATCGTCTTGGGTCGCCCCGCCTCGGAATGGGAATACGCCGCTATCAGGGGCTGGACACCGGTAAGGAAGGAACAGGCGGGAGTACCCAGGGATTCCGCCAGGGGGCGGAGGATCTCCTCCTCCTCGTAGACCTCGTAGGCCCGGGAGAGCTCCGCATCGGTACCCAGGCTTGTCATCTGGAAGAGGGGCAGCACGGGCCGCTCAGAATCGCCGTACTTTCGTCGATAGGCCAGGGCCGCAAGGAGCCGAGCCCGAAGCTTCAACTGGAGGAAGGAGGCCCCCGGGGACCCGTCGGGGTTGATGTAGGCCGGGGTGATCCCCTTGGGGCGGCCCTCGCAGAGGGGGGCCAGCTCCTCGAAGGGTCCTTCCAATGCCGAAAAGACGTCGAGGCCGAAGGCCTGGTTCTTCTTACGATCCGCGTAGCTGGTCGCGGACCCTCCGTTCAGGATCCCGTAGGCCGTCCGGGGAAAGAGACGTTCCCCGAGTTCCGACAGGGCCGCCTGAGGAAAGCGAAGCCGATCCCCCTCGTCCAGGGCGGCGGCGGGCAGGGGGAGGTCCAAGTCCGCCAGGCGCCGCCGGGCTTCCTCCGCGGGAAGATCGTAGGACAGCCCCTTGTCCAGGGAGATGACGGTGCGGTTGTCCACCGCGGGGACCCCCGCGGCCTTGACCGGCCGGACGGAGTCGTAGAATCCCTCGTTGAAGTCCTTGAGGATCGAAAGGGTCAGGTCCACGTCGATACCCTTGGATTCCATATCCCGGCGCAACGCTTCGGTCATCATGGTGGTTCCTCCATTGCCGCGGATCCGATCCGAGCTTCAATTCCCTCACATCAGGGATACGGCCGCGTTCGCGGCCCCGTACAGGGAGATACCGTAATCCTTCACAATATACACGGGCACCCGGGCCAGGATCTCCCGTATATGGGCGCGGTAACTTCGCTGGAACATTTCCATGAACCGGAAGTCCTCCAGGAACCAGCCCTCGTTCTTGGACGCGATGCCGCCGGCAAGATAGAGGCCCCCGTAGGGCAGGAAGCAGGCCGCGGCGTCGGCGGCGCAGCGGGCGTAGAGCTTCACGAAGACCTCCAGGGCCCGGCCGCAGAGGAAGCTCTCCCGGGAAGCCGCGGCGATCCGGGCCGGCCGTTCCGGCTCGGGCAGGGCCAGTATGGCGGCGTCCGCCGCGGAGAGGGCCCGGCCGGAGGACGCTTCCCGTTCCGCCAAAAAGTCGAAGATGTGGCCGATGCCCTGCCCGGAGACCCCCGCCTCCGCCCCGGGCGGGAAGCCGTACTTGTCCTCGAGCCACCGGGAGAAGGCCCGGGTCTCCTCGTCGTAGACCGGGAGACTTACGTGCCCCCCCTCCGAGGGGAAGGCCGTAGTCCGGTCCCCCACGCGTACGACGTAGCCCACCCCAAGGCCCGTGCCCGCCCCGATCACGGCCTTGACCCCGCCGGGGACCGGATCGGGGAACGCTGTGTTCCGGCCGGCCAGGGGACGGAGCTGGGACTCGTCCGCGGGGTCCAATAGGAGTACGCCGTAGGACACCGCGGTGAAGTCGTTTATCAGGAAGGTCCGAAGCCCGAATTCCCGGCTGATCTCCGCCCCGTCGATGTCCCAGGGGGCGTTGGTCAGGCGGATCCGGCCGTCCTTCACGGGCCCGGCCCCGGAGACGCAGGCCAGGTCGGGCCGGAAGCCGGGGACCTCGGTCCGGGCCTCTTCCAGGAAGCGGCCCAGGGGCGCCAGGAAGGATGATTCCGACTTGGTGGAGTAATGCCGTTCGATCAGGGTGGAGAAAGTTCCGCCTTTCTTGCCGATCAGGGCCAGGTTGGTGTTGGTGCCGCCCACGTCCCCGGCCAGGACGACCAGGTCGTAGCTCACGCGCGTGGTGCTCATGGGTACATCATATACTGCGGAACGTTCCTGTCAAACCGGGGATGCCGGCGGCGGAACCGTCCCGGACAATGCAGTAGAAATAAAGCGGCCGCCCCGTTGGGCGGCCGCGCACCGAATCGTTCGAGACGTCCGAGTCAGGATCTAGAGCTGGATCCGGGCCATCACCTGGGCGCCCAGGGCCTGGGTGGCCGGGACGTAGGAGGCCATGAGGTCCAGCTTGAGGATCAGGATGTTGATGCTGGTTCCCCCGTAGATGCGGATCGTCGGTGCGTTGGATGTGGCGGAGACCAGGAAGCCCTGGTCGGAGATGGGGACGCCAAGAGCATCCTCA
>Ga0067045_1030573_pt1 | contig 14782 bp, 13 predicted proteins | sample TerdegcTABiofilm_FD_59184 | JGI IMG/M metagenome (GOLD analysis project Ga0067045, IMG submission 59184) | Combined Assembly of (Gp0054472, Gp0054536) Wastewater bioreactor microbial communities from Singapore -Terephthalate degrading...
AACTGCCAAGCAGACTGTATAATCATCCTCGGGCCTCCTCGGGGCGGACAAGTTGCTCTGCTTCAACAACTTAGACGCCCCAGGAGCCCCAAGAATTCCCTCTTTTCTGAATAATCCGGGCTGGAACAAGCTCGACCGCTGGTTTGACGCAACGCCGATCGAAGGGATGCCCTATGAAGATGGAGAAACCCACAGCGAGCCGGGACTCTACCGGATGCCCAACGGGGACCTGATTCTCCAGTTTTGGCGGACGGATTATTCAGCGGGCACCAAGCAACTGCGATCGACGGACCATGGTAAGACCTGGGTTACGGATCTTGATCGGATCCACGTTGCCGGGGTGACGGGGGCCGATGGTAACCGTGCGATTGGCACCGAGGACTGGTTCGTGGATCCGGAAAACCCGTCGCACGTGTACATGGCGTTCGAGTACTTTCTCTACGACCAGAAGGCGGGCTGCTTCTTGGCCAAATCCACGGACAATGGCAAGAGCTATACGTTCCTCAGTTGGATGAGCCCGCTCGGCGACCAGAAGACCCCCGATTCGGTCGCCACGTTCGAGCCAGCCGTCGAGTATGTGGGCAACCGGACGATTGTGGCGGTGCTGCGTCACGGGGGGGCCGCCACGGGAAACCGAGAGCAGCGGACCTGGCAGACCATCAGTACCGACATGGGGGCGTCATTCCGCCCCATTGTCGACATTTCCGCCCAGATCAACGGCGGGCTGCCCAAAGGTTCTTGGCAGCGGGCGCGGCTCTATAAGGAGAGCAACCCCTATTTCCAGTACAACACTCCGCTCAACTACGCCCGCGGTGAAGGCCGACTGTGGGGCTTTGGACTTCACAGCAGCGACGGCGGCTATACGCGCAAGCCGGTGGTCTACTGGTCGGATGACAACGCCCAGTCGTGGTATGGGCCGCAGTTGCTGCATGGTCCGATGTCTCCGGGAACCGATACCGGATATGGAGATCTGAAACGTCGGCGCGACGGCACGTTCGTGGCTGCCACCTACTATTGTCCCCGAGACAACGTGGATATTGCGGACTTGGAGCAATACACGTTTGGGGGGCAACGGGCGAAGCTGATGGTCGAGGCGGATCGCGACGGCGACGGGAATCCAGACGCCGACTCAGGTTGGCGGGAACTCTACAACGGCTCCAATGTTCACGCGGTATCCGGCCTCGGGGCCAGCCGCTGGAGGCTGAGACTGCACCTTGATTCCATCGGTCCAGCCGGCTCGCCCCGGATTGTTCAAGTGAAGGTTTCGCCACGATAACGGGAAAGGCCGATCGAAAACGGGGAAAACGGGACAGGTCTGATATTCGCCCACGGCTTCACGCTTCGCGGCCCTGGGGGGCGCCGGAGGATCTCGAGTCATCAGGGATGTCCTCGCTTCTTCTCCATGGAAGAGCCCGACCCGGTGGTCCGCGGGGAGATCGAGGCCGCCATATCCGAGACGGCCCCCTTCGGGGATTACGGAGGGCCGGCGAAGTCAGGCCCCTGCGAACAGACCCGGAATCCAGGGTGCATCTGTTGGAGTCCCCTCTTCACCATGTGCATTCCTAATCCCCGTCGCACGGCCTCTGCTTGGCGAGTGGGACTTCAGAGTTTCCCGCGGCGTGCCGCCTAGGGAACAGCGCGAAAGGGAAGGCCTCCTCCCGGAGCGCCTTCCCTTTCTTGGCTTCGTCGCTGAGCCCTGCCCCGACTCAGGATCGCTATTTCTTCTCGGGGGCCGCGGGAGCGGCTGGGGCCTTGGCATCCGGGGCCGCTGGGGCCGGAGCGCCCTTGGTCTCCGGAGCGGCCGGCGCCGTGGGGGCGGGCGGCGCCGGCGGGGTCGTCGTCTTCGCCGGGGTGGCCGGCTTCGAGCCGCAGCCCAGGGTGAACAAACCGAGACTCAGCATCAGAGCAGCAGCCATCAACTTCTTCATCTTGTTACCTTTCCTCTGGCGAGGGGTATTCATCCGGCCGGCAGGAACCTCTCCTGCCTGATTCCATCCCGTATAGAGCCCTCCGGATGGGACTTTATTCCCGGAAACGATACAATTCCGGTGCGTGAGCGTGTCTCCCGGCACGATTCATCCCTTTTTTGGGGAATAATGCCGCACGCTGGGGCCTCTAAGGAGTGGGCCCGTTATGGCCGACGACCGAGCTCCCATGGATATCATTCAGCTTGTCGCCGAGCACCATCACGCGGTGTACCGGTATGCGTACCGCCTTGCCGGGTCTGAGGTCGATGCCGAAGACCTCACCCAGCAGGTCTTCTTGATCGCTCAGAGGAAACTGGAGCAACTACGCAAGACAGAGAGCGTTCAGAGTTGGCTCTTCACGATCCTGAGACGTCTGTTCGTCAAGATGGCCCGGAGCAAGAGCCCGATTGCGGCGGGGAGCATCGAGCTGAACGTCGAGAACATTCCGGCGAAGGTCCCCACGGCCGAAGCGATCGACCGGGAAGCCCTCCAGCAGGCGATCGACGAATTGCCGGCCCCGCATCGGGCCGTGGTGACGATGTTCTACTACGAGGACTGTTCCTACCGCGAGATCGCCGAGAAGCTTGAGGTGCCTATTGGAACCGTGATGAGCCGGCTGGCGCGGGCGAAGGGGCACCTCCGAGCGGCGTTGTTTGGAGGCGGCGATCCGGGCGCAGAGAGTCGATCGGGGCGAGCCGAGGCCAATGCGAGGGGATAACGCCATGGAGAACGAACCGATCCGCGACCCTCGCCTGTGGGAAGCGATGGAATCGTGCCGGCCCGGACACGACGATCTGGCCGATCCGGAGATGGCATGGCTGGCCCGGGAACTGGAAGCGTCCCCCGAGTTGGTGGGACTCCATCGGCGGCTCCAGCGTCTCGACGCGGCCATGGCCGACGCCTTCCGCGACGTGCCGGTTCCGCCGGGCCTGAAGGCCCGGATCCTCGCACGCCTCGAAGATACCTCCTCCGAGGTTTCTTCCTCCCAGCCTGAAGTCGTCCCAGCGACTTCCCTTCCGGCAGTTCTCCCGGGAGCCGGGGCTGCAGGTCCGCTCCCCTTGCGTCGCCGATGGACTCTCGCCGGCGGCGGGCTGGCGATGGCGGCCGTCGTCTTGCTGGTCCTGCTTGGAAGTCTTCCGAAGCCCGCCAGGCTTGCGAAGTCTGAGGTGCTCCATGATGCGATTCAGTTCTACTTGAGCGACACGCACGAAGGGGGGTGCCCACTCGCCGAGGCCGCACCGGAGTACCCCTTCAGCCAGTCCCTGGCGAGCGTGGTCTCTCGGCGAGTCTCGGAGATTCGTTGGCGATCCCTCGAGGGCTTCCTGAATCGCACAGCCGTCGCCTTCGACGTCGTTGGCCCGCAGGGAATCGCCGCCACGCTCTACGTGACCGATTGCTCTGCGGACGAATTGCCCTCGGAAGTGCCGCTACGTCCGATGCTCTCGACGGGCGAGACCTCCGTATCGGCTTGGCAAGAGGGCGGGTTGCTCTACGTGCTCGTGGTCGAGGGGGGGATTCCCGCCTACGAGCGGTTCTGTGCCGCCAGTGCCGGGCCGGTGGCATGACAAAGGCCGCGGCGGCCCTCTCTTCCGCCCTACATTCGGCGGAATCCGCAGAACTTGTCTAAATGGCAGCCCCGCCGACGGTCGAAGAACCAGAGGGAAGAGTCTTCGCAATAATGCAGGAGGTGTGCCCATGAAGTGGCTTTGGACGACGTTGCCCCTGGTGTCGCTCTTCCTGGTAGTGCCTTGCCTGGCCGAAAACAAAGACTCGAAGATGAGCATCGGGATTTCCCCCGGCGAATTGGCCCCCACCCAGGAGATGTGGTTCTACGAGCAGTACCAGAAGCAGTACGCGGACCCGCAAACCGTGGTCCGGCAGAAGGCGGAATTCCGCGCCGAAGAACGGATGCGTCGCGTGACGGCTTTGAGGTGGTTTGGGTTCTCCAACCAGCGGCCATCGGCAGGGGTCGACGTGGTGCATTCCCAACTGGCCCCGCAGTGGTCGTCGACCAACGTGAACCTCCCCTTCCGGTGGAACGGACCCACGACCACCACGGTCCTGGTGCGACCGACCGCTCCGTCCGCCAGGAGTTACTGAGGAAACGCGGAGTCAGAACACAAGGCTCGCCAAGCCCACGGGTTGCAACCCGTGGGCTTTCTTTGAAGGAGGATCTAGCGCATCGCGCTCGGCAAGCGGGACCGACTCGCGGGCCTTCGGTCCTCCTATCCTCCGCGTCCGGAATCGGCTACAGTAGGCGAGGAGATCGCCTATGGAACTGTTCGGCCGACGTTACGACACCGGACAACCGGTGCGCGTGGAGACCTCGGGCACGCGGGTGGCCCGGGTGGTGCCTCTAGATTCCGAGTCCCTGCACGACGGTCGAGCCGACGGGTGGCCCTGGCTCGCCCCCGGCCTGCTCGACATCCAGGTCAACGGTTACGGCGGGCAGGAGTTCAGCTCCGCGGACCTGACGGAAGAGGACGTCGGCTCAATCCTCCGGGCCTTCGAGGCGTTCGGCGTCACGCGGGTCTTGCCCACCGTGACCACGGAGGGCCACGAGGTCTTGAAGCACGCCCTGCGCACGATCGCTTCCGTGTGCGAAGGCTCACCGCAATGGTCCCGACGGATTCCCGGGATCCACCTGGAAGGGCCGTTCATCACCGCCGAGGACGGCGCCCGTGGCGCCCACCCCAAGCAGCACTGTCACCCGCCCGATTGGGATGAATTCCAGCGTCTCCAAGAGGCCGCCGGCGGACGGATTCGCATCCTCACCCTGTCGCCGGAGTACGACGGCTCGACGGCGTTCCTTGAGCGGGCCGCGTCGACGGGGGTGACGGTCGCCATCGGGCACACCTCGGCCCGCCCGGAACAGGTCCACGCGGCCGTCGATGCCGGCGCCCGGCTCAGCACCCACTTGGGCAATGGCTCCCACCCGACGATCCACCGTTTCCGCAACTACCTCTGGCCGCAGATGGCCGACGATCGTTTGACGGCCAGCATCATCGTCGACGGCCATCATCTGCCGGCCGATCTGGTCAAGGTGATCGTACGCGCCAAGACGCCCGAGCGGTGCATCCTGGTCAGCGACCTCTCGGGCCAGGCCGGACAGGGGCCCGGCACCTACACCAGCCCGTTCAGCAACGTCGAGATCCTTCCCGACGGCCGTCTGGTGGTGGCCGGTCAGCGGGAACTCCTGGGAGGCGCCTCGTTGCCGCTGAGCGTGGGCGTGGCCAACGTGATGCGCTTCGCCGGGGTCGACCTCAAGACAGCCATCGGGATGGCGACGCACCATCCCGCCCGGCTCCTCGGCCTGGACGTCGACACCCTCGAACCGGGCCAGCCCGCCAACCTCATCCAGTTCGACCTGGCTCCAGAGACCGCCGAAGCGCCTTCCGAGGGCATCCGGGTGCGTGCGACGTTGGTCGACGGCGAAAGGGTGTGGGGGACGCCGTGGCGGCCGGACTAGTGCTCCGTCTGGCGTGCCCTGATGGATGAAGCGATGATCCCATGTGGCACAGCCGCCCTCGGCTGTGCAGGGCATTTCGCACGGCCGAGGGCGGCTGTGCCACACATGGAAGCACGACTGACGGAGCCCTAAGGGCTCTTCTTCCGCTTCTTGGGCATGGCGCCCCGGGCGCGGGCGAGCATCTGGACGGCCTGTGCCACGTTGCCCGCCTGTTGAAAGCAGACCGACATCGCAAGGTACGCCTGGCGGTCCTTCGGGGAGGGCATTTTGCGGGCCGCGGCCTCGAACGACTCGGCAGCTTCCTGGAATCGCTCCTGACGCCGAAACGCCTCCCCGCGCAGGATGTCGACCTCCGCCTCGAACGGTCCGAGCTCGCCGAGGTTGGCCAGGCACTCGAGCGTTTTCTGAGGCATGTCGAGTTCCAGGTACCCACCCGCCTGGGTCAGTCGTTTGCTCACTCGAATCATCTGCGCGATGTCGGTTCTCATACTGCCCGCCCTCCCTTATCGGCCTGTGTTCGGGTGCCAACCCGACAGGCACTTGGCGGACTAAGTAGGAGTGCAAACGCCATACCAAAGAGGAGGCGTGGCCGGGGGGCGGAGCTATCCAATGGCAGAATCAGGAGTTACGGCATTTCCATGCGCGCCCCCACGTGGGGGTTGTACCCGGGCCGCGGCGCCAAGTGCTGCTTCTTGATGCAGGAATCGCGCAGAATCACGCGAGCAATCAGAACCCCAAGCCGGGACCGTCCAACGCTGCCGTGCCAACGGTCCCGTCGGTGATACGAAACATGGTGGGGAAGCGCTCAACCCACGCGAGGTTTGCCGCCGGGCAGTACTGCCGGCCATTGCCTTCGATGGCAGCCACCGTGGGGATGCGGGCCGACAGCGACGCGGAATGCAGGAACGACATGCCCGGACACGTGAGGTCCTGGACGCAAAGGAACATCTTGTACTTCTGCGCCGCGGCGCCCATCAAGAGGGCCTCACTGTGGCCCTTGCAGGCCTTCAACGCCACCCCCGAGTAGCCCAACTCGCGGCTCAGCAGGAGGCTCTCGAAATCGACCAGCGATTCGTCGATTACCACGGGCTTCCGCTTCGCGGCTTCGTGCATCCGGTTGGCGGGATTCGCCTTCAGGTCGCGGTGCGTGGGTTGCTCGATGTACTGGAGCCGCTCCAGCGCGGCGGGCGACCTCTCTCCTACGTGGGTGAGAAAATCGAGCACGTACTCGACGTTCCGGCACTTCTCGTTGAAATCGGCCGAGTAGTACCAGGCCGCGCATCCCCGCTCCTGCTGGGCCGCGGCCGCCACCCGCTCGATCGCGACGACCCGGTCCACGTCCCACGCCAGGTTGTCGCCGTTGAGCTTGATCTTCAGGTGGGTCAGCCCGTCGGCCGCGATCCACTCGGGCAGTGTTTCCGGCAGGCCGTCGTTGATGCGTTGGGCAAGGTCGCCATCGGTCAGCGGGTCCAAAGCTCCGACGAGGTGATAAAGGGGCATCGTGGCCTTCGGCTGCCGGAGCGTGTAGGCGTCGAGATACTCCCCCCGAAACTCCGGCCCAAGATACGCCGACAGATCGCAGTTGACGAACTCCGGCCCAAGCAGGTTGTAGGAATTCCGCCCCAGCGTCTTGCCGTAGGCATCGTGGATCGCCGCCTCGAGCGGGCTGGCCGCTACGAGTTGCGCCAGTCGCGGGATCGACTCCGCCAACCCGGCGTCGCGGGCCACGGCGTCGGCCGCCGGCTGATATCCCTGCGACAATTCGTGCGTGATCTCAAGGGGGTGGCCGTACTCCGGATAGCCCGCGGCCTCACGCACAAGCCGCTGGCCCAGGCCAATCATGGCCTGGAGAGTCGATTCCCCCGGCACCTTCTGGCTGGGCCATGCCCAGACGTTGCCCACCGGCATGGACCCAAACCCGCGCCCCTGCCGGCCGTCGCGCGTGACCACGTCCACCGCGACGTGCAAGAGCACGGCGTCGGTCACCACGCGACCGCCGAACTTGATCGGCGTGCGATACGCAAACCGTTCTGTCTCCGCAACCGCCTGCACCACACGGACGTCGGTGGGCTTGAACATCGCACCCTCCTGTGCCAAGCACGGTCGATGGGCTCAAACCAATTGCTTGCGCACGGCCCAAACCGCCGCCTGGGTCCGGTCGGAAACGCCGATCTTCCGCAAGATGTGCTGCACGTGCTCTTTGACCGTCTCGTAGCTGATGTGCAGCGCCGCGGCAATCTCCTTGTTCGTAAGCCCGTAGGCCAACTGCCGGAGCACCTCGCTCTCCCGCTGAGTCAGGGGCACTTCGACGTCGGCAGCCAGACGCGGGGTGGCCAACGCCCCGGTCACGCGGCGCAGCTCGTCGCGTGTCCAAACGCTCTCGCCGGTCGCCGCAGCCCGGATCGCCGTCAGAAGCTCCTCACGCGAACAGCCCTTCAGGAGGTAGCCGCTCGCGCCCAGGGCCACAGAGCGCGCGATGTAGGTAGGATTATCGAAGGTCGACAGCATCAGCACGGGCATCTCGGGGCGATCGAGCTTGATCCGCCCAAGGGCCGTCAGGCCATCCCCCTCCGGCATGCGAATGTCGAGCAATACCACGTCCGGCCGGTGCGCCAACGCGAACTTGACCGCTTCCTCACCCGTCGACACTTCGGCCATGACCTCGACGTCGGTATCGGCCAGAAGAGTCTTCAACCCGCAACGGACCACTTCGTGGTCGTCGGCAATCAGGATTTTGATGCTCATGAGATACTCCGATCAGTTGTGACAGACATTCCCCAATGTTCGACCGATGTGCCGAGCCAGCGCACCGTCTCCCTTTCCGTCGTCCTTACCATCCACGGCTTCGACGCCAGCCAGTCTCGCGACCGACGCTTCCCAGCACTTCTCGCGAGGCGAATCCACCCGCCAACGAGCCTGCGATTGGGGGCCCAAACCGTTCCCCACAATGTACCCCTCTATCTAATCATTTGGCAAGCCTCCCTACATCATAGCGTAAAAGAAACCAAAGAGTAGGGAGGGGGGCACGATTTCTGGGGGCATGCCGCCATTCCCGATGTGCCCGCCCTGGCGAGTCCGGCAACCTTAACGAGTGGCTTACACCCCCAGCCTTGCTACAGGTATCCAGCGGAACAGACCGCAGGTATCCATCACATGGGGGGTTCCGAAGGATACTCCCGCTTGGGCACCGGCCAGGGATTGACGGCCCCGTAACGGGGCTTATTCTTGAACCCAGGTGGCCCCCTTTTCGCCGCTCGCCCTGGCTCCCTTTCTGCTGCTCACCGCCAGTCCATCCTCCCGCGCGGCTGCTACCGTGGCACAGGCCACCTCGGCGGGTGCCCATCATGCCGGATCAAAGACCGTACCATCGTAACCAGTGAAATGAGTGCATGTTACAGTGACCCACCACACATGACAGAACGCCTTCTCAGACGGTGTTTTTGTGATAGAATGATCGCCTGGGCACTACTTGGTCGTGGAACCCAGACGCGTTTCGGAGGTTGACGCCTGTAGTCAAGCGATACTCGCAAGGATGATGTCCGATCTGAAGGAGAGCGAAACTCAAGAAACAGTAAAGACGCAAGACGCCTCCCGGAGGGTACGCGAATGGTTAGCAGCCTGACTCGAAAACTCGCCTGCGCCGTTTACGTATCTCCTCTAGCTTAACGCAATTACGTTGAACCACAACGACTTGCGACTTGGGGCACTTGGTTGCCTCCGGGTCGCAAGTCGTTGCATTTGGTGGCTGGTCTTGCGCGCCCGTTGCGCGCGCTTCTGGGCGGAAAGTACGCGCAAGACCGCGCAAGTTAGCAGCCTGATCCTGGGTCAGGCGCGGTTCTCGACCGCGTGAAGGAACGCGCGGTTTAGCAGACTGATCTTCTGTCAGGCTGCTGGGACAAACGTGGCCCGTGGGGAGCCGGCCTGGAAAACCATCGGTCATACGTGCTCGTCGTCTCTTCGCGCGTCTGCCGATAGAACGGCCCGGCGTGTTCGCCCGGTGTGCAACGCCGCATTGACGGCTCGGCTCCAACACCGGAGCACTTTCCGAGAGGCTCTTAGCCAACAAGTGGCGGGGGGGGCGCAAGTTGGGCATCGAGAGGTTCTCGATTCCACGTTCGCAGAAGCCCCTCGGCACCGTGCCGAGGGGCTTTGTGTGCTAGGAATCTCGACAGAGCTTCAGCGCTTCCTGGTCGTGATGTTACTCCCACCCTGCCCTCCGTGTGCCGGTAACAACGGCTCACGAGTCGTGCGAGGAGGCATCTGTACCAGTCCGAATGGTCTACGCGCAGCAGGGCTCAGCGGGGCCAAACTGGACGACTGCTTATCTTTCCTAACTTCCCGTTTTTCCCCGCGATCCGCTCTTGCTAGCCGCTAATACAATGGGTGAAGTACCACCCGTGTACAAAGTTGGTAATTATTACTTGTTGCATGGCAACCTACCGAGGACTAGAATGCCGACATGTCTCCTGATGAATTGAAGACGTTGCGGCTCGAAAAGAGGTGGACGCTTCGTGACGTAGCCACTGCCCTCGGCGTCACCACCGCCACCTTAAGCCGATGGGAACGTGGTCTTGTGGAGCCGTCTGCGCACTTGCTTGAGAAATGGAGAGGTCTGCTGGTCGGGCGATTGGACACGGCGATGGCGGCACGGAAGCCGACCCGGCGACCGCGAGGATTGCTTCCGCGTTTGGGAGAGTTCTTCCTGGCCGACGTTAAGGCTGGATTGAACGTGCATGAGGCAGGGTGGCGAGAGTTGGCAGAACTCAATCTGGTGCGAGAGGATGTCTTGTCACTCGGGCAGGACGTGGAAATGGACCTTTTCCGAGTCCGTGTGAACGCTGGCTCCAACTTGAAGACGGTGCAGCAGGCCAAGGAAATTCTCGGCTACCAGAAAACGGTCGATCTCGAACAGCGACGCCTGGCGTCAACAACCAAGACGATCTTGGTTCCCCTGTTAGAGGCAACACGATCATCCACTGGCCGATCTCCAATTCTGCTTGCTGGTCTTGCCGAGATGATCCAGGCGTCGGCATCTCTTGTCGAGAGTTCACAGAGCCTCTTGGAGAATGACCCAGCCTCGCTTCTCAAAGCACCGTGCGGCGCGGCTCAAGTAATTCTGCGAGCCGTTGGCCTCCCCGCTCCGTCCGACGCGGATCAGACCCTTGAAAGCCTCGGTTTCAAGCGGCTCGTTTCAGCGGACCAACCCGATTCGGCGCGTGAGGCAGAAGCGCTCGCAGAGGAACTGGATTTGGGAGTGACCGCCGAACGCCTTGGCCGGGATGTCGTCGTGGCTTTGGGAGCGGCGTGGGCTATGGTGCGGTGCCTCGACAGCGCTGGTGTATCGGTGATGACCGAGGTGGGCATCCGTCGCTTGGCGGAGACTTTCTGGGATGGACTTGACTTGCCTCGCCCAGAGATCGACGCCCGCTGGCGACGGGTCATGCTTCAGGAATTTGAACCTGGCGCAGAGGAATCAGAACCAAAGACGGACAAGCAGCAAGTTGCGATGCTGCTCTGGTCGTGGCCGGAGGTCATGTGAGATGACAAGTCGTGCTCCAGTATACACGCCGTTTGTCAGACGATGGACGACGCCGCGGCGTCCGTTGCTGGCAGGTGAGCGGCAGCCGTGCGGAAAGCCGCCATTCGACCCGTTTCTTACCGCCTCATTGCTGTGGACTACCCACATGTGTCCAGTAGCCGCACTCCACGATCTTCTTCACGGGGCAGCGGTAAGGCCCCAGGGCGGCGGCCCCGGTGCCACGCTGGGTGGCGAGGATTGGCACGAATACATTGCCCGGCTGAGGCTGAGGATCGCATCCAGACGTGTTCAACTACCGGGTGAATCGGGGCACGCCTTGGAAGTGATACGGCATGACTTCGATCAATGGTGCTACGACAAACGCATTCCCGACGCGGAGGGGCTGCGGTTCTGGGAGGATTATGTGGCACCCTATGTACGCGCCAGGCTCGATACGGGCGCACTTGCCGACCTTGTTGACCACGCCCTGCTTCCCGAAGTGACGATTGGGAACTGGCAGGTTGAGGTGCCTATCGGAGGTGGTGTGCGGCGATACCCGATAGAAGCCCGTGTGGATGAGATTGATTTGACCGCGGGAGTTGCGATTGAGCGAACCATGTTGCCTCTCCAAGAGGCTGTTCTCTATAAGGACATTCAACTCGTCGCGGCGGCGCTGATACTCGGCTCCCTGCCCGCAGCCGGGATTCCGCAGGAGTGGGCTGCGATCAGGCAAGTCCGGCGATTCGTCCTTGAGACCCCTGATGGCAGCGTCGAAGTCAGGCCGAACAACGCCCAATTCGAGGCTATCCACGAGGCAGCGGCGATCATCCGAGACTTGGCCGGTTCCCACCTTGCGGAATGGCCGATCCGGCAACTGGCGCAGTGTACGCCGATCAATCCTCACACCGTCTGCTCACACCCGTACATGCGATGTTTCTTCCGTGTACCCACGTATCCTCAGTCGCGGGCACCAATCAAGCGAGAGGTGCGGATGCTCTGCCGGGCGCAGCTTTACGAGCTGCTCTGGCAACGTGATCTGGGGAAGTACCGGCTTTATATGCAGGGGGCGGCGGAAGACACTTTTCCCGCATTGCCAATCGAGTTCCTCGGAACGGGAAGCGACGAAAACGGCCCCTACGTCGAGGCGAGGCTACAGCGAGGTAGCCCGCCGGACTTCTACCGGTGCGCTATCATTATTGGCACACCATTTGTTGGCGTCCGGCGATATAGCGTTTCATTCCGAGAAAGCCCGGCCGGCGGGGGCGCGCTAAGGCTTTACTGCGACCTTCAAGGACTGCCTCTCCCGAACACGGGCATCCTTTGGCCCGCAGTTGACGAAGGGCTGCTGCTCGAACCATCGTTCGATTTTCTTATCCGCAACGTGCAAAACGATCTGTTCTGGCTGCAAAGGATCGGAACGAGCGATGTTCAGCGTCGGCAACAGGACTCCGCCCTCCAATTGTTGGATGCGATCTTCGGCGCAAACCCACCCTTGGAGACCTCACGATGAACCACGGCCGCCTTCACTCGGTCCTTGATAGGTTGAACGCGGGGCAATCGAATGCTGTTGACCGCATTACAGGAGGTTGGCAGGCCCAAGATGGCCATGTCCGGTTGACCATCGTGGATGGCCCACCGGGAACAGGAAAGACGCATGTGGCGGCAGCGGCGGCCGGACGATGGATCATGGATCGTCGCGGTCGAGTGGTGGTGCTCAGTCCGACCCATGCTGCCGCCGAACGTGTGCGCGAAAAAATGCTCGACGTGGGTTTCGATGGCCAGCAAGTTCTGCGACTGCAATCGGGCAAGCCGCACTACGATCCGGGCCGAGGCACTCTGTCATTTGAGCGCCCTGACAGTCTCCCGCCCAATCTTCGACGCTTACTCCAACAGGCGGATGTGCTCATTACAACACGGCACGTCTCACAACGCGCGTTTAACGCGGCATCCAATTTCCTGCTCCTGGTCGATGAAGTCTCGCAGGTCTCGTTTGCCGCCTTTCTCTCAATCCTGAAACGGGCTTACCCGCAACGTCCGGCGGGCTATGCACTCCTTGGAGACCCACAACAGTTGCCGGTGATTTCAACTCAGGAAGTGTTAGCGACGAACGCCGCTTTGGGTGTACTGCGCCGCCATCACGATTGCGAGCCGTGTCACTTGGACCTTCAATATCGGATGAATGGCCCAATCTGCCGTGTGGTCAACGAGGTACGGTTGCGCGGGTTCCGGGGCGTTCCCCTGCGGCCAGGAACCGATGAGGTTGCCAAACGTACCCTTGATGTAGTTGGCGCGCGATACGATTGGCGAGGTTCTCCGTTTGCGAACATTCTCGACCCGCACTTTCCGGTCGTATTCGTGGACACCAGCCGTTTCGTCAACGACCGAGGTGAGCGGGAACGCGGTGCCGGTACTTCATGGGAGTATGAAGCAGAAGCCAAACTTGCTACGGAACTGGCCAAAGCCGTCCGGGGAGCCTTGGGCGGCGGAAAGGGGGAGGTAGTAGCCGTCTCGTCGCCATATTCCGCGCAGGTTGCGCTGATGGCGCGACTCGGAGCCCCCAACGCCATCACCATTTACCGAGCCCAGGGACATGAGTGGGATTGCGTCATTCTGTCCCTTGCTCGCACGATGGGACGGACTATCATGGACGAACTGTACCAAAACGTCTATGTTGGACTATCCCGAGCACGATCCAAGCTGATCGTCCTGTTGAACGCGGAGTTGTTCAGTCAATATCAAATCCTTGGCTCAGCCCTTCGACTCGCGGGAAAGGAACCCGGCATTCGCGTCGTTCAGGCTGATCCGAACTGGGTAGCCACATGATTCGCACATTTCGCCTCTACCATTTGACCAGGATGCAGAAAATAGCTGTCGCGGAGGCGAAGGAACGTCTTAAGAAAGTGCGACTGGCCACGATTAGCGATGGTGCCCCGCCACGCTTATCCCGCTTGCTTGGCGACCTCGCCGAGAACCTTCAGGACGAGCGATTGGACGGTCCGCGCCCTCGTCCTGGACATTGGGAAATGACATTGCACGCTAAGTGGCCCGCCCGGCGGATTACCGTTGCTCCCGGTCCTCTGCCACGTATTCCCGTGGAGGTAACGATCTGGCTGAGAAGGGTGAGCGGCCGGTTGGTTGTCTTTGAGGCGAGCCGAGCGCTGGGCGATGCCGGGGTCTACTTGGCGGCCCAAGCACTGGCCAACGATGTGTGCGCCGTTTCTCACGTATCGCTGGAGCAGGCGCATTGGCTCGCTATAGCAAGTTGGCTTGCCAAGCGAGGCGGCGAACTGCTCGGGGGCCGGTTCTACAAAACGAAGGCTGGTGGCACTGAATTGGAGTCAATCACCCTCCGGCGCGCTCCGAATTCCGATCCGGCGTTGTTGCGGGAGAGCTTTGAGAACGCGCAAGGTATCGGGGAACTGCTCCTCGAAACACCAGAGATCGAAACTGCGGGAGGGGGCCTCAAGTGCCGAATCGGCCGCTCCGGTAATATACGGGTTTACGGGAGTGAGATCACGGACCCCATGATCGACAGCTTGCTGGGTGAGCTTGAGGAACTCTGGGAGAACGTGCCAACCGAGTCGAAAGGCTAATCGGTTGCAGTTGCTTCGTTGGACGAAGGCTTTTCATTCCGGCGCGGTCGCGGGCGTCGGAGCCGTGTCCTTCAGGTTTATGCGTGATGGCAGGCCCAGCTTGTCGAACAGGTAACCATTCACGGTTTCCGGGAGAACTGAGAGAACTGATGTTGGTGAATCGGGCTGCAGCGGTTATCAAGATGGCATGGCCCGAACGTTCACGGAGGATGAGGTACGTGAGTTGATCGAAGCG
>Ga0067045_1004492_pt1 | contig 14781 bp, 13 predicted proteins | sample TerdegcTABiofilm_FD_59184 | JGI IMG/M metagenome (GOLD analysis project Ga0067045, IMG submission 59184) | Combined Assembly of (Gp0054472, Gp0054536) Wastewater bioreactor microbial communities from Singapore -Terephthalate degrading...
GACAAGTTCTGAATCAGATCCATGGACGATGCTCCTGATTAGCCAGCGATGAAGCTAGGCCACACGGGGAACTGCAGATTCAGCGCCCACACGAAAGCGAAATAGCTGCCGACCGCCAAAATGGTGGCCAGGATGGCTGTTTCCTTGAGGTTGAAGGTCTGACCGGCCATGCTGGCGATAAAGACCAAAGCGTAGATCGCAATGATCAGACCGAACTGGGGGATGCCCACAGCCGGCACGCCCACCAACAGAATGCCGAAGGCAAAGTTGGCAGCCAGCACGAAGAACACCGGCTTCCAGGCCCACTTACCGATCTTGTCACCACCTTCGGGGCCCTTGGTCAGGCCGCCGACGCAGATGGCTGCACCCAGGATGGCCATGAGCACACCCAGGATCAGAGGGAAGTAACCTGGACCCATACGGGCGCCGGTGCCAATGGTGTAGTTGGACGCGCCGATCGCAAATGCGAGACCGACGGCCAAGAACATCAGACCGGAGAAAAAGTCTTTTTGGCTCTTGATTTTCACAAAACGTCTCCTTACGGAAATCACGACTTGGCGATTCTCGTTTCATAGATATGCCAAATTGATGTGGATTCCACCTACAAAGGGCATACCCTAATGCTGACGTTCTGCATCCATCTAGCGCGGGCAAACCCGATGAATGCCGGCCTTGCCTGGCTGCCCTGGCAGGACAGCAAGCACTTGCCGTCTGATCCTCAGATTTCGCTCATCAGCGGCGTGCAGGCCAGCACCTCGGGCAAGGTGGTCAGGCCTTCGGCGACCCGCAAGGCCCCTGCAAGACGCAGGGGACGCATTCCGTCCTGTACGGCCTGGCGACGCAGAACGTCCATCGACGGGGCATCGTGAATCTGCTTCTTGAGGGTCTCGGTGACCATCAGCAGCTCGTACAGCCCCATGCGGCCGCGATAGCCTGTCATGCGGCAGTCCTCGCAACCCACGGGCTTGTAGGGCTGGCAGCTGCCGGTCAGCTTCCAGGGTCTGACCGATTCAGCCAGATCCTCGGGCTTGGCATCTTCATCGCGCAACTTGCAGCTGGGGCACAGCGTGCGTACCAGTCGCTGGGCCAGCACGCCCAGCAAGGTGGCATTGATCAGATAGGAGGGCACGCCCAGCTCCATCAGGCGGCTGACGGCGCTGGGTGCATCGTTGGTGTGCAGCGTGGAGAACACCAGATGACCGGTCAGCGCGGCCTGAACCGCCATTTCGGCCGTGGCCAGATCGCGGATCTCGCCCACCATGATGATGTCCGGGTCCTGGCGCATCAGCGCGCGCAGGCCTTCGGTGAATCCGAAGTCGAGCTGAGGCTGAACCTGGGTCTGGTTGAAGCTCGGCTCGATCATTTCGATGGGGTCTTCCACCGTGCTGACATTGACCTCCTCGGTCGCCACCCGCTTGAGCGTGGAATACAGCGTGGTGGTCTTGCCCGAGCCCGTGGGGCCGGTGACCAGGATGATGCCGTGCGGACGCTTGACCAGGTCTTCCCAGCGCTGGGCATCATGGGCGCTGAAGCCCAGCGCATCCAGATTCTTGACCGTGTTCTCGGGATCGAAGATGCGCATCACCATCTTCTCGCCAAAGGCCGTGGGCAAGGTGGACAAGCGCATTTCCACCTCTTCGCCGCGCGGGTTGCGCGTCTTGATGCGCCCGTCCAGCGGGCGGCGCTTTTCCACCACGTCCATGCGCCCCAGCAGCTTGACGCGCGCCACCATCGCGTTCAGCACCCCCATGGGCATCTGATAGACCGGATGCAGCACACCGTCAATGCGAAAGCGGATCACGCCCTGCTCGCGCCGGGGCTCCAGGTGGATGTCGCTGGCGCGCTGGTCGAAGGCATACTGCCAAAGCCAGTCCACCACGCGCACCACGCCCTGGTCGTTGGCGTCGAGCTGCTTGTTGCTCTTGCCCAGCTCCACCAGCTGCTCGAAGCTCGCGCCGCCGGTCGCACCGCCGGCCTTCTCTGCAGCACGCACGGATTTGGCCAGCGCAAAGAACTCCGCCGTATAGCGCTTGATATCCTGCGGATTGGCCACCACGCAGCGCACGCTGCGGTGCGCCTGCCGCTCGACTTCGCTCACCCAGTCCTTGATGAAGGGCTCGGCCGTGGCGATCACCACCTCCTTGGCCGTGACCTGCACGGGCAGCACCTTGTGGCGCTCGGCGTAGCTGGCGCTCATGATCTCGCCCACGCGGCCCACATCCACGCGCAACGGGTCGATGCGCAGATAGGCCAGGCCGCTGCGCTGGGCCAGGTACTGGGTCAGGGTTTCCAGATCCAGCGGCTGGTGCGTCAGGGCGCCGACAACGCCCACATTGGCCAGACGCACCAGCGGCAGCTGCGCACTCTCGGCGGCCGAGCAGCGCGCCACCGTGCGCCCTGCCTCCTGTGGCGTGATCACACCGTCTTCCTGCAGCCATTGCACCAGCGTACGCCAGTCCAGAGGCCCCTGGTACTGGGCTGGCTTGACGGATCGGGGCAGAATGGATTCAGTCAATGACATGGGCGGCTGCAGCAACAAAACTGCCTTGACTGTACCGCCATCGGCCCATGCTGCCGATCAGGAAGATGCATAACAGGCAGATGAAGGTCTGTTGTCTGATGCAGCTCAGGCGTATTCGTCCAGCAGACCACCCAACCCACTCTGACCCGGATTGCTGCGACTTGTGCCCTGCACCGCACCGTCCTGCTTTGACTGAACGGCTTCGGTGCCACGCTGAGCAGCCTGCTGGGCTTGCTGCGCCTGCTGGTTCTGCAGGGCCTCGATCTGGGCCTGCAGCATCTGGATCTTGGCCTGCAGCAACTGCGTCTGCTGCTGCTTGGTCTTGGCATCCGCGTCGCTGCTGGCGACTTCCTTGAGCTCGCTGGTTGCATCCTTGATCTGCTTTTGCAGCTGCTGGATACGCGATGCCGCGCCGGCCCCCCAAGAGGCTGGACTGGCAGAACTGGAGGAGATGGCACTGATCGTCATGTCAACATCATCGGCACAACGCCGCTGCAATCAATGCCGCCCCTCAGCTTTACTCAGGCTTTGCAATCATTCGGCTGCACTCCGGTCGATTCGGACGACCTTGGATCTGGCCGTCTTGCGGCCGGCCTCGGCATCGCGGGCCGGCACGAACACCTTGGCCCAGCGTGTGGTGTTCAGATCCCAGCGCGCCTGCACCTGGTCACAGGCCAGATCCAGCTCGGTGCCCTGCAGCACACGCGGCCTGCGCTGGGCCAGCACCACGGTATTGCCTTCGCGCGTGGGGCGGAAGGCCCAGAGCGCGTCCTCGCCAAAAGCCTGGGCCATCTGGTCAAGGCTTTTGTCAAAGCTTGAGGAGCGGCCAAACAGATTGACGGTCATGATGCCGTCCTCGGTCAGCAGATTGCGGCAATCGGCATAGAACTCGGCGCTGTCGAGCACCGGAGCCGCTGCCTCATGGTCGTAGAGATCGACCGCCAACGCATCGACCGTGCCCTGCCATTCGGGCTTTTTGATTTCCTGGGCCGCATCGGCCAGCACCACCTGCAGCGTGCTGCTGTCGGGCGGCAGCTTGAACCAGCTGCGGCACACGGCCAGCACCTGGGGATTGAGCTCGACCGCCGTGGTCTTCATGCGCAGCTTCTTGTGACAGAACTTGGTGATGGCTGCCGCCCCCAGCCCCAATTGCATGGCGTGCATCCGGGGCACTTCGACCGGCTCGGCAAACAGCAGCCAGCCCATCATGCGCTGCACATATTCCAGGTCGATATCAAAAGGGTCGCGAATGCGCATGGAGCCCTGCACCCAGGGCGTTCCGAGATGCAGATAGCGGATATCGCCATCATCGGAGACGCTGACTTCGGGCAGCTCCTGCACGCTGCCCACATTCTTGTCCTGCGCGGATTTGGCACCGCCACGGGTTTTACGGATCACGTTTCACACCAATCTTCAAAGCAGGCCATGGGCCGCCAGCGCATGGCGCCAGGCCTGCAGTTTTTTATCGAAAGACCAGCTGGCATTGGCCGGGCTGGTCGATGGCAGCTTGAGCGCCGTCAGCCCCAGCGCCTCGGTCTGGCGCGCATGCTTGTAGCTCTCGCCGCCGTTGTGCAATGCCAGCTGCAGATCCGGGCAGCGCTGGCGCAGCCCGGCAAAGTCGTTGACCTGGGCACAGCGAATGGCGCTGTCCAGACTGCCCTCGCGCTCGCAGCTCGCATACACGTCCCACAGGCCCAGGCCACGCTCCAGCAGCCACTCGCAACGGCCCGCGTAATCGGCACGTGACGGCTGTGGATGGCGGGGCCACAAGGCCTGCAGCAAAGGCCAGAACTGGTTTTGCGGATGGGCGTAGTACTGCGCCAGCTGCAGCGACTTCAGGCCCGGAAAACTGCCCAGCACCAGTGCCTGCGTGCGCGCATCGGCCACCGCCGCCAGCCCCTGCCAGCGCGGGCCTGTCTCTGTCAGGGTGGCAGAAGAATCCTCGGTCATGCCCTATTGTCGCCCAGCCATGCTTGGCAAGGCCCTTGGGCTGATATTCGAAAAGATGAGCAGCCGCCACTTGGTCTGAAAAGGCCAGATGCTGTTTTTCCTACAAGAACGCCGGCAAGCCTGAGAGCGCTGCGCGTGCATTGTCCGTGCCGACCTGCGCCAGCTGATCAATGCTCATGCCGCGCAACTGTGCAATCTCCGCCGCAATGCGCGGCAGCTCGGCGGAGCTGTTGCGCCCCTGAGGCTGGCCGGCCGCGCGCTGCTCGGCCGTGGTGTAGAGCCAGTGCGGCGGGATATCGGGCGCATCGGTCTCCAGCACCAAAGCCTGCAGCGGCAGGCTGGCCGCCAGCTCGCGCAGCTTGAGCGCGCGCTCATAGGTGATGGCGCCGCCAAAGCCCAGCTTGAAGCCCAGATCAATAAACGCCTGCGCCTGCTGGACGCTGCCGTTGAACGCATGGGCTATGCCACCGACAACCCTGTGCTGGCGCAAGGTCTTGAGCAAACGATCGCTGCTCTTGCGCACATGCAGGATGACGGGCAGCCCGAACTCGCGAGCCAGCCGGATCTGCTGCTCGTAAAACCAGATCTGGCGCTGCTCGTCCAGTCCGGGGACAAAAAAATCGAGACCGATTTCGCCCACCGCCACCAGATGCGGGTCTCCGCGCTGCCGGCTCAGCAACTCGCGCAGCGCCGCGATATCGGACTCCTGAGCGCCGGGCGTGTAAAGCGGATGAATGCCCAGCGCATAGCTGTCGCCATGACGATGCGCAAGCGCAATCACGCCCAGCCAGTGGCTGCGCTGCACGGCGGGAATGACCAGATGCTTGACGCCTGCGGCCTGCGCAGCGGCGCGCACGGCATCTCTGTCAGGCGCAAATTCGGGTGCATCCAGGTGGCAATGGGTATCTATCCAGGTGGGCATCTGCACATCATGCATCGGCTAGGCTGCTTGCGCAGGCTGGCCCCGGCATATGACACGTCAAGTGACTACAGACAGTTTCCAGCCTTGTCCTACGGTACACACATTGAAACAAATAAAACATTAAGCAACTTCACCCACTGCCCTGCGCTACCGGCCAAAGGAGCAAGTTATGACGGGACTTCTGCAAAGCACGCTCTGGCAACGCCTGAGTCAAAGTCATCAGCGCGCCGACATGCAGGGCAAGCTGGCTGCACTCGATCAGGTGCAGGCCGTGATCGAGTTCGATCTCCAAGGCCATGTGCTGACGGCCAATGACAACTTTCTGCGCACCATGGGCTACAGCGCCGAGCAGATCGTCGGCCAGCATCACCGCATGTTTGTGGATGAGGAGACCCGGGCCTCTGCCGAGTACGCCCAGTTCTGGCAGCGCCTGGCGGCAGGCCTGCATGACAGCGGCCGCTACCGTCGCATCAACAGCCAGGGCGAGGATGTGTGGCTGCAGGCCAGCTACAACCCGATCTTTGACAGCCAGGGGCAGCCGCGCAAAGTCATCAAGTACGCCACCGACATCACCGAACAGCAGCAGCATGAAGACGATGCCCGTGGCCAGCTCGAAGCCATTGCCAAGGTGCAGGCCATCATCGAGTTCGATCTGAACGGCAACATCCTCACGGCCAACGATCTGTTTCTGCAGACCATGGGCTACTCCCTTGCCGAAGTCGTGGGCAGACACCACAGCATGTTTGTCCAGCCGCACGAGCGCCAATCCCCGGCCTATCAGCATTTCTGGCACAAGCTGGCCCTCGGTCATCACGATGCAGGCCAGTATCTGCGCATAGGCAAGGCCGGTCGTCAGGTCTGGATCGAAGCCAGCTACAACCCCATCCTCGACACCGAAGGGCGGCCCTTCAAGGTCGTCAAGTTCGCCACCAACATCACACGCCGCGTGACCGCGGCGCAAACCCTGCGCGCCACGGTGGAAGGGCTGACCGAGAGTGCCAACCATGCACGCCAGGCCAACGAACTGGCCCAGGACGCCTGCAGCGTGGCCGAAGCCGGCGGCCGCACCGTGCAGGATGTGGTGAGCACCATGGAATCCATCAGCGCCAGCTCGCGCAAGATCAGCGACATCATCGGCATGATGGACTCCATCGCCTTCCAGACCAATCTGCTGGCACTCAACGCCGCCGTGGAAGCGGCCCGTGCCGGTGACCAGGGACGCGGCTTTGCCGTGGTGGCCAATGAGGTGCGCCAGCTGGCCCAGCACAGCGCCGAGGCCGCCAAGGAGATCAAGCAGCTGATCCAGACCTCGGTCACCTGGGTCACCCAGGGGGTGACCCAGGTGCGCGAAGCCGGCACCACCATGGCGGAGATCGTGAACTCCTCGCGCCAGGTCACGCAGATCATGGGCGAGGTGGTGCAGACCTCGCTGGCCCAGTCCGCCAGGCTGCGCGAGGTCACCGACGATCTGACGGCGCAGGATGTTTCGGCCAAGCAGGGCTCGGCCAGGCCGCGCCCTGCCGTGCCGCTGCAGGCCTCGGCGCGTGAGCAGGCCACGATTGCGATCAGAAATGCAGCTGTCAGCGCTTACTGATCAATCGTCTCAGGCGTATTTTTCATAAAAAAGGCCCGAATCACTGCAGCTGCAACGACCCGGGCCTCGCCGTCGCTTGGCGACGATCAGGCCAGTTGCCCGCGCCCCAGTCTGACCATGCGGTCGCAGCGCGCCGCCAGTCCTTCGTCATGGGTGACCATCACAAACGCCGTGCCATGGCTGCGCGCCAGCTCCAGCATCAGCGCAAACACCGTATCGGCCGTGCCACGATCCAGGTTGCCCGTGGGCTCGTCGGCCAGCACACAGGCCGGACGTGTAACCAGCGCACGTGCAATGGCCACGCGCTGACGCTCTCCGCCCGACAGCTCGGCCGGGCGATGCGCCATGCGCTGGCCCAGACCCACGGCGCGCAGCATCTCGGCCGCCCGGTCCATGCAATCCTCCTTGGCGTCGCGTCGAATGCGCAGCGGCATGGCCACATTCTCCTGGGCCGAGAACTCGGCCAGCAGGTGATGGAACTGGTAGATAAAGCCCAGGTGCCGGTTGCGCAGCGCGCCCTGCTTTTGCGGGCTGAGCTGGTGCAGAGGCTGGCCCATGAGGCTGACGCTGCCCGTGGTGGGCGCATCCAGCCCGCCCAGCAGGTGCAGCAAGGTGGACTTGCCCGAGCCCGAGGCGCCGACGATGGCCAGTGTCTCGCCCGCCTGAACCCGCAGATCCACACCCTGCAGCACGGTCACATCCAGCTTGCCTTCGGCAAAGCGCTTGGTCAGGCCGCGTGCCTCCAGAACGCTCTGGTCCATCACAACATCATTCATAACGCAGTGCCTCCGCAGGGTTCACGCGGCTGGCACGCCAGCTGGGGTAAATCGTGGCCACAAAAGAAAGAATCAGAGAAATCACGGCGATCGGCACGATGTCCGTGGACTGCGGCTCGCTGGGCATCTTGCTGATCAGGTAGATGTCCTTGGGCAGGAAGTTGGCATGCAGCGCCTGCTCAATGGCAGGCACGATGACGTCGATATTGAAGGCAATCGCCAGCCCCAGCGCCAGACCTGCCAAAGTGCCGATGACGCCGACCATGGCGCCCTGCACCATGAAGATGCCCATGATGGACGAGGGCGAGGCGCCCAGGGTGCGCAGGATGGCAATGTCGGCACGCTTGTCCTGCACGCTCATCACCAGGGTGGACACCAGATTGAAAGCCGCCACGGCCACGATCAGGGTCAGGATGATGAACATCATGCGTTTTTCAAGCTGCACGGCGGCAAACCAGGTCTTGTTCTGCTGCGTCCAGTCACGGATGAACAAACGGTCCGTCAGGGTGTCCGCGAGTTCATGCGCCACGCGCGGCGCCTCGTGCAAGTCCTTGAGCTTGAGACGAATGCCGGTCGGCCCTTCCAGGCGGAAGATGCGCTGGGCATCCTCGTAATGCATCATCACCAGCGCCGAGTCATATTCGTAGTGGCCGGAATCGAAGGTGCCGGCCACCGTCATCTGCTTCATGCGCGGCAGCACGCCGGCCGGCGTGACCTGTCCGCTGGGAGCGATCAGCGTGATCACATCGCCCTCGCTCACACCGAGACTGCGCGCCAGTTCGATGCCGAGCACCACCTTGAACTCGCCGGGCACCAGACGCTTGAGCACCTCGCCGCTGGTGGCCGCCAGATCGGTCACCTCGCCCTCACGCGCCGGATCGATACCGCGCACCAGGGCGCCTTTCATATCCTCGCCGCGTGCCAGCAATGCCTGAGCCGCCACAAAAGGCGCGGCCCCCACCACATCGGGGTTGGCTCTGGCCTCGCGCATGGTGCGCACCACATCGGGCAGGGGGGCGCCCTGCGGGGCGTAGATTTCCACATGGGAGACGACGCTGAGCATGCGATCGCGCACTTCCTTCTGGAAGCCGTTCATCACGCTCAGCACAATGATCAGCGCCGCCACGCCCAGCGCAATGCCAAGCATGGAGACACCCGAGATAAAGGAGATGAAGCCATTGCGGCGTGTGGCGCGCCCTGCACGGGTATAGCGCCAGCCCACGGCCAGTTCGTAGGGAAATTGCATGTTGCCAGCATTGTGGCATTGCCGGCAATGCCCTGCCGACAGCGCCAGCCTTATGCGATCTGACTGCCCGCCGACCCTCTACCGAGGCGGCCTGCTGCGCCCTATGCGCGGCAGATCCGCATACTGATCCTGCTGCTCCAGCGTCACCGCATGGGCCTGGAGCTTTGCCAGCAGGCCGTCAAACAAGGCCAGTTCCTCATCGCTGAGAACGGACACGATATCGGCATGAATCTTGACCATCTCGGGCAGTATCAGACCGTACATGCGCCGCCCCTCCTCGGTCAGATAGATGGCCACACGCCGGCGGTCTCCATCCAGAGGCTTGCGCAGCACCCAGCCTTTTTCCTCCAGGCCGCTGAGCGCCCGCGAAGTGCGCGCCCTGTCCAGCTGTGCCTTCTGTGCCAGCTCGGATGACAGCAAACCCTCCTCGGTCGCCAGCGTCGCCATCACGCCCCATTCGCGGCGTGTGAGGCCGAAACGGGCCTCGCACATGCGCATGGCCATGCCGCCCGCCACGCCGAAGAAGCGGCTGATGCGAAACAGCAGCATCTGCTGAATGGAGGTGGGTTGTCGGGTATTCACGGAGATGAGTTGATTAGATCAATTGTGGCCGCCACTTCTACAGTGGATGCTCCCCATACAGAGACAAGGGAAGTGCTGGGATTTTCGCAAATGCCAGCACTTTCCTCAGACAAGAGAGTGATTCCATGGCTCGCCTGATTGCACCCCGCCGCCTTCTTCAAACCAGCCTGGCTCTGCTGCTGGGCTGCACGGCATTCGCCTCCCAAGGCCAGCCTGCCGATGGCGCCGCCGCCTCTGCCTGGCCCGGCAAGCCGGTTCGACTGATCGCCTCCTTCGCTCCCGGAGGGGCGGTTGACATATTGGCGCGCGGCGTAGGGGAAGTACTCCAACGCGAGACCAGGCAGCCGTTCGTGGTGGAAAACCGCACCGGCGCCGGCGGCAACATCGGAGCCGATTACGTCGCCAAGGCTGCCGCCGACGGATACACCATGCTGATTGGCCTGGACACCAGTCTCACGGTCAACCCGCTGATCTACAAAAGCATGCCGTTCAAGAATGGCGACCTGCGTCCCGTCATGGTGTTCGCCTCGCAAGGCATGCTGATGGCTGTCAGCCCCAAAACCAATATCAAGACGCTGGAGCAGTTCATCGCCCGCGGCAAGGACAAGGGCCTGACCCTGGGCTCCGCCGGCTATGGAACACCCGGCCACCTGGCCGCCAGCATCCTGAGCCACGCCACCGGAGCCAAGGTCAACCACGTGCCCTACAAAGGCAATGCACCAGCCACGCTGGCGATGCTCTCGGGAGAAGTGGACGGCGGCGTCATCAGCTCCACCGCCATGCTGCCCCATGTGAGCTCCGCAAAGATCACCGCGCTGGCGGTGACTACGGCCCAGCGCAACCCCTTGCTGCCGGAAGTCCCCTCGGTGGCAGAACTGGGGCACAAGGAGCTGCAGCAGGAAGTGCTTTTCGCCGCCTGGGTGCCCAGCAGCACACCCGAGCCACTGGTGCAGAAAATCCAGGCCCTCTTCGAGAAGGCCATGAAGGACGGCACGCTGCGCGAGCGCATGCGTGTCAACGACATGGTCTACGAAGGACTGACAGGCGATGCAGCCGCCAGGCGCATTCAGGCCCTGGCCGACCGCTACCGGGTGCTGGCCCAGGCCACTGGCATGAAGATGGAATGAGCGCTTGCGCCAGCCATCAGCCCCATGACAACGACCCGTATTTCATGACTCGTCCCAACATCATCTTTATCGTCGCCGACGATCTCGGCTATGCCGACCTGGGCTGCTACGGCGGCCGCGATGCCGACTTCGGCCCGGTCTCCCCGGTGCTCGACCGCCTGGCCGCCAACGGCCTCAGGCTCACCCAGGGCTATGCCAATTCACCCGTGTGCTCGCCCACGCGTTTTGCCTTGGCCACGGCCCGCTATCAATACCGCCTGCGCGGTGCGGCCGAGGAGCCCATCAACAGCAAGACGCGCGGCACCCCGCTGGGCGCCAAGCTGGGCCTGCCGCCTGAAATCCCCACCGTTGCCTCGCTGCTCAAGGGCGCGGGCTACCGCACGGCACTGATAGGCAAATGGCATCTGGGCTACCCTCCCCACTTCGGCCCGCTGCGCTCGGGCTACGAGGAATACTTCGGCCCCATGTCGGGCGGCGTGGACTACTTCACCCATCTGAGCAACTCGGGCCAGCACGATCTGTGGGTCGGCGAAGAGGAGCATCACGACGAAGGCTATCTGACCGATCTGCTGTCCCAGCGCAGCGTGGACTTCGTCAACCGCATGAACGAGGGCGATGCCCCCTTCTTCCTGAGCCTGCACTACACGGCCCCGCACTGGCCCTGGGAAACCCGTGATGACCGTGAAACCGCCGAGCAGCTGGGAGCGGGCATCACACATCTGGCGGGAGGCAATATTCACCAGTACCGGCGCATGATTCATCACATGGATGAGGGCATAGGCTGGATCGTCGAAGCCCTGCGCAGGAACGGCCAGCTCGACAACACGCTGATCGTCTTCACCAGCGACAACGGCGGCGAGCGCTTCTCGGACAGCTGGCCTCTCGTGGGCGGCAAGATGGACCTGACCGAAGGCGGCATCCGCGTGCCCTGGATCGCCCACTGGCCTGCCGTGATCGAGGCCCATCGCAGCAGTGCCCAGCCATGCATGAGCATGGACTGGTCGGCCACGGTGCTGGATGCCGCCGGTGTGAGCGCCGATCCCGACTACCCGCTGGACGGTATCTCCCTGCTGCCCGTGCTGCGCACCGACGGGGCTGAGTTTGCCCGACCGCTGTACTGGCGCATGCTCTACCGCAACCAGCGTGCGCTGCGCGAAGGCGAATGGAAATACCTGCGCGTGGAGGACAACGAATACCTGTTCAATCTGGCGCAGGACGAGCGCGAGCGTGCCAATCTGGCCGGCCAGCAGCCCGAGCGCCTGCAAGCCATGCGCCAGCGCTGGGATGACTGGAATGCTTGCATGCCCGCCATTGCCGAGGACGCTAGCTACAGCCTGGTCTACACCCTGAAAAATATGCCCGCGAGGTGACAAAGCCCCCCGCACCACACCCAGGCGACGGCCATGCCCGACAATAGCGCCCATGTCTTTGACCGCGCCTTTGCTGCCTGCCGCCCAAGCCCTGGGCACAGGCGCCTCTGAAATCATTGTTGCCTATGCCAGCGGCCCTGCCGACATTCCCCAGGCATGGGACGGTTTGCAACTCCCTCACCTGCAGGCCTTGCTGGCAACGCTGACGCCGGCCTCGCTGGTGCAGGGCGATGAGATGGACTTCTCTCCTCCGCATGAGCGCGCCCTGGCCCTCGGCATGCAACTGCCCGATACACCCGGGCTGATTCCCTGGGCTGCGCTGGCGGCTGGAGACAGCAGCCAGGCCTGTGCCTTTATCACGCCCTGCCACTGGCATATCACGCCGGACCAAGTCCATCAGACCGACCCGGCCGGCGCACCGCTGGACGAAGACGAATCCCGCCAGTTGCTGGCGCTGATCGCTCCCTGGTTCAGCGACGACGGCATCACGCTGGAATATCTGCGCGCCGACCTCTGGCTGGCACGCGGTGCGGCCTTCAAGGGCCTGGCCACCGCCTCGATGGACCGCGCGCTGGGCCGCGACGTGCGCCCCTGGATGCCCGACCCGATTCAGGGAGCCATCATTCAGCGTCTGCAGACCGAGCTGCAGATGCTGCTCTACACCCATGTCTTCAACGACCGACGTGCCGAACGCGGTCTGCCGCCCATCAACTCCTTCTGGGTGCATGGCACGGGAGACCTTGCCAGCCTGCCTGCGGCGAACTCCCGGACCGTGTGCGTGGATGATCTGCGCCACACTGCGCTGCAAGGCAATGTGCAAGGCTGGCAAAAGGCCTGGCAGTCACTGGACAGCAGCCTGATCGCCGAGCTGCAGCAGCGGGCTGCCCGCGGAGAACCGGTCAAGCTCACGCTCTGCGGCGAGCGCAATGCCGTGCAATGGCAAAGCCAGCCACGTGGCCTGATGGACAGGATAAAGCGTGTTTTTGCCACGAAACGCTTGCCTGATCTACGGGAAATGCTATGAAGATAATTCCCAGATCCATCCCCAACGACAGTGTCTCTGCACTGCTGCAGGCCAAGATTCACCCCTTGCTGGCCCAGCTCTATGCGGCGCGAGGTGTCTGCTCGGCCGACGAACTGGACGATGCGCCAGCCCGGCTGCTGCCGCCCTCGGGCCTGCGCGGCATCGATGCCGCCGTGCAACTGCTGGCCGATGCCATAGCCGCGCAAAAGCGCCTGTGCATCGTCGCCGACTACGACTGCGATGGCGCAACTGCCTGCGCCGTGGGCCTGCGCGGCCTGCGCATGCTGGGCGCGACCCATGCCGACTACCTCGTGCCCGACCGCGTGGTCGACGGCTACGGCCTGACCGCCCCCATCTCGCGCCGCGTCAAGGAGACCGGCGCCGACATGCTGATCACCGTGGACAACGGCATTGCCAGCGTGGAAGGCGTGGCCGTAGCCAAGGAGCTGGGCATGTCGGTCGTGGTGACCGACCACCATCTGCCGGGCGACCACCTGCCGCCAGCGGACGCCATCGTCAACCCCAACCAGCCTGGCTGCGAGTTCGCAAGCAAGTCCATGGCCGGCGTGGGCGTCATGTTCTATGTGCTGCTGGCCCTGCGCACCGAGCTGCGCAACCGCGGCCGCTTTGATCGCCACAACCAGCCCAGGCTGGAGCAATTGCTGCCCCTGGTGGCGCTGGGCACGGTGGCCGATGTGGTCAAGCTCGATGCCAATAACCGCCGTCTGGTGGCGCTGGGCCTCAAGCAGATTCGCAAAGGCAGCATGCAGCCCGGCATACGCGCGCTGTTCGAGGCATCGGGCCGCCGCTTCGACATGGCCTCCACCATCGACTTCGGCTTTGCCCTGGGACCGCGCATCAATGCCGCCGGACGGCTTGCCGACATGACCATAGGCATCGAGTGCCTGACTACGGAAGATGTCAGCCGCGCCGACAATCTGGCACGCATGCTGGACAGCATCAACCGCGAGCGCCGCGAGATCGAAGTCAGCATGCGTGAGCACGCCCTGCTCATGGCCGAAGGCCTGTGCGAGGACGGCATGACGCCGCCACCGGCCATCAGCGTGTTCGACCCCGACTTTCACGAAGGCGTGGTCGGTGTGGTGGCCTCGCGCATCAAGGACAAGCTGCACCGACCCACGTTTGTCTTTGCAGCCAGTGGCGCTCCGGGCAAGGAGCATGAGCTCAAGGGCTCGGGCCGCTCCATTCCAGGCTTTCATCTACGCGATGCGCTGGACCTCGTCAGCAAGCGCCACCCCGGTCTGATACTGCGTTTTGGCGGTCACGCCATGGCAGCAGGCTGCACCATCACGGAAGCGCACTTTGACGAGTTCGAAAAGGCTTTTGCCCAGGTCGCCAGGGAGTGGCTGGATGCCGCGACGCTGACGCGCAGGCTGGAGACCGACGGGCCGCTTTCGCCCCAGTGGCTGGACACCGGCCTGATCGAACAAATGCAGCTGGCCGTCTGGGGCCAGGGCTTTGCCGCGCCGACTTTCAGCGAAGAGCTGGAAATCACCTCGCAGCGCCTGGTCGGCGAAAAGCATCTGAAGCTGGAGCTGCTGCACCATGGCTCCAAGATCGACGGCATCTGGTTCAACCACACCGACCCGCTGCCCGCGCGCACCACCCTGGCCTATCGCCTGGACATCAACGAATGGCGCGGCGAACG
>Ga0067045_1030576_pt1 | contig 14778 bp, 9 predicted proteins | sample TerdegcTABiofilm_FD_59184 | JGI IMG/M metagenome (GOLD analysis project Ga0067045, IMG submission 59184) | Combined Assembly of (Gp0054472, Gp0054536) Wastewater bioreactor microbial communities from Singapore -Terephthalate degrading...
GGTGTAAATTGTGGTTGGAGGGCAAAGGATTGGTGCCGCGCGCCATCCGCGCAGGTGAAATCGTCAACGTCCCGGATGTCCGGCTGGCCCCGGATTATGTCGAAGGATGGAAGGATGCCCGCTCCGAACTGGTTCTGCCCCTTATGGTCGGCGAGCGGGTGATCGGCGCCATCGATTTACAGAGCGAGAGTCTGTCAGCTTTTGACCGCGAGGACGAACGTCTGCTTTCGATTTTTGCCCAGCGGGCGGCACTCACGCTCGAAAACGCCCGCCTGTTCGAGGAAACAAACCGGAGAGGAAAAGAATTTCAAGAACTGTACGAGACAGCACGCGACCTTTCCGGCGAGCACGATCTGCCGTCGCTGCTGGAATTGATCATACAGCGGGCTGTCCGCTTGTTAGGGTACAAACACGGGTGCTTTCATCGCTACGACCCGGAGCGTAACGATCTGGAAGTGGTTGTCAACACCAACAAATCCATCCCGCTCGGATTGCGGTTCAAAATGGGGGAGGGTATGGCGGGGCGGGTAGCGCAGAGTCGCCAGTCCATGTTTGTAGAGGACTACCGCGTTTGGGAACATCGCCCGAAATTTAATATCGAACCGGAGATGACCTCCGTGCTTCAGACGCCTTTGCTTTCGGGCGGTGAATTGCTGGGGGTGCTGACGCTCTACGAGTCGCCGCCCTTCATTCGCCAGTACAATGAAGAAGAGGTGCGGTTGTTGACGTTGTTTGCCGCTCACGCCGCCGGCGTTGTCCATACAGCCCGCCTGCTGGATGAGACCCGCCGCCGCCTGGCAGAGCTGGAAGCCGTCAGCCGCGTCTCTTCCGCAATGCGAGCGGCTGAGACGATCGAAGAGATGCTGCCGCTCCTGTTGGAAGAGATGCTGGCGGTGTTCCAAACCGACAGCGGCGCCATTGTCCTCTACAATCCGGAGGATGATTTTGTGGATTGGGCCGCAACGGCCGGCTGGATCGCCGGCCTGCCAGAGAAACCCTTCACGATGGATTCGGGCGCCATCGAGCGCCTCCTCAGCAGCGGCGAGGTGTACGTTTCGCCGGAGATCACGAGCGACCCAGTCTTCTCATCTTTGCTCGCCCACAAGATCCCGGCGGGATGGAGCGCGGTCATCGCCCCTGTTCGCGCTTCTCGATCCGTCATCGGCGCGCTGATCCTCTCCGCGCCTGCGCCTCGCCAGTTCTCAAGCGAAGAGACCAATACCCTGAGGGTGCTGGCGGAAATCGCCGGTAACGCCATCCAGCGTACCCGCCTGCACCAGCAAACCGAACTGCGATTGAGTCGCCTGGCCGCCCTCAATATCATTGATCAGGCCATCAACTCCAGCTTCGATCTGCGGGTTACCTATTCGATCCTGCTCGATCAGTTGGTTTCGCAGCTCTCGGTGGATGCGGCCGATATCTTGCTGTACAACCCCAACACCCAGACGCTTGAACTGGCAGCCAGCTCCGGTTTCAGCGCGGCGCTCTCCAGGTTATCGCTCCAGCGGATAGGCCAAAGCCTGGCGGGCAGGGTTTTGTCCGGCCGCGAGCTACTCACAATCCCCGATCTTTCCCAGGCGACCCTACCGGAGGATCTTGCCCGTCTGGTGGCCGCCGACGGCCTGGTCGCTTACCATGGGGTGCCTTTGATGGTCAAAGGCGAGGCCAAAGGGGTGTTGGAGACCTTCCACCGCCAACGCTTCGCGCCCACCGATGAGTGGCGGGAATACCTTACAACCCTGGCAGGTCAGGCTGCGATCGCCGCCGACAACTCACACCTTTTTGAAAACCTCAAACTGAGTAACCGCGAACTGAGCCTGGCGTACGACGCCACCATCGAAGGCTGGTCACGCGCCCTCGACCTGCGCGATCACGAAACCGAAGGCCATACCCAACGGGTTACGGAGCTCACCCTGCGCCTGGCCGGCGAGATGGGGATTGGCCAGACGGATCTGCTCCATATCCGCTGGGGCGCCCTGCTGCACGATATCGGTAAGATGGGTGTGCCGGATCATATCCTGAACAAACCCGGCCCGTTGACAGAAGAGGAGTGGGAAATCATGCGCCGCCATCCCTCGCTGGCTTACGATCTGCTGTATCCCATCGCCTATTTACGTCCGGCCCTGGAGATCCCCTATTGTCATCACGAGAAGTGGGACGGCAGCGGTTACCCGCGCCGCCTTAAAGGGCAAGAGATTCCCCTGGTGGCGCGTATCTTTGCTGTCGTGGATGTCTGGGACGCCCTCACCTCCGACCGGCCATACCGCCCGGCCTGGTCCGCCGAAGAAGCGTTGGCGTATATCAAAGAACATACTGGATCTCATTTCGACCCCCAGGTGGTAGAGGTTTTCCTGCGTCTCATCGCGCCCGCTGCCGCGCCGGACCAGGAGCGCGCTTCTGACATCGCTCAAGGGGGCCGCCATGTGGGATGAGGATCTCTCGAGAAAATTTATGCAGTATGGGCATTACTTTGTGCCAGCGCGTGAATTTCAACTGCACAGCATGACAAGGCTGATCCCGGATCCTGGGGAGCCGTTCAACGTTATGGAATTGTGCTGCGGCGAGGGACTGCTGGCCGAGTTAATCTTAGATCACTTTCCTGACTGCACGGTATACGGCCTGGACGGTTCACAAGAAATGCTGACTGCCGCCGCGGCGCGGCTGGCGCGCTTTGGCAAACGTTTTCAGCCTGTGCTCTTTGACCTGCCTTCACCCAATTGGCGGGCGCCGTTCTTCCAGGTGGGGGCAGTGCTCTCCTCGCTAGCCATCCACCATCTCGATGAGGGACAAAAAGCGCTCCTCTTTCAGGATGTCTACCGGCTGCTTGCGCCGGGCGGCGTTTTCCTGATTGCCGATATCATCCTGCCAGCCAACGAGCTGGGGATGCGCTACGCCGCCGAAACATTGGACGATGTCGTCCGCCGCCGCTCTCTGGAACTGGAAGGCGGACTCGCCGCGTTCCAGTTTTTTCAACGCGAGCGCTGGAATTTTTTTCGCTATCCCGAAGATCCGCTAGACAAGCCTTCTCCCCTGCTGGCGCAACTTCACTGGTTGAAGGCGGCCGGTTTCCGCCAGGTGGATGTGTTCTGGCTGCTGGCCGGGCACACGGTCTTTGGCGGCGTTAAGCCCGTCGGCGAAACCGAAAACGACTGAAGCGGGATTTACCCCCCCTCGATCAGGCCATCCAGCTCTCCGATCACCCGCTGGTATTCCTCTTCCAGGGAAGAGATGGTCGCTTCAGCACCCACCAGCCTCCCTTCTTTTCCTCTGGCTTCCATCTGCTTGCAGAGTTCTGCCAGTTGCATGGCGCCCACCGTCAGGGCGCTACCTTTCAGGGTGTGGGCGGATTTTCGCAACTGCTCGCCATCTTTCTGCTGGATGGCTTCGCGAATCGCCTGGAGATGTTTGGGAGTTTCCTGCTTTAGCAGGTTGATCAGTTCAGCCAGCAGGTCAGGTTCCCCTTCCGGCAAATTGGCCCAAAGTACAGCCGTATCTACTGAGCTATAGTGGATGGGAGCGTTCTCAACTTTGGCGGGCATTTTTTTGCTCCTGTGCGATGATGTGAGTTCCCGGCGCAAGATCACCTTTTGCAGGGAATGTTTGAGCTGTTCGAGCGTCACCGGTTTGCTGATGTAGTCGTTCATCCCGCTGGCCAGGTAGCGCTCGCGGTCCCCTTCCAGCGCGTTGGCGGTCATGGCGATGATGTGCGGCTGGCGATCAACCGGCACCCGGGCGCGGATCAGGCGCACGGCCTCTTCGCCGTCCATCTCCGGCATTTGGATATCCATCAACACCACGTCATATTTCTGCCGCATCACGGCCTGCAGGGCTTCTTTTCCGTTGCCGACAGTATCAGCCCGGAATCCCATCTTTTCTAATAACCGGACGGCCACCCGCTGGTTGACCGGGTTATCCTCGGCCAATAAGATACGCAGCGGGTATTCGCTTGCCAATCGGCGCGATCTTTCATTTTCGGTCTCTTCTCCTGCAAAAACGTCAACCTCCCCTTCGTCTGTCAGGATCAGCGAAGAGACCAGGTTGTCATAAAGCGACGATAGTTTGATCGGCTTAAACAGAAAAGCGGCCGGCCTGATCTGCTCTGGGATTTCGGCGCGGGAGCCGAGCGAGGTGAGAAAGATGATCGGAAGCTGATTGGGGCTGTAGGTCTTTCGAATTTCTTCCGCCAGCATCACGCCATCCATCTCCGGCATCTGCACGTCCAGCACAGCCAGATCGAAGGGCCCGTCCTGCGGCAGAATTTGCAACGCCTGCGCGCCCGAAGCGGCGGCGCTCACTCGCATTCCCCAGCGGCGGGCCTGTTGTTCAATGATCTGGCGATTGGTGGCGTTGTCATCCACCACCAGCAAGTTTTTACCCGTTAATAGATCCGTCTGCTCGCGCCGTTTATTCGTTTGCGGCGCCTTGACGTTTAATCCAACCCGGATGGTGAAGAAGAAGGTCGAACCCTTTCCGGGGATTCCTTCGCTCTCTGCCCAGATCTCCCCGCCCATCATCGTAGCCAGTTTCTGGCTGATGGCCAGTCCAAGTCCCGTGCCTCCGTATTTTCGGGTGGTAGAAGAATCGAGCTGGCTGAAGGGTTCGAACAAACGTTGGATGCGGTCGGGCGGGATGCCGATACCGGTATCCCGCACCGCAAATTCCAGCAGGCCTTCGCTTCCGTCTGGAGAAGTTTCCTTTAACCGCGCGCTGACCACCACCTCGCCCGATGACGTGAACTTGATGGCGTTTCCGACCAGGTTCACCAGGATCTGCCGGAGGCGGGTGACATCCCCCTGGACGTAGACAGGCGCGTCTTCATCCAGCAGGTAAGCCAGGTCGAGGTGCTTGCTGGCTGCCTGCGGCGCCAGCAGATCCAGCGCCGATTCAAGACATTCCCGCAGGCTGTAAGGCTGTTGTTCCAGCTCCAGTTTGCCGGCTTCGATCTTGGAAAAATCCAGGATATCATTGATCACCGTCAGCAGCGTGTCGCCGCTCTGCCGGATGGTTTCTACGTATTCTCGCTGTTCAGGCGTCAGCGGCGTGTCCAGCAGCAGGCTGGTCATCCCGATCACGCCGTTCATCGGTGTGCGGATCTCATGGCTCATATTTGCCAGGAATTCCGACTTGGCCCGCGTAGCGGCTTCGGCGGCTTCTTTAGCCATCAACAACTCTTGCTCGGCTTTCAGCTTTTCGGTGATGTCTTGCGAAAGAACCAGGATCGTGCGGGGGCTGCCCTGCGCGTCCAGCAGCGGCAGCCGGATGCTGTGGATCAGGCGCCGTCCTTTGTGTGGCGTATCCACTTCCTGAATCGGGATTTCAACCGGCGAGCGGCTCTCGATGGCCTCGCGCTCCTTCAAGTGAACGAAATCCGCCTGGGGTTTGGGGAAGAGATCGCTGGCGGTTTTCCCCAGGGCTTCCTCGGCGCGGTAGCCCAACATATCTTCACTGGCCTGGTTCCACAGCGTGTAGCGCCCTTCCAGGTCTTTGGCGATGATTGAAACCGGCAGGTTTTCCACGACCGTTTCCAACGACTGGCGGCTCTCGAACAACTCCTCCAGGCGCTGTTTAAGTTCTTCTTCCAACTGCAAGCGCGTCATGGCGATCGCAAGCTGATCTGCCAGCGTTTCCAGCAGTTGCTCGTCCTCTTCGGAAAACGCCCCCGGTTCCTTGCTCTCGGCGTTGATCACCCCCAACACGCGGTCGCTGGTCTTAATAGGCACAGCCAGTTCTGAGCGCATGGCCGGTCCGAACATCAGGTAATCCGGTTCGCTCTCGACATCGGTAATCCGGCGCGAGACGCCGTCAACGGCGGTCTTTCCTGTGATTCCTTTCCCCAGCGGGATGGTAATGTTTTGCTCGGCCAGGTCCAGCCCTCGACAAGTGGTATAGGCGCGCAGTACCCCTTCCTGCTCGTCCACCAGCAGAAGGTCGAGGTTATCCGAATAGAGCCTCTCTCCGATGATACAGGTTGCACCCCTCAGCAAATCATCCAGGCTGGCGCACTGGATTCCCAAGGTAGATACCTCGTGTAACACCGCCATTTCTTCCAGTTGCCGTTTGAGCGTCGTTTCGGCCTGTTTGCGTTCGGTAATATCCTCTGAAACCACCATGAGAAAGAGGGGCTCGCCGTTCTCGTCGAAAACCGGCACCAGCACGGTGTGAATAACGCGCGTTCCCAGCGTTGGGCTGTTTGCGATTTCTTCAGCAATGTCTATCTCGCCGCGTTTTCGAAGGGCTTCTTTGGCTCTCTCGCGGTATTCCGGCGCAGAATCGGGAAAATACTCCGTATCGGTCCTTCCGATCGCTTCTTCCGCTCGAATACCGTAAATGTCTTCGGCCTTCGGGTTGATGATCAAGAAACGACCCTCTTCTGGCGTCTTGACGATCACACCGACGGGCAGGTTGGTCAGCATGGCGTGCAGGTAACGCTGGTTCTTTTTCAAGGCTTCCTCGGCATGCTTCCGGTCGGTAATGTCGGTCAACATGCTGAAAGAGCCTGCGAACTGTCCTTGTTCGTCGAAACGCGCCGATACAGCAATCAACAACCGGCGCCGGCTACCGTCTTTGTGTCTGTAACAACGCTCGAAGTTGGCGCGCGGGTTCTGCTTCATCTCTTCAAAACTTTTCTTCAGTTCTTCCCAGTCTTCTTCAAAGGTCAGGTCGTAAATGCTCTTCCCGATCAGTTCCCCCACCTCGTATCCCAGCATTTCGGCTGCTTTCTGGTTGGCGTAAGTGATCCGAAACTCTGTATTTAGTTGCCAGATGCCTTCGTTGGCGGTCTCGATGATCTGCCGGTAGCGCGCTTCGCTTTGTTGTAACATGGCCTGGGTCTGTTCGATTTTCTCGCGGTTCTCCGCCAGCCGGATCGTCATCTGGTCGAATGAACGCGCCAGTTCGCCCAGTTCGCTGGCATCGCTTTCCTGGGCTGCCCGCACCTGGAGATTGCCGTTCTCCACCTGTTGCATAGCTTCCTTTAGGCGCGTCACCGTGCGCAAAATGAAAACATCGCCCAGCCAGTACGAGAGCGCCTGGACGATGGCGATCGCCAGCAGAATCCCCCCTGTATAGAGAACCATTGCCTGGTTTGCGGCTGACAGGATGCTGGCGCTGGGGATGCCCACCTGTAGATAATTGCCCGTCTCTCCGAGCGGAACGGCGCTGTAGATACGCCTGACGCCATCTATTCCGACCTCTTCAGAAAGCCCGCCCTCGGTTTCGTTTGCCAGGCGGATGATCTCCGCTGAATCAGGCATCACCTTTCCGACCCAGTGTTCCAGGTCTGGGTAGCGGCTGACGATCTGGCCGTTGCGGTCAATCACCGTCACCACGCTGCCGGGGGGCAGGTCCGCCTCGGCCGCCATTTTCTCGATCCAGCGGGCGTTCAGGCCAACAACAATCACCGCCTTCACCTGGTACATTTCATCCAAGAGGGGCTGCGCCATAGCCAGCACCGGGACGCCCGACTGCCGGCCAACCAGGTAGCCGCTCACGGAAAAAGAACGGCTCTCGATCGCTTGCCGAAAGTACTCCCGGTCTCCCAGGTTGATGGGGCTTTCCAGCGGCCGCGCGCTGCAGAATACGCTTCCATCCGGCGCGGCGACGAGCAGCACTGTGTAATCAGGATTGAATTTCAGCAGCCCCGCCAGCAGTACGCTGTTGCAGGATCGCTTTTCTGCGTCCACCGCTCCCCAGGTAACGGCAGTTTGCATCAAGGTCCGGGCGTTGCTGGTGATTTTCTCTTGTTCTTTGGCGATCATGACCGTAGTTTGGTGTACGTCTTCCCGGGCTTCGATGAGCGCATTTTGCCGGAGCTGGTTGATGGTAAGGAGGATCAGGACGACCAGCGGCAGCATGGCGAACAGGACGATCCAGGTCAGGCGGGTGCGAAGGGAAAAACCGATGATTTTCAAGGACTGCCTCAACTTTCTGCCAGGACAATCTGGTTGCGGCCGCGACGTTTGGCCTCGTAGAGGGACTGGTCAGCGGCATTGCTGATGTCTGCGGCGGCGCTAAACTCCGGGTAGCTGGCAACGCCACAGCTAAAAGTAGCGGTAAAGGTCTGGCTGCCGGTCCGGTGCTGGATGGCTGCGAAGCGGCTGAGTAATTCAGCCATCACCTTTCCGGCGGCTGCGGGCGGCGTATCCGGGAAGATGACAGCGAACTCCTCGCCGCCGATCCGACCGATCACATCCGAGCGTCGCAGTCGCTGGCGCAGCAGGTTGGCCAGGTTTTTCAACACGCGGTCCCCAGCGGCGTGGCCATAGGTGTCGTTGACGCTCTTGAAATGGTCAATATCCAGGATAGTATAAGAGAAACAATACCCCTGCCGGCTCGATCGCAGCGTCTCCTGGTTCAATCGTTCTTGCATGGCGCTGTTGTTGTACAGCCGGGTCAGGCTATCGCGGATCATCAAGGAGCGCAGCCTGCGGTATCTTTCGGCGCGCGACAGCACGGCCGAGATGAGATGCTCTGGCTTGATCGGCTTGGTGAGGAAATCGTCCCCACCCAGACTCAAAGCTTCCAGTTGTACGTCGCGGTCCGTCTCGGAAGACAGGAACACAATCGGGATGCTGACAAAGGCTTCGATCTGCCGGATGACGCCGGCCACTTCGATGCCGCTGGCAGCCGGCATGTACATGTCCAGGATGATTAGGTCGGGAGAAAAATCGTTCATGGCTTGGAGGATCACGGAAGGATCGTGCAGAATCAGCGTTTCGACGCCGATTTTCCTTAAGTGCGCAGATGCAAAGGTCGCCTGCAGAGGGGAATCGTCCACAATGATGACGTGGTAGGGTTCGTTGGCGAGCGCTTCCTGAAAGGAGTGTTCATCCAGGACTTCAATGAGCGCGCCCACATCCACCGGTTTGGTAAAGTAGGCTTTGCCGCCGGCGCGCACTGTTGCCAAACGTTCCTCGAAATTTTCCGTTTCTGTCATAAACAAGAGCGGCACCGCCGGACCGGCGGCCTGACGTACTTCCTGGATCAGCGCCAGGTTGGCGGGTTCCTTCGATAAAAAAGCAGTATGCATCAGGATGGCGGTGGGTTTTTTCTGCCGCGCCGCTTCCAGCAGGTCTTTCAGGCCATGATAATTTTCCAGGCCATAGCCATAATAGCCGACCTGTTCGGCCAGTTCCGCCAGGTGGAGAATATCCTTATCCACGGTGTAAAGCGTCCGGGAGGAGCGATTTTGATAGCCGTCCTCTCCCCCCTCCGCGACGCTTTTTCGCTTTTCCAGGCTGCTTCCTGTTGTTGCTTTTTTGTCTTCCTTCATCTTTGTCCTTTGCGCCTGGGGCGCTGTATTCAGTTCATAGAACCATTTTAACGGCATACATCGCATTTTCAATAAACATTGCAGAATTGAAATTCCTATAACATTTTTATGCGAATCGTGTAGAATCTTTATGCGGTCAAGAATTTTTATGCGAAAGGAGTGTATTCCCATGCTCGTTGGAGAACGAATGACCAAGCCTGTCATCACCGTCTCGCCGGAAACGCCGATCCAGGAAGCGTTGGCGCAGATGCGCCGTGAGAAGATCCGCCGCTTTCCCGTAGTGGATGAACGCGGCAAACTGGTGGGAATTGTGTCCGAAAAAGACCTGTTGAATGCTTCTCCATCCGACGCGACCAGCCTGAGTGTTTTTGAAATTAACTACCTACTCAGCAAGATCACCGTCGAGCGCGTGATGACCAAAGAGGTCATCACGATTGATGACGACTGCCCGATCGAAGAGGCGGCGCGCATTATGGCCGACAAGAAGATCGGCAGCCTGCCAGTCAATCGGGGTGGAAAGCTGGTGGGCATCATCACGGAGACGGACTTATTCAAGATCTTTTTGGAACTGTTCGGCGCTCGAGAACCGGGCGTTCGCCTGACGGTGCTGGTGCCGGATATTCCCGGAAAACTGTTTGAATTGACAGGCGTCATTTGTGATTTGGGCGGCGATATCATCTCGGTCGGCACCTACATGGGAGAGGACCCAACCACCGGCCTGGTTACCTTCAAGGTGAGCCGTGTCTCGATCGAGGCGCTCAAAAAAGCCGTCGAGCCGGTTGTCGAGCGTATCGTTGACATTCGTGAGATGGGCGCGGCCTGACCCCTTCATTCCCTGTTGTTATACTTCTAAGCCTTCCCTCGATTTCAGGGAAGGTTGTTTTTTTACAGGTAACAAATGTCACCCGAACTTCAAGAGGTTTTGGCTTGTAGAATATCCAAAAAGTGCTAATATAAGAATCGCAACACTCTCTACCGGTTTCTTCTGAACCCCAACGCATTACTGGAAATATTGTTCTATAGCATTGCGTATTTGATCTAACCTAATCGTAAAACCCTTCTTAAAAGTTAACCTGATCTACAAACGTTAACCTTTTAAAAAAGGACGGGAAAAGGATCAAAAAATACGCTCACATAAAAAGCATGCCTGCATCGAAAAGATCGCCAGGGCGTTAGGCGCGTTCTCAAAGCGCGCTCCTCTGCGGTCGCGAGCAGCTCGGAAGGAGGTGAAAAACGAAAAAGGAACGGTAGAGAAGGGGTGTTTCAAAAAACTTCCTGATCGTTTAGATGTTTCCTGACCATATGGAGGAAAGAAAAAGATGAAAAAAGGCATGTTGTTATTCACTTTGATGATCCTGGTTAGCATCGCAGCCTCAGCATGCGGCGGGGGCGCTTCCGATACGATCAAAGTTGGTGTGGTGGCCGAACTGACCGGCGATATCCCGGCAGTGGGTGCTTCGTGCAAAAACGCCGCTGAGATGTCCGTCCAGGAGGTCAACGACGCCGGCGGGCTGGATGTAGGCGGCAAGAAGTACAAGATCGAGTTGTTCATCGAGGACAATGCCGGCAAGGCCGACCAATCCGCTTCGGCTGCGCAGAAACTGATCACCCAGCAGAATGTCGTGGCGATCATCGGCCCCAACGCCAGCCGTTATGCCATTCCCGCTTCGGAAATCGCCGAAAGCTCTAAGGTGGTCCTGATCAGCCCGTGGTCCACCAACCCTAAAACCACCCTAGACGCCAAAACGAATGCGCCAAAGAAGTATGTCTTCCGGGCTTGCTTCATTGATCCCTTTCAGGGGCGGGTCGTGGCCAAGTTTGCTCTGGATAATCTGAAGACGACCAAAGCGGCGGTGCTATACGATGTGGCTTCTGACTACAATAAAGGGATTGCCGAGTTCTTCAAGAAAACTTTTGAAGAAAACGGCGGGACAGTGGTCGCTTTTGAAACCTATACCACCGGCGACAAAGATTTTTCTGCCCAGTTGACGAAGATCAAGGATGCCCAACCCGAGGTGATCTTCCTGCCGAACTATTACAGCGAGGTTCCGCTGCAAATTCAGCAAGCCCACCGTTTGGGCATTGAGACGCCCTTCTTGGGGAGCGATTCGTGGGGCAGCGCTGAGCTGATCCAGTTGTGCGGGGCTGACTGCGAAGGCTATTACTTCAGCACACACTACGCTCCAGATGCCGCCACGCCGCAAGCGACCAAGTTTATCGAGGCCTACAAAGCCAAATACGGCCAGACCCCGGATGACGTGGCCGCCCTGACATACGATGCCTTTGGGTTGTTCTACCAGGCCATCCAGTCGGCCGGTAAGGTGGATCGCCAGGCCGTGCGCGACGCCCTGGCAGTCATCCCGAAGTATGAAGGCGTCACAGGCAACTTGCAATTCCAGGAGGGCTCCGGCGACCCGATCAAGAGCGCGGTCATCCTCCAAATTAAGGATGGTAAATTCGTCTGGTTTGCCAACGCCAATCCATAACCGCCAGGTTTTCCACTCCACCCGCCAGAGCGCTCTGGCGGGTGGAGTTACTTCACGATAAAGGTTGCCCCATGACATACTTTTTACAACAGTTGTTGAATGCGATGCAATTGGGCAGCATTTATGCGCTGATCGCGTTGGGATATACCATGGTATACGGCATCTTGACGATGATCAACTTTGCCCATGGTGATCTTTTCATGGTAGGCGCATTCCTTTGTTTTATTGCTGCGACGTTTTTAAAGTTGCCTTTTGTCCCTACCCTTCTTTTGTCCATGGCGGGCGTGGCTTTGCTTGGCGTGGCTATCGAACGTGTGGCATACAAACCGCTTCGCCAGGCGCCGCGCGTTTCGGCCGTGATCACCGCCCTGGGTGTAGGTCTATTCCTGGAGAATTTCACCCTCGTTTTCAGCCCCTATCCTCAGCACGTCCCCGCGTTGATCGCCAACCGCACCTGGACCATCGGGGGCGTCTCCATCTCCTCCTTGCAGATCATCATCATTTTGCTCTCGATCGCTTTGATGATCATCCTGGATTTAGTGGTGAGGAGGACGATGGTCGGGATGGCTATGCGGGCGATTTCGTGGGATAAATCCATTGTGCCGTTGATGGGCGTGCCGTTAGACCTGATCATTTCGATCACGTTTGCCATTGGAACCAGCCTGGGCGCCGCAGCGGGGACAATGTATAGCCTGGCGTTTCCGGTCATTGATCCATACATGGGCATTCTGGTCGGCTGGAAGGCGTTTATCTCCGCGGTGGTAGGAGGCATCGGCAATATCCGCGGAGCGATGATCGGCGGGTTCATCCTCGGCGGCGTCGAAATCATGGTAGCAGCGTTTATGCCCTCTACCTACCGCGATTTTGTGGCGTTTGGCCTGCTGTTGATCCTCCTCATCTTTCGTCCTTATGGCATTCTGGGGAAACCCAGGCCGCAAAAGGTGTAACGATGCCAACCCAAAAACCACCTCAATCGAATGCTCAGACGCCCCGGCAGGAAGGAAAATGGGAGCAGTGGCGACAGCGCTGGGATCGAATCGCTTCCAACCGCCGGATCTTGCCGGTTTTGCTGGCAGCCGGGTTTGTTCTCTCGATCCTCATCCCCCGCTTTAACCTGGTGAACCCGTATATTCAATTGATCCTCATGTACGTCGGGATCAACATCATCCTTTGTACCAGCCTGAACCTGATCAATGGTTACATGGGAGAGTTCTCGGTCGGTCACGCCGGGTTCATGGCGGTTGGGGCGTATGTCTCGGCTGTTCTCACTACCATGTTCATCCCGACTGCGCTCAACCCCTGGTTATTCCCACTGATTGTGGTTGTGGCCGGGTTGGCAACCGGGCTGGTGGGTCTGGTAGTAGCGATCCCCTCCTTCAAGACGCGCGGCGATTATCTCGCCATCGTTACGCTGGCGTTCAACATGATCGTCAAATCGGTCATCGAGAATATCGAAGCCATCGGCGGGCCGCGCGGCATTCCGGGGATCGAAAAGCTCACCACCCTGCCTTGGACCTTCTTTTGGACCGTGCTAGCGATCTGGGTGATCCGAAACTTCGTGTATTCGAATTTTGGCCGCGGGGTTCTTTCCATCCGCGAAGACGAGATTGCCAGCGACCTGATGAGCGTCAACACCCGTCAGGCAAAGCTGCTGGCTTTTACAATTTCATCCTTTTTTGCCGGGATTGCAGGGGCGCTTTTTGCCCACCTGCTCCAGTTCATCAGCCCGCGCGTTTTCGATATCATCAAATCCACCGATGTTCTCATCATGGTTTACCTGGGCGGGATCGGCTCCATCACCGGCTCCATCCTGGGCGCCACGATCTTCACTGTCCTGCTGGAGGTTCTGCGTCCTCTGGGCGTCTGGCGCATGGTGCTGATGCCGCTGGTGCTGGTGCTGTTGATGCTCTTCCGCCCGCGCGGCATTATGGGATTGCGCGAGTTCCGCTGGCTGATCCCCCATTACCAGCTCCTTGCCGCTCATCTCTGGCGCAAGAAAAAGGAGGCCACCGATGCCCCTGCTGCAAGCTAAGCAAGTGACCCACTATTTCGGCGGCTTGTGCGCCGTCTCGGATTTCAACCTGGATCTCGCAGCGGGCGAGCTGATCGGTATCATCGGCCCCAACGGCGCCGGAAAGACGACGATCTTCAACCTGATCACCGGCGTTTACCGCGCCACAAGGGGCAGCATCTCGATGAATGGCGTCGAGCTGGTCGGAAAAACGCCCAACCAGATCACCCAGCTCGGCATTGCCCGCACCTTTCAAAATATCCGGCTTTTCAAGGAACTGAGTGTTTTGGATAATGTCCGCATCGCCAATTATTCGCGGTTGAATTACACCCCCCTGGAAGCTATGCTCCACGTAGGACGTTACCGTTCCGAAGAGAAAAGGGTGGCCGAGAAAGCCCTCGATCTGCTCTCGGTGTTCAGGCTGGATGGCTGGGCGGAAGAGCGCGCCGCCAACCTGCCGTATGGTTCGCAGCGGCGGCTTGAAATTGTGCGCGCCCTGGCGACCGGCCCGCAGCTCTTGCTGCTGGATGAACCCGCCGCAGGCATGAACCCGAACGAGATTATGCAGTTGATGGACTTTATCCACTGGATTCGGGATCAATTCAAATTGACCATCATCCTGATCGAGCATCAAATGCGCCTGGTGATGGGCATCTGCGAGCGTATCAAAGTGCTGGATTTTGGCGCAACCATTGCCGAAGGGCTGCCGGAGGAGATTCGCAACAACCCCAAAGTCCTCGAAGCTTATCTGGGAGAAGGGGGTGAAGAATGAACACCGCGCCGTTACTCTCCATTCGTGACCTGACGGTTTCTTACGGCAATATCAAAGCGGTGCAGGGCATCTCTTTTGATGTCTATGAAGGCGAGATCGTCACTCTGATCGGGGCAAACGGAGCGGGAAAATCCTCCACCCTGCGTGCAATCTCCGGGTTGGCGCCGTACGGCGGCACGATTACCTATCGTGGCGTTGATCTGCGAAAGACCGCCGCCGATAAGATCGTCGCGCTGGG
>Ga0067045_1030578_pt1 | contig 14774 bp, 11 predicted proteins | sample TerdegcTABiofilm_FD_59184 | JGI IMG/M metagenome (GOLD analysis project Ga0067045, IMG submission 59184) | Combined Assembly of (Gp0054472, Gp0054536) Wastewater bioreactor microbial communities from Singapore -Terephthalate degrading...
GGTATGAGAGGGCTCGAATTTCAGGGGCTGGTTTCTGTTGAAGGGCCTATCATTATTCTTGAGCGAAAAGAAAATATTGGATATGGAGAGATTGTCCGTATCCGAGACCGCTCCGGTACCGTAAAGACGGGGAGGGTACTGGAAAGCTCCTCGAACCTGGTTGCGGTACAGGTATTCGGCCCTACTACGGGGATTTCTGTTGAAGAAACATCGGTGGAATTCATGGGAAAGCCTTTGGAACTCAGGGTTTCTCCTGATATGCTGGGGAGGATCTATAATGGGTTAGGCAGACCGATTGACGGGTATCCGGAACCCTTCTCTTCTGATTTCCGGGATGTAAATGGAGTGCCGATCAATCCTTCGGCACGGACGTATCCCCAGGATTTTATCCAGACCGGTATTTCCGCCATTGACGGGATGAATACTCTGATCCGGGGACAGAAACTCCCCATCTTTTCAGGAAGCGGCCTTCCGCATAACCGTCTGGCAGCCCAGATTATCCGGCAATCACGGTTAAAAAGCGCGGAAGAATCCTTTGTCATGGTGTTTGCCGCTATGGGAGTAAAGTATGATGTTGCCCGGTTTTTTATTCAAGCCTTTGAAGAGAGCGGAGTCCTTTCCTCAGTAGTTATGTTCCTTTCCCTCGCCGATGCTCCTTCGATTGAACGTCTTATAACACCCCGTTGCGCCTTGACTGCTGCAGAGTATCTGGCCTACGAGCAGGATATGCATGTGCTCGTGGTTCTTACCGATATGACGAACTACTGTGAGGCATTAAGAGAAATATCCTCCATTCGAGGGGAGATTCCTTCCCGGAAAGGGTACCCGGGATACCTGTACTCAGATCTGGCATCTCTCTACGAACGGGCAGGGAAAGTGAAGACCTCTAAAGGATCTATCACCCAGATTCCGATCCTCACCATGCCGAACGACGATATCAGTCACCCCATCCCTGATTTAACAGGTTATATCACCGAGGGGCAAATCGTGCTGGAACGGGAATTGTTTCAAAAGGGGATCTATCCGCCCGTAGCAGGACTTCCCTCCTTATCCCGCCTTATGAAGGATGGAATTGGGCCCGGAATGACCCGTGAGGATCACAAGGATCTCTCGTCTCAGTTGTTTGCTGCTTATTCCCGCACCAAACAGGTTCGTAACCTTGCTTCCATCATCGGCGAGGAGGAACTTTCCCCCCTCGATAAAAATTACTTGTCCTTTGGGGATCGATTTGAACGAGAGTTTTTGTCCCAAACAGAACAGGAAAACCGCTCTGTAGAAGAAACCCTTGATTTGGGGTGGAAAGTGCTAACCGTACTTCCCCGGGAAGAACTATACCGTATTCGCGAGGAACTTCTGGTAAAGTATCTTCCGGGAGTAAAGGAGCAAGGATAATCTATGCCGCGCCTGAACGTTCCTCCCACTAAATCAAACCTATTTCAGTATAAAGATCAACTTGCAGTTGCTCGGGAAGGGTTCGAACTGCTGGAACAGAAGCGGGATATTTTGGTGATGGAATTGATGCGTATGCTGGAACAGGTGAAACTGGTAGAGGCGGAGTTGTATAGACTCAGCGAAAAAGCCTATACGTCCCTACGAAAGACGCTCCTTTCTCTGGGAAGAGAAACAGTAAATGAAATCAGTAAGGGTATTCGGTATGAATTCACGGTAAAAGAACGAAATATGAAAGTAGCCGGATTGAATCTTCCTACCTTAGAAGTGCAACCTCCTTCTATGGAACTACAATACTCATTAATGGATACGTACACCTATACGGATGAAACGATGCAAGTATTTCTAGAATACCTCAAGATCATTGCAGAAATGGCCAGTGTACGGAACATGGCATGGAGATTGGCAAAGGAAGTGAAGAAGACCCAACGGAGGGTGAATGCTTTGGAAAAGATGGTGATTCCCGATACGGCAGAAACGGTTTCGTATATTTCCAGTACATTGGAAGAGAGGGAACGGGAGACTTTTTTTATTCAGAAAATGTTAAAATCCAGAAGGGAGGATAACGGATGAAACCCCTGATCCAGAATCTGGTTGTTGCTATCAGCGGTTCGGATGCGTCGATTAATGCAGCAAAGTACGCTATTATTCTCGCAAAACAGTATCGATGTTCATTAACCGCTGTTTATGTAGTGGATACAGCAACTCTGAGGCAGCTGGTGCTGACGAAAATATTTGTCGAAGATGAGAGCAAGGATTACGAAGAGAGCCTGTATGCCAATGGCCAACGGTATTTAAACTACATACGGGAACTCGCTTCACAAAAGGGCCTCAAGATTGAGACCTCTTTACGGAGCGGAGCGATCTACACAGAGATCTTGCGGGAAGCAGAGGACCGAAAAGCAGACCTGATCCTGCTAGGTGCGTGGGAAAAGGAACGAAAAGAACGAGAAATAATTTCCGAAGCTCATCGGGAGATACTGTACCATGCAAAATGTTCTGTACTGATGGTAAAGGAAATGAACATTGATCAGCTCTTTAAAACATTGTAGGAGATATAAATGAGAGCGGCAATAGTTTTTTTTGCATCCAAACACCGGGACCGGTATAGACTCTTGGCCCAGAAAATTGCTGAAGGTTTTATCTCCCAGGGTAATCAGGCGGATGTGATAGATGGAGAGCAAGAAACAGACAAACGACTCACCATCTATCAATACCTTGTAATAGGGTGCGAACCTTCCTCTCTCTTTGGGAAAAAAATACCTGCTTCTGTTTCTCGATTTCTTTCGCAAACAGGGACTGTTGGAGGAAAGCGTTCCTGTGCTTTTACCGCTAAACATCCTCTGGCTTCTTCCCGGGCTCTATCTCAATTAATGAAGGTAATGGAAAAAGAGGGATTGTTTTTAACCTATTCGGAGATACTAGTGAATCCAGAACAGGCTGAATCGTTAGGGAAAAGGATAAACACGTAAGATTTATTTCGAAATTGACAGGATTCTCTATTCCTTCTATAGTAACTCAAACCTTAGGGAGAAAAGAGAGCGGTTTGAACAATTATTACCATGTATTGGGGGTTGATCCCTCCTGTTCCCTTGAAGAAATCAAGCGGTCGTTTCGAAAAAAAGCTAAAGAACTGCATCCTGATTTAACCCGGGGAAACGGTAAAACCGATGATACAGAAAAACTAAATCTTCTTCTTACCGCGTACCGTGTGTTGAGTGATCCCCTCCAGAGGGAGGATTACGATAGGCATTTCCATCTCTCGTACCGCGAGGAAGGGTTCAATTATCGAACATTTCTCAAGGAAAGAACGTGGGATCGCTCCAGCCAGTCTAAATTGATTTTTTACGATATTCTAAATGATCATGAAGATGATGCCCTGGAATTGTACGAAAAACTGTTACAGTATTCTGATTTCAGTTTAGAATTATACCTCGATAGAGAAGACTTCATGGATTGTGCGTTTCTGCTGGCAGAGGAGTATTCAAATCGGGGGTACTATCATAAAGCCTTTGATCTTCTGGTAAAAATTGTGGAATGGGAACGGGAAAAACCCTACTTCAGGCATTTTTTCGAGGAAGTTATCCATAGGCTGCGAGATCTTGCGGGTATGAAACTCCCCCTAGTATCTACAAAGGAGGAGATGCTCTCCTACTACTTCCGTCTCATCGAGTGCGATTTCTCTCCTAAAGAAACAGCATTCTATATAAAGAAGATATCTGAAATCTATATTGCGATGAACCGCAAAGATCTTGCATCGGAATATTTAGAAAAAGGGCTCAGGCTCTATGCCCATTTACCCGGAGTTAAAAAACTGAAAGAAAAAATTGGAGCAAATAAGGATCGAATATGAAAAGATTCATAGGTATTTTTCTAGGATGTCTCCTCTGTTCCAGCTTAACCTGGGCGCAGGTTATCGATAAACCTGTTGCACGTGTTCGGCTTACCAAGCCTGAAATTATCACCCAAAAACAACTTATGAGACAGGTTGAGCTATTGGAACAGCAAACGCGGCAATCTGTTTCTCCGGAAGGAAGGAAGAAAGTCTTAGATCTCAAAATCGGAGAAATTCTTATTAACCAGGCTGCAGCCCGGGACAATTTCAGAGTAAGCGATGCAGAACTGGCAGAGAACGTAGAAGCGTACAAAAAGTCTGTAGGAGCTCCGATTTCTGATGCACAGTTCCGTCTCCTTGTCCAGAATCAGTTGAACATGACCTGGGATGAGTTCTTATCTAATATGCGTCAGCGTATGATTCAAGAACGGTATATTTTGGAAAAGAAGAAATCAATCTTTACCGATATCAAAGAGGCAACGGAAGATCAGATTCAGGAAATCTATAATGCGAATGCAACGGATTTTACCAATCCTCTTATGGTGCGTTTCAACCATATTTTTTTCGATACCCGAAACTTGGGGGATGCGGAAAAGAATGCTGCCTTGAAACGGGCAGAGGAAGCCTTAAAGGAATTGCGCACAACCCCATTCAAGGATGTAGTACTTAAATACTCGGATGATGCGGGCTCTAAGTACAGAGGTGGTGATTTTGGATACCTTGCTCGAAACGATTCACAGCGCCAAATGTTACTGGGAAAAGAGTTCTTTGATACAGTATTTTCCCTGGGGGTAAATAAAACCAGCGGAATCATCCGTTCGAACTTAGGATTCCATATCGTACAAATAACGGAGAGAAGAGAGCCGAAACTTCTAGGGTTGGATGATCCTATTTTCCCGGGGAGCACGGTAACCGTGCGACAGCGTATTAAGGATGTTGTTCGAGTACAGAATCAACAGCTTGCTTTTCAGAAAGCGCTTAATGAACTGGTGGAAGAGCTTAAAAAGCAGGCAGAAATAATCATCTATGAAGAAAATTTAAATTGGTAAGTATGGGGCCGAGACGGAAGGGGCGGATATTGGCTGTTCAGGCACTCTACTCGTACGAAATACGAGGAGGAGTGGATACGGATGAATTGATCCGTTTTTCCTGGGAAGAGAAAGAAGGGGAGGTGGAACAGATCGCCCGGGATTTTGCTTCTCTTCTCGTTATAGGGACCATTGAGAATCTTGCAGAAATTGATCGGGTGATTCAAGGACACCTGGAACATTGGGAATTAAAACGAGTTTCAAAGGTTGATCTTTCTATCCTCAGGATGAGCGTCTATTGTTTGTTGTTTCAAAAAGAGATGCCCTCTTCCGTGGTCATAGACGAAGCCGTGGACATATCTAAAGAACTCGGTGCAGAGGATACGTACCGATTTGTCAATGGAGTACTGGACAGTATTCGGAAAAGTATCGATCAAAAAGATTTGGGGATATAACCTTACCTTGAAGGAGAAGGAATGTTCATGATATTCTTCCTGCATGATTCGATTGAAGACTCCAGAAGAGGTCAGGGGTATTCGGGAATCCTGTAGACTTTTATCAGAACTCCTTTTGGCTCTTCGTGGGATTGTACAGGAAGGAGTCAGTACTAAAGACATTGACGCCTTTGTCCGTACGGAATGCAAACGAATGGGAGCTTCTCCGGCGTTTCTAGGGTATCAAGGATATCCAGCAGCCATCTGTACCTCGGTAAATGATGTTGTGATCCACGGAATTCCCAACAAACGGAAACTGAGGAATGGAGATATTATCAGCCTTGACTGTGGTCTGGAATACAAAGGGTACTATAGCGATGCTGCCTTTACGCTCCCTATTGGCAATATCAGTCCGGAAGCTCTCCGATTATTGCAGGTAACGAAAGAATGCCTGGAATTGGCCCTGGGACAAACAATTGCCGGAAATCGGGTACACGATATTTCCAGGGCTGTTTATCAGCATGCAAAAGCGAATCGGTTCGGAGTCGTACGAGAATTTTGCGGCCATGGGGTAGGGCTTCAGCAGCATGAAGATCCTCAGATACCCAACTATGTAGGAAGAGGGCCTAACCCACGGCTAAAACCCGGGATGGTCCTGGCAATTGAACCTATGATCAATGCGGGAGAGGATGATGTATTTGTCGAAGAGGATAATTGGACAGTGAAAACCGCGGATCACTCATTATCGGCCCATTTTGAACATACGATTGCTATCCTGGAAGAGGGTACGGAGGTTTTAACACAGTGGGAATGAATTCTATGTATGTCTTGTATATAGTTACTAGGGAGAATTGGAAAGGAGGAAAAAGTAGATGAAGGTAGGGAACATTTTTGCATCAAAGAAGATGTTCGTATTTAACCTGGTGTTTTTTGGGGCAATCGTTGGTTTTTCTCTAGCCCTCCTCTCGTTCTCCTGTTCGACAAAACCGTTACCGGTTTCTAAAGTGTTCGCACAGGATGCAAACAAGGAAGCTCTGGAAAATTTACAGAGTCTTCAGGGTTCTTTTCGTTCTGTCTCAAAAAAAGTATTGCCCGTAGTAGTAATGATCAACGTAGTTGAAGTTCAGAAACAGACAGTTCCGAATTCACCGAACCTGCCGTGGTTTTATTACTTTTTTGGAAATCCAGAGGAAAACAACCAATCACCCCGTGAATTTCGTAACCGAGGACTGGGATCGGGAATTCTTGTAAATAAAGAGAAAAACCGTTACTACGTTCTTACCAATAACCATGTTATAGGCAATGCAGAAGAAATCAACGTACGGCTTACCGATCAACGGGAGTTCAAAGCATCTCTGGTGGGAAGAGACGAACGGAAAGATGTTGCGGTAATCTCTTTTGAAGGAGATCCTGATATTCCTCTTGCCGTGCTGGGAGATTCTGCCAGTCTTGAAGTTGGTGACTGGGTTTTGGCTGTAGGGAACCCGTTCGGTCTAGAATCCACTGTTACAGCTGGAATTGTAAGTGCTCTGGGAAGAAAAGGAGGGCCGGAAGAGAATATCAGCGATTTTATCCAGACGGATGCCGCTATTAATCAGGGGAATTCCGGAGGCGCGCTGGTAAACCTGGCCGGAGAAGTAGTAGGAGTGAACACCTGGATCACCTCTCCAACCGGAGGAAGTATTGGGTTAGGATTTGCAATTCCAATCAATAACGTTAAAAAGACCCTTGAGGAACTGATCTCGAAAGGTACGGTCCAGTATGGTTGGCTTGGGGTAAGTATTGCAGGAGTAGGGAAGGAGATTGCACAAGAAATGGGGCTGCCTTCTACCCAGGGAGCATTTGTATACCATGTGTTTAAAGGTTCTCCTGCAGATTTGGGCGGGATTCTTCCAGGAGATTTTATCACAAGCTTAAACGGAAAAACAATAAAATCTTCCGATGAACTGGTTCTTATGGTAGGAGATCTCCCTATTGGGAAAAAAGCGGAATTTAATTTGATCCGCCAGGGCAAGCCTATGCAACTCTCCGTAGTAATAACTACCCGGGGAACACAACAAACAATATCCGAGCAGAGCCGAAACCTCTGGCCTGGATTTACCGTACTTCCTCTTACGGATAAAATACGAAAAGAATTGGATATCAAGGAAAGAGTGGGAGTGCTAGTACAGGCCGTTGAACCTCGAACACCCGGCGCCCTGGCAGGATTAAAGAGCGGTGACATTATTGTAGAAATGAATGGAGCTACAATCACAAACTTGCTGCAGTTCTACAGCCAGCTGAACGACCTAACCCGTGAAAAGATCGATTTCGTGTATGAACGGGAAGGAGTACGGATGAGCATCGGAATTTTCCGATAAACGATAGGAATACCCATGCACAAAGAGTTTCTGCCGTTTAGCACTGTTCGAAACAATGCGTTGAAATTAGCGTATCAGATTCATATATCCGGTTTTGTCCCGGATGTGATCTACGTAAGTCTGCGGGGCGGAGCCTATGTAGGCAATATTATCAGTGAATACTTTAAGGTAGTCCGCCGAGGACAACGGCCTGTATATTATGCTGCTGTCGTAGCACGATCGTACGTAGGGATCAATGCCCAGGAAAAGGTAATGGTAGACGGATGGACGTACAATCCCAATTACCTCCGCCATGGAGACCGGATACTTTTGGTAGATGATATTTTTGATTCAGGTAATACCATTAACCATCTTGTACAGATCATTCTAAGGAAGGGAATCCCCAGGCAGGATGTGAAAGTAGCTGTTCATGATTATAAAGTCCGGACATTCCAGCAGAAAGTACACCCTGTCCAACCGGATTTTTACTGCCGAAAATTAGTAGTGAACACCCCGGAGGATGATATTTGGATTCACTATCTCAGTCATGAACTGGTAGGCCTGACAGAAGAAGAGATACACACCTACTATACAAAGGATGATCCAGAATTGAAGGACGTGTTTAACGAGATGGACCTTTCCTGATTTAGAGAAGGGGGAGCCTATGCGTCTATCCACAGTTGGATATGGGATTCTATTTTTTCTGGGAATATCAGCCTGGGTTTTTGCTCAACAAAACAGTGCGCTCTCTCTCTCGCATGTTCCAGGAGAGTATAGAACCGATATCTCTTTGTCAGTCACCTATACGCATCCAGAGACAACGCTTCTGTATCGATTTGCTGAATCTGAAGATCCCGAGTATACTTCGTATCGAATACCGGTTGTTCTTTCAGCCCTCGAAGGGGAAGAACGAACCTACGAAATTCTGTACTGGATCGAGAATAGGGGAGATTTCGTTGAGGAAGGAAAGGTCCTTTACCGCATTGATAAGAGAGCCCCTCTTTCGCCTATTCCTTCCCTTGAATCCGGAGAGTATAGAGGCCCCCAGCTGTTGCGTTTCCTAACCGATTCACGCACGGAGGTATTTTTTGCTCTTACCAGGGGAGAAAAACCTGAATTCAGCCGGTGGAACGGAGAACCTCTTCTCCTGACCCCTGCTCCTATTTCCGGGCCGTTGATGCTTCTGTACTATGCCCGGGATTCTGCAGGAAACTCCAGCTGTGTGAACTCACAGGTATACCATCTATATCCCGAAAATCCTGCAGGAGATTCATATTGGATCGTTCGAAGCCCTGTAGAAGGGACATTCCTTAATCCTCAGGTACTCTATATAGAACATCGGGGGTACGAATGGATCCGATACCGGATAAATGATGCTTCTCCCTGGCAAACGTATGAAAAGCCAGTGTTACTACAAGCCCCTGGTGTGTATCGGATAGAAATTACTGCCAAAAAAAAGTATGGAGAAATTATTGAGCGGAAAGTCATCTCCTTTCAGCAGAAGAAGGGCACCAGTTCTCTACCCGAGAGTGGGTTCTACCGGTTAGAAGAGGAAGCAGCAGTGCCTTTGAACAAGGGGATGTATCGGTACAACCTGGAAGATCGGCCGGTGGAACCCTATGATCCTATTTGTCCAGAACGATTCCTCCTGTATCCTACGACTGGGCATAACCGGGTTCTCATAGCACGGTTAAAAGATATTTCCGAATCCGAGAAGGGAGAGTACCGGTACGTAATAGATCTACGAGGGCAGTCTCCGGGTGATGTAGAGATTCTATTTGATGAAAAAACGATCTATCGGACTTCCCCTTCGATCCGCTTAAAGGCAAGACCCGGCACAGAGATCTGGTATTCGTTAGACGGAAGTCTGCCTACAGAAAGTTCTTCTATGTATACAAACCCCCTTCAGGTTCTGTTACCCGAGCAGTCCGAAGGATTTATTACTATCCGTGCACGAACCCGGGAAGGTCAACGGTGGGGGCCAGTTTCAGAAAAATATATAGAGTATGATACCCTCTCTCCTCCCACTCCTTCTCCCCGGCTAGAGCGGGAAATTTCTTCGGGTAATAGCCTTCTGGTGCTCCCTGCCCTGGCAGATGGAACCGGAGTTTACGAGATAGCCTGGGGAGGAAAAGACCCCGACTCGTTCTCTGAAACTTCCCCCGTACTGCAGGAAAGAACATTGATCCGCTCTCCCTATGGATATACGGGGATTGCCCGGCTACGAATTGGTTACCGAGATAGGGCTGGGAACATCACCCCCTATCCGGAAATCTTATCGGTTCGGTTTGATCGGACTCCGCCTCCTGCACCAGAGATTGCGGTAAAAGAGAGAACTGTCCACCTTTCAGGGAAAGGAACTCTACTGTTTCGAATTAGAGAAACAGGAGCTCCTACCGGAGAAAAATTCCCCGAAACGTTTAGTGTCTACCAGGAACCTGTTCATCTACCAGCCCCGGATGGTTATAAGGCAGATTATGTGATAGAAGCCTATGCCGTTGATCCTGCAGGAAACCAGAGTGTGTTTGCCTCTCCTTACCGGGTTACGATCGATCGGAGATCTCCTCCTCCCCTCCGTGCTCCGATGCAAAAACAAGAAGCAATGCCGGTTACAAACAAAGAGTATGTTCTTTCCTTACCCTCATCTAAAGGGGATCTCGAAATATTTTATACCTTTACGGAAAATGGCGAAGAACCTCCGGAACCCACGGAAAAATCCCTCCGAGGAAGAGATAGGCTTACATTCCCTGGACGACCCGGTGAGCGGATCCCGTACTGGGTGAAAGTATGGACACGGTACAAAAATTCTAAAGAAAGAGGACAGATTAGTTCGTTTCAATTTATTGTAGATCGAGATCCTCCTGAGCTGCCTGTAGTAGAAGGAGTTACTCCGGAGATTCGAAACCAGGGAGCCTTGATACGGTTTGTTCCCCGGGACCCTTCCGATGTAGTGCAGTATCGAATTGTACAAGTTCCACCAGGAGAAGAGACCTCCTGGGAAACTTACCAATCCCCGATTCTGCTTGACGCGGAAGAAGGGACGGTTCATACCTATGCTTTGTATTATAAAGTTGAGGATGATGCAGGAAATTCTGTTGAAGGACCCGCTCCTATTCAAATCGTGATAGATAAACAGGCACCCTCTCCACCTGTAGCCGAAGTACAGCCGCCACTTGGAAAAGATCCATATTCTCCCCTGTCCCCGGAAACCGTCCTTGTCTTGAAATCTTCTGAGGGGACTCTATACTATGAGATTACCTACGACGGTACTCTTCCCCGGGTGCCCGATGAAGGCTCTTCTCTGTACCGGAGATCGATCCCTCTCCTATCAAAAGAATCTCGTGTGGTGAACGTTGCTTCACGGTGCAGGGATGAAGCTGGCAACTGGAGTGAGGTAACGTATTTCACCGATTTTCTAAGTGGGTCTGAGGAACTACTCTATCCTCCAACCGTTCGACAGGTTTCTTTTAGATACGCTACGGTACTTTCCTGGACAGAAGCCGGACAAACAGTTCTGAAGCACATCGATCCTGATCAATCTTACAACCTACAGGTTTCCCGAAATCCTCTAATAGTGGAACATACTGCTGAACGGGAGATCCTTCTCCAATTTAGAGGAACAGGAGGGAATACGAGTTCTCCCCTAAAATTGAGAATACCTCCAGCACTTCAACCGGTTCCAGTGCGTATCGCCGGTGGGGAAAAGGGAGAATATGCTCAGGGAGTTGTGCTTAAAAACCTTGAGGAACGGATCGTGCTGCGGTACGAAGTATCTACCGGTGACGCACCCCCTAGAACTGTGGACACGTTCTCCCCTAGATGGGAACAAACCCTATCTCTGGACGTACTTCCAGAAGAAACTGTAACATTTCGCATACAAGTTCAGAACTTTTCTAACAATATCCCTGTTTCTCCTGCCCAGGAGTTTCGGATACGGATCGATAAAACTCCGCCGCCTCCCCCGGTATTGATCGGAGCAGAAGGAGGCGCTTCCTACTCGCAGGATCTGGATCTTTCTTTTCAGTCTCGGGAAGGTACGGTGTATTACTCTGTATTGACAGGAGAAGAGGGCGGGAAAATTCCTCCCATTCCTTCCGAGAAACAGTTTCAGGTTTTCAGCAGTGCCTATCGGGTAACCGTTCCGGAAGGAAGCAGCAAGGCAGTACACGTATATGCCTTCTGCAAAGATACGGTAGGGAACATTTCTCGGGAAATAGCGGTATGGAGCTTTTTGCTCGATAAGCAATACCTGTACGTTGCAGCTGGAAAAGGAATCCAGGGAAACGGTACCCGTACAGCTCCCTTTACTCAGCTAGACTCTGCCCTTGAAGCTGCGTCTCGAAGTACCCGGGTTCGGATTCGGATATCTTCCGGAATCTATCAACTTTCAAAACCCCTGACGATAAATAAGGAACTCTTTATCCACGGCGGATTCGACCGTGCAGGATGGAAACCAGGAACACAACGAACTGTCCTTAAGCTTCCCCCTGTTCAATCGTTTTCACAAAACGGTGAGGATGGTCAGGGGTACATCCATCTGGATACGGGCATGTTGCAAATGGAACAGGTAGCTCTGGAAGGAGGAGAGGGGAGTGGCCGACCCTTATTCCTTGTAAACGAAGGGAAGCTTGTATTGAAGGATGTAACTGCCTCCGTGATAGGGAAAGACCGTATTTTGGTCCAGGAAAAGGGGAGTGTTTCTTTTGAACGCTGTATTCTGAACAGCAGCAGACTGGAAACGGATTCCCTTATAAAAACAAGGAAAGGAGCATTTCTGGCGCGGGAAACGCGTTTTTCCTACGACCGTTCAGAACAAGGAGCTGCACTTCTTCGATTTACCGGATCACCCTCGGTAGTACTGGAATCCAGTACGATTGAACCAGGTTCAGGTGATAGTACGATGGGAATCGATGCAGAGGACTCCAACCTGAAATTGCAGTTTTGTACGCTGCATACAGGTACGGGAACTCTCTCCTCGTATGGGGTACGAATCCAGAACGGATCTCTTGTCCTGAATCGTTCTGAAATTCGGCTTTCTCCCGAAGCCCATATTGCGGTAGGGGTAGGTGTTTTCGAGGCAAAGAGCGAGATAAACGGAACATCTTTCTTTATCTCAGGCCGGTATGGTGCCCAGGCGCTGCGAGCACGCTCTTCAGAACTGACCTTGTTGAACTCTCTGTTTGAAGGGGATCGTACAGAAGACTATCTTTACTATGCTACCCTTGAGGATTCCACTCTACGGATGGAGGGAAACGTATTTCGGAAAGGCTCTAGTTCGGATTTTACCGCATTCCAGGTTTTCAGTTCTCGCATAGAGGCAAGGAAAAACATCCTTGAACTGGGAGAGGGAAACCGTATTACCCAGGGGTTTTTCCTTCGAGGAAAATCGGATTTGTACCTTACGGAGAATGAGATCACAAGTAAGGATCCGAAGGGGCTTCTCTTTGTTTTACCCACAGATGGGCATACCCTGGACGTTCAGAGAAATACATTTTCCCTTAAGGGAGGAGCTTACCGGGAGATCCGGCAGGAAGGAAAAAGAGTGCGCCTCCGCTCACTAAAAGAGTTTGAAGATTCATCTTCGGATCGGGAGAAGATCAGGAATAATCGAAATCACTCTTGAGACCAGACAGGGCTGTCAACATCTGTAGAGTAGTCTCCCCGCCAGAGACCGTCTCGGCTGGTACCTGCAAAGAGAATATCCCCAAAGCCAAACACCCGGATTACGTTAGAATTATAGAGATCGGGAAGGCGGGAAAAATTTCCTCCCGGTTTCTTTATCGTATCAAGATCATCCTGAAGGATCGCGTTGGGAAGTTCCCGGATCACTCTGGTACCGGCTCCTAAAATAATCATACCCGCTGCTTTTGTTATAGAGTTGAAGGATGTATTGTGATCTTTAGACGATATCCACGTTGTCCCGTTGTCTTCTGTTTTAAGGATGTACCCGTCCGAGGAACAGAGATAGAGGGTACCAGGATAGTCTGGATCTGCAAAGAGATCTGTAAATTTTGTTTTTCCTTCCAACGCAGACGAAGGCGAAGAAGACATACCGAAACTGTAAAAAGGAGTTACAGAAGACCAGCTATTTTCTCCGGGAGGAGCACTGCATCGAAACAGATTCGCTGGTCCGGCAAACCAATAGTTTGTTCCGTCCCAGGCACCGGCTTTAATGAGAAACTTACTTATGCCTGTGGGAACGAGGTTCGTTCCGTTCCACCAGAGGAGTTCCGGGTTATCATCCAGAGGGGTGCCGACCGAAGCAAAGAGATTGTCATTCAATGCAAAGAGGCGAGTAATCTGCCTGGTATTGTACAGGTTTGCCGGTTCGTAAGAGGTTCCTGTTGAGGCCAGTCGGAATAAACCATGGGATGAGCCGTTGGATAAAGACACAAAGATATCCCCTCCAACCTTTACTAAACCGGAAACAATTCCCAAATTAATTGGGCCCTTGATTTTGCGCCAGTTAGTGGTATCTCCTACCGTGACAGTTCGGTAAAAGAGAGAACCGGCACAGATATAGTACCGTTCTTCTGAGTCAATCGTTACATTCAGCATGTCTCCTGTTATCACGACTGAATTGGGAAGGGAGTTGTCCACTGCCTTTTCTTCCTGTTCAAGACTATAGAAGATTCCTTCCGAGTCATCGCTGCACGAGAAAAAAAAGATTCCCCCTACAACCAGCAGAAAAAAAGATAAGAAGTTCCAGATGTATCCTCGTTTCGTATCATGTATCACGTTCATAGTATCCCCTTTAAAAATGGTACAGAGCGGAAAGGGAGATCTCCAGAAAGTTCCCGAATCTACTGTGATTTTTAGGAGGTTCAGGGCCTAGATACAGGTTTGCTGTCCACCAATAGAAGAAATTCACGCCAAACGCCCATTCCGGACTGTAGTTCCAATAAGCGGAAACTCCGGGTTTCACAATAGGGAGTATCTTGAACATGGAGCTTAGACGGGTGAAATTTACTCCCGCACTGATAGACAGAGGAAACTCAAAAGGATAGGCCCGAAGGATGTACGCGTACCGCGCCGTTACCGGAAGCATAAAGAGAGTCCGATCGTTGGGGCTAAAGGCGAACATTCCTCCGCCCTCGATTCCCAGGGTCATATTGTTATTTAGATACGTACTCCACTGGAGAGATCCTACCCCTCCGAGGGAAAGATTCGTATTGTCGATTTCTCCTCC
>Ga0067045_1005372_pt1 | contig 14763 bp, 11 predicted proteins | sample TerdegcTABiofilm_FD_59184 | JGI IMG/M metagenome (GOLD analysis project Ga0067045, IMG submission 59184) | Combined Assembly of (Gp0054472, Gp0054536) Wastewater bioreactor microbial communities from Singapore -Terephthalate degrading...
AGCAAAGCCATGAAACTCAGTATCTCGAGCCGCCCCAACAGCATGCCCAGAGTACACACCCAGATCTGGAAATCCGTCAACACTGTGTAGTTGGATGCGGGCCCAACGGCCCCCAGGCCCGGCCCCATGCAGTGCACGCTGGCCAGCACGGCGGAGAAGGCGGTCAGAGGGTCGAGATCGGTCAGCAGCAGCACCATGCTCAGCACAATGACGGTGGCACCGTAGACCAGCATGTAGGCCAGCACCGAAAAAATCATCGGGTTATCTACCACCGCATCGCCCAGCCGCACCGGCTGCACAGCGCGTGGATGCACCAGACGCGTCATCTCGCGCCTGGCCTGCTTGACCAGAATCAGCATGCGCACCATCTTGATGCCGCCGCCTGTCGAGCCCGCGCTGGTGGCAACCCCCGACAGCAGCAGCAACAGAACGGGAATGAACACCGGCCAGGACAGATAGTCCGTGGTGGAAAAGCCGGTGGTCGTGGCGACCGAAACCGTATGGAACATGCCGTTGCGCAAGGCATCCAGCGGCCCGTAGACCCCCTTGACCCAGAGCAGCAGCGCCACCAGCAGGCCCGAGCCCAGCAGCACGCCGATCGTGGCGCGCATTTCGGGGTCACGCATAAAGCTATCGATGCGCCCCTTGCGTATGGCCACGAAGTACAGCGCAAAGTTGCAGCTGGCCAACAGCATGAACAGCAGGGCCGCGGCCTCCAGCAGCGGCGAATTGAAATAGGCAAAACTGGCATCGTGCGACGACAGCCCACCCAGACTCACCGTGGCGAACATATGCATCAGCGCATCCAGCGGCTGCATGCCGCAGACCCAGAAGGCCAGGAAACAGCCAATGGAGAACAGCGCGTACACGCCCCACAGGCCCTTGGCCGTTTCGGTAATACGCGGTGTCAGCTTGGTGTCCTTGACCGGGCCGGCGGCCTCCGCCCTGAAAAGCTGAGCACCACCGACCCCCAGCAGCGGCAGCACGGCCACGGCCAGAATCAGAATCCCCATGCCCCCCATCCACTGCATGAAGGTACGCCAGACATTGATGGACACCGGCAACTGATCCAGACCGCTGAGCACCGTGGCCCCGGTTGTGGTCAGGCCCGAGACGGCCTCGAAGTAGGCATGGGTGAAACTGATGGAAATGCCCACCCGGTTCAGCCCCATCACCAGCGGCACCATGGCGCACAGCGGCAGCACCACCCAGACCAGCGTCACCAGGATCACGCCATGGCGCGGCTGCAGGTCCTGCTTGTGGCGGTGCAGGCCACCCCATAGCAGCAGACCCACGCCAACCGTCAGTCCGATCGACCAGGGGTAGATGCGCCAGATGCCATCCTGCGTGAACCAGGAGATGCCGAAGGGCAGCAACATGGCGCCGGCAAACATGATCATCAGCATGCCCAGCACACGCAGGACAGGAAGCAGGTCTTTCATGTACGCAGCTTAGAAAAAGGTGGCGCTGACACGGAACAGGTTTTCCACGTTGCGCACCAGTCGCTTGTTGGGCAGAAAGAACACCACATGGTCGCCGGATTCAATCACGGTATGGCTGCGTGGAATGATGACCTCGGTCTCCAATGCCGTGCCCGCCACCTCCTCGCAGGTCTTGCCCTCGGGAATGCCGCGCACGATGAGGCCGATGTGTACCTCCTCGGGCAGACGCAGCTCCTCCACCTTGCGCCCCACCACGCGTGAGCTTTTGCGGTCGCCGCGCGCCACGATCTCCAGGGCCTCGGCCACGCCACGGCGCAGACTGTGCACGGCCTGCACGTCGCCGCGGCGCACATAGGCCAGGAACTCGCCCAGCATGGCCTGCGCCGGCGACAGCGCGATATCGATCTGCGTGCCGTGCATCAGATCGGCATAGGCGCGGCGATTGATCAGCGACAGCACGCGGCGCGCGCCCATGCGCTTGGCCAGCAGGCTGGACATGATGTTGTCCTCGTCGTCGTCCGTCAGCGCGAGGAACAGATCCACCTCTTCGATGCCCTCTTCCTCCAGCAAGGCCTCATCGGTGGCATCGCCTTCCAGCACCAGCACCTCGGCTGGCAGCACCGACGACAGGCTCAGACATTGCTGGGCATTGGACTCGACGATCTTGACGTGAAAGCGCCCCGGGGTCTGCGCCAGCTTTCTGGCCAGCCGCAGGCTGACCTGGCCGCCGCCTGCAATCATGATGCGGAACACCGGGCGACTCGGACGCCCCTCGGGCAGGTTGATGGCCTTGAGAGCCTCGGATACATGTTCGGTCGCGGCCAGCATGAAGACTTCGTCACCGGGCTCTATGCGCGTGACACCGTCGCAGCGCACAAACCGGTCGGGCTCGTCCATGAAGCGGCGGTAGATCGCCACGATACGCATGGCCAGTTCCGGCATGCGCTCTCGCACCTGGGCAATCTGCAGGCCCACGGCAGGCGCGCCGGCGCGCGCGCGCACCGAGGCCAGGGCGGCCCGGCCGCCCGCAAAGGCGCGCACCTGCATGGCTTCCGGGTATTCGATGAGCTTGCGGATGTAATGGGTGACCGATTCCTCGGGACAGATGATGCGATCGACCGCAAAACCCTCCTTGCCCAGCACCGGGTCATCCACCGCAAAGCTGGACGAGCGCACCCGCGCAATGCGGGTCGGAATGTCGAACACGGCCTGGGCAATCTTGCAGCAGACCAGGTTGGTCTCGTCCATGGAGGCGCAGGCGATCAGCAGGTCGGTGTCCTTGGCGCCAGCCTCGGCCAGGACCTGGGGATCGATGCCGTTGCCGACCACGCCGCGCAGGTCGAAGCGCGACTCCAGCTCACGCAATGCTCGCGCATCCGTGTCGATGACGGTGATTCCGTTTTGCTCGGACACCAGACTTTCGGCCACACTCTGGCCTACGCGCCCGGCACCCAGAATAATGATTTTCATGGTGTTATGGAAAGGGATCCAAGCTGCGGCATCAATTCAGACCGATGAGGGCCGCAAGCAGCCCCCTTCGGCGGGTGGATCTCAGGAACGGACTTCGCCGTCGCCCAGGACCACGTATTTGAGCGAAGTCAGGCCCTCGATGCCTACCGGCCCGCGCGCATGGAACTTGTCGGTGCTGATGCCGATCTCGGCACCCAGCCCGAACTCGAAACCATCGGCAAAGCGGGTGCTGGTATTGACCATGACGCTGGCCGAATCGACCTCGCGCAGGAATTTCTGTGCGTGCAGGTGATTGGTCGTCAGAATCGACTCCGTATGGTGGCTGGAGTACTTGTTGATGTGGGCAATGGCCTCGTCCACACCGTCCACCAGCTTCACGCTGATGATGGGCGCCAGGTATTCCTCGTACCAGTCCTGCTCCACCGCCTGGGCCAGCTTGGCATCCTTGACGGTCTGCAAAATGGCCAGCGCCTCGGCATCGCAGCGCATCTCCACGCCCTTGGCGGCATAGACGACACCGATCCTGGGCAGGAAGTCCGCTGCCACGGCGCGTGCCACCAGCAGGCTTTCGCTGGCGTTGCAGGGGCTGTACTTGTTGGTCTTGGCATTGTCGGCCACTTTCACGGCCATGGCGATGTCGCAGGGGTCATCCACATAGGTGTGGCAATTGCCGTCCAGATGCTTGATGACGGGCACCTTGGCCTCGCGGCTGATGCGCTCGATCAGGCCCTTGCCGCCACGGGGGATGATGACGTCCACATAGTCGGGCATGGCGATGAGTTGGCCCACGGCGTCGCGGTCGGTGGTCTCCACCAGCTTGACACCGTCTTCAGGCAGCCCGGCCTCGGCCAGCGCCTGGGCCACCAGCTTGGCCAGCGCCTTGTTCGAGTCAATCGCCTCCGAGCCACCGCGCAAAATGCAGGCATTGCCGCTCTTGATCGAGAGGCTGGCCGCTTCGATGGTCACATTCGGGCGGCTTTCATAAATCATGCCGAACACGCCCAGGGGTACACGCATCTGGCCCACGCGGATGCCGCTGGGCATCTGCTTGAGGCCGCTGATCTCGCCGATCACATCGGGCATGGAGGCGAGTTGCTCGCAACCTTCGGCACAGGTCTCCAGCACCTTGGGCGTCAGACGCAGCCTGTCGACCATGGGGGCCGACAGACCATTGGCCACGGCACGCTCCAGATCGCGGGCATTGTCGATCTGCAGCGGCTCGACGTTCTCGCGCAGCAGACGGGCCAGCGCCTTGAGTGCTTTGTTTTTAGTAGCTGCAGACGCACGCGCCATCAGTGCAGAGGCGGCTTTTGCCTGTACACCGAGGTTGTGCATGTATTCGACGGTATTGAGCGCGTTCATGGCGTGATTTTCGCCGAGATAAGCAAGTTGCGCAGACAAGCCCGACCCTGAGGGGGTTTATGGCCCTGCTGACACCTAAACTCGGCCTCTGAATCGCAAGGAGACCTATGAGCCACAACACCACAGCGCTGCAGGAAAGCGCCCGCCAGCTTCAGCAGCTGCGCAGCGGATTCGAGCAGCTCGCCCACTCGCAGATCAGCGCCAGCGCCCTCGGCCAGCAGGCACGCGCCGCGACCAACTTGCTTGCGGCACTGCCGCCACGCTATGGCGAGGTGCTGCTCAATCTGCTGGACCGGCTCGAATCCAGCGCGCTGTTCACCGAGGAAAGCTGCTCCTTCAGCCAGAAGGACCTGCTGGACAACCTCCGAGCTTGGGCGGACAAAGCGCAGATACAACTGGAGAAGGTGCACTGAGCCGAGCACAACGAAAAAAAGACTCAGCTCTAGCGCGAGGGACACCGAGGAAGGGCCTACGCCGGCCGCGCCGCCCCGCACCGAAGGTGTAGTCCCCCTCCCGAAGAGAGAGGGGGAAGGCGGGGCCGCCCAGGCGCGCAGCACCTCAGGGGGTGTTCCCTATTGTCGCCAGCTGCATGGCCAGCTGTCGCAGGGCCTGCCAGCTGTCGCGCGGCCAGCCCTCGCTGGGCAGGCCTTTGACAATGCCGTCCACGGAATGGGCTGCCTGCAGCAACTCGGCCGCGCGTGCATCGCTGACACGTGGCAGCAGCCGCTCCATCAGCCTCTCCTTGGGGCCCCAGATGCGATTTTCGCGCAGCGCCATGGGCAGAGGCTTGCCGCCCGCCATGGCATCTTTCACGCGCTTGATGTTGCGAATGTCCTCGGCCAGCGCCCAATGCACCAGCACCTCGGCCTCGCCTTCGGCCTGCAGGCCGTCCAGCATGCGCATGCTGCGCGCCACCTGGCCCGAGAGCACGGCCTCGGACAGTTTGAACACGTCATAGCGCGCCACATTGAGCACCGCCTGCTCCACCTGCGCCAGGCTCAGCTCGCCCTCGGGGTGGAGCAAGGCCAGTTTCTGAATCTCCTGGTGCGCGGCCAGCAGATTGCCTTCCACGCGGTCGGCAAAGAACTGTAGCGTGCGCTGACCTTCTTCCCCGGCCGCCACGCGCTGGTTCTGCAGCGCCAGACGCTGGGCAATCCAGTGCGGCAGCGCACCGCGCTCCACCGGGTCGACCTGGATGGAGACACCGTTGCCGTCCAGCGCCCCAAACCAGGCCCCGGTCTTGGTGGCCTTGTCCAGACGCGGCAGACTGATCAGGGTCAGCGTGCTGTCGTTGCCCTGGGCGCTGCTGGCCAGCTGCTGCAGCGCAGCACTGCCATCCTTGCCGGGTTTGCCACTGGGAATGCGAATTTCCAGAATCTGCTTGTCCGCAAACAGGCTCAGGCTGCCGCCGGCCGCCAGCACGCCGCTCCAGTCAAAGTGCGCCCCCATGACGGTATAGCTGCTGCGCTCGGTATAGCCCCGAGCACGCGCCGCTGCACGAATCGCGTCGGCCGCTTCCTGCTGCTGCAAGGGCTCGTCGCCATGCAGCACATAGAGCGAGCGCAAGCCCTTGGCCAGATGGGAGGGAAGCTGGTTCAGCGCAAGCTGCATGGAGAAAAATTTTCTATAAAAAGCATCTGAAACGCCTTGATTTCGAGCGTCAGCAGCTATCAAATTTACCGAACCAGCAGTGGCGACTCGCTGGCCCGGGGGGGGAGCCGCTCAACAACTCAAAGAGGGTTCACGACACTTGCAGGCTCTTGACTGCAGCCAGACGGCGAATGATCTGCTGCACGATGTCGTTGCGCATGTCCTTGTTCAGCATTTCCTCTTCCGAGGCCTTGGACAAGGCATTGGTTTCGTTATAGGTCACGTTGCGGATCTGGCGAATCTCGACAGGCTCGATCAGCTCGTCGCCACCGGGCGTACGCAACGAGAAACGCACGATCAGGCGCAACTCGATTTCACGGACCTGACCGGCCACGTTGGAGCCAATGATCACGCGCTGGGCCTGCTCGCTGATGATCTGGCAGATCACTTCGGCGGTATCGGGCGAAGCCGGGTCCTTGATCACGGTCAGCTTGTCGCTGGCCGACTCCAGACTGCGACGCAGCAGCACGCCCACGGGCGCACCGCGCCCCGCCTGTACGTAAATGGAGCGAAACACAAAATTCGGCGCACCGCGCAGGCGAAAGCCGCAGGCTCCCAGCAAAGGCGTCAGGGCCATCGCGGCCAGCAGCGTACGTTTTTGCATCAACTGTCCTTTTATCTTCAACCCGAGCAGCGAATTCGCCGCCCTGCCGCAAGGACCGCCTCTTGCGCCAGGGATAGCAAGCAAGGGCAGCCCCGCAGCGAGGCTATCGTCCCCCCTGGGAAGAAGGCGCGAAGCGCCTCAGGGGGAGTCATTTACACAACGATATTCACCAGGCGGCCCGGCACCACGATGATCTTCTTGGGTGCACGGCCTTCGGCAAACTTCTGATACTCCTCATTGGCCAGTGCAGCCGCCTCGATGGCAGCCTTGTCGGCAGTGGCGGACACCAGGATCGCACCGCGCAGCTTGCCGTTGACCTGCAGCACCAGCGAGATCTCGTCCTGGACCAGGGCCTTGGGATCGACCTGCGGCCAGGGGGCATCGAGCAGATCGCCCAGGTGGTTGGCATAGCCCAGCTCGCTCCACAGCACATGGGCCAGATGGGGCGTAGCGGGGTAGAGCACGCGCAGCAGAATGCCGAAGCCTTCGATCAGCGCCACCTTGGCACCGGTGTCATCCAGGGCCTTGAAGTCTTCCAGCGCATTGATCATCTTCATCGCGCCAGACACCACGGTGTTGTACTGCATGCGCGAGTAGTCGTACTCGACCTGCTTGAGCACGTTGTGGATTTCCAGACGCAGGGCCTTGGCCGCCTTGCCGAATTCCACATCGTCCAGCGACTTGGCACCGGCCACGCCCTGCACGGCGGAAGCCATGTCCATGGCTGTCAGCTTGCTGCCGAAGTTGTAGACGCGGCGCAGGAAGCGATAGCTGCCTTCCACGGCGGCGTCGTTCCACTCCAGCGTCAGCTCGGGGGGCGAGGTGAACATGGTGTACAGACGTGCGGTGTCGGCGCCGTACTTCTCGATCAGATCCTGCGGGTCCACACCGTTGTTCTTGGACTTGGACATGGTGCCCACGCCCTCGTAGTCGATGGCGGTGCCCACGGGCAGCAGGCCGTCGGCGCTATCCACTTCGACCTTCAGCTTGGCGCCGATGATCTTGCCGGACTCGTCGAACACATGCTCCACATCCTTGGGCCAGAAGTATTCCTTGGCGCCCTTGACCGTGCGACGGCTATAGATGTGATTGAGCACCATGCCCTGGGTCAGCAGCTTGGTGAAGGGCTCGTCGATCTTGACCAGACCCAGGTCGCGCATGACCTTGGTCCAGAAGCGCGCATACAGCAGGTGCAGGATGGCATGTTCCACGCCGCCGATGTACTGGTCCATGGGCATCCAGTAGTCGGCGCCGTCGGCCACCATCTGTTCGCCGTTCTTGGCGTCGCAATAGCGCATGAAGTACCAGGACGAATCCACAAAGGTGTCCATGGTGTCGGTTTCACGGCGGGCGGGCTTGCCGCAGCAGGGGCAGACCACACCGGCGTGGAAGGCCTCGGACTTGACCAGCGGATTGCCGGAGCCATCGGGCACCAGATCCTGGGGCAGGACCACGGGCAGGTCCTTCTCGGGCACGGGCTGAGGGCCGCAATCGGCGCAATGAATGATGGGGATGGGTGTGCCCCAGTAGCGCTGACGGCTGATGCCCCAGTCGCGCAGACGCCAGGTGGTCTTGAGCTCGCCCTGGCCCTTGTCGCCCAGGATCTTGGCCACGGCCTGCACCGCATCCTTGTGGTTCAGACCGTCGAGATCGCCGGAGTTGATCAGTACGCCGCGCTCCTTGTCGCCATACCAGTCGTTCCACTGCTTGTCGTCATAAGCGGCCTGGCCTTCCACGGCCACCACCTGCTTGATGGGCAGGCCGTATTTGTTGGCAAAGGCGAAGTCGCGCTCGTCGTGGGCGGGAACACCCATCACGGCGCCGTCGCCATAGCTCATCAGCACATAGTTGCCGATCCAGACCTCGACCTGCGCACCGGTGATGGGGTGGGTGACGAACAGGCCCGTGGGCTTGCCTTCCTTTTCCTTGACGGCCAGCTCGGCTTCGGTCGTTCCGCCCTTTTTGCACTCCTCGATGAAGGCTGCCAGCTCGGGGCTGGAGGCCGCGGCATGCAGCGCCAGCGGGTGCTCGGGGGCAACCGCGCAGAAGGTCACGCCCATGATGGTGTCGGCACGCGTGGTGAAGACATACATCCTGCCGTCCTGGATCAGCTGGCCGTCAGCGCCCTTGATGTCATGGGTGAACGCAAAGCGCACGCCTGCGGACTTGCCAATCCAGTTTTCCTGCATCAGGCGCACCTTGTCGGGCCAGCCGTTCAGAGTGGCCTTCTCGTTGCCGACCTGTACATGGTCCAGCAGTTCCTGAGCGTAGTTGGTGATGGCCAGGTAGTAGCCGGGAATCTCACGCTTTTCCACCAGCGCACCGGTACGCCAGCCGCGGCCATCGATGACCTGCTCGTTGGCCAGCACGGTCTGATCCACCGGGTCCCAGTTCACCACCTGGGTCTTGCGATAGGCAATGCCTTTTTCCAGCATCTTGAGGAACAGCCACTGGTTCCACTTGTAGTACTCGGGGTCGCAGGTGGCGACCTCGCGGCTCCAGTCGATGGCCAGGCCCATGGCCTGCATCTGCTTCTTCATGTACGCGATGTTCTCGTACGTCCACTTGGCAGGCGGCACCTTGTTCTTCAGCGCAGCGTTCTCGGCAGGCAGGCCGAAGGCGTCCCAGCCCATGGGCATGAGGACGTTGTANCCCTTCATGCGCAGCTGGCGCGTGAGCATGTCGTTGATGGTGTAGTTGCGCACATGNCCCATGTGCAGCTTGCCGCTGGGATAGGGCAGCATGGAGCAGGCGTAGTACTTGGGCTTGCTNCCGTCTTCGNTGACGCGGTAGGCGTCCTTGGCTTGCCAGTGNTCTTGCGCGGCGCGCTCGACCTCGATGTGGTTGAATTTTTCTTGCATGGTGCAGTGCAGTGGCCGCCAGCCCCACTTGGGACCCGGCAAGGTAGAAATCTGAAATCAGCAGGGATTTTAGGCTGCCCGACCGCTTGCGCCGTTTTAGCCCTGCATGACCGCAGAACCCGCTGCGCCATCCCTGCGGCCTTCCTGCACGCCACGCTGGGAAATACGGCTTTGCGTAAGCTAGTGGCTGTTCACACATTGCTGAACTTTTTGCACGCCTGCCGGTCTGAACGGCCTGCTTCCGTGCCCGACGCCATCGCCTGCCTTCTGCCCGAAGTTGCCAGACTTGCGCTCCTGCCCCGGTCCATTCTTCTGAGGAGCTGCTCTTGCTTTCCCGCTGGTCTTTTGTTTCTGACTGGAATCCCGCCATGCAAATGCTGGCCTCGCTCTGCGTCCTGGCCCTGACCGCTCTTGTGGCCGGCTGGCTGACCCAGTGGCTGGGGCTCAAGGTCTTTCGCCGTATGCGCGACACCCTCAGGACCGGCTGGGCCCAGATCCTCATGCACGACAAGGTGCTGCGCCGCCTGGCCAAGGTCGTGCCCTCGCTGATCGTGCAGTTCGGCGTCCAGGGCGTGCCGCATCTGGAGCCGCGCTGGACCACGCTGATCACCAATGTGGCGGTGGCCTTCACGCTCTACCACCTGGCGCGCGTGCTGTGCGATCTGCTCAATGCCACGAACGAGGCCCATGAACGCGACGAGGCACGCAAGGCCGCCGTCCAGACCCATTCCATCAAGAGCTATGTACAGCTGGGCAAGCTGCTGGTCTGCAGCTTTGCCGTGGTGCTCATCGTGGCCACGCTGATGGACCGCTCGCCGCTGCTGCTGCTCTCGGGCCTGGGCGCCATGTCGGCCGTGCTGATGCTGGTGTTCAAGGACACCATCCTCTCCTTTGTCGCCGGCGTTCAGCTCGGCAGCAACGACATGCTGCGCGTGGGCGACTGGATAGAGATGCCCCAGGTCGGCGCCGACGGCTTTGTGACCGATATCGCGCTCAATACCGTCAAGGTGCAGAACTGGGACAAGACCATCACCACCATTCCCACCTGGCGGCTGATGACAGACAGCTTCAAGAACTGGCGCGGCATGTTCGACTCGGGTGGACGCCGCATCATGCGCTCGCTGAACCTGGACGCCAACACCGTGCATCTGCTCTCGCCCGAGGAACGCGCAGGCATGGGCCATATCGCGCTGCTGCAACCCTACTGGAGCGAGCGCGACGGCCTGCAGGCCATGCCGGGCGCAGCCGAGGCCGCCATGCCAACCCAGGCCATCGCCGCCCACCAGGTGACGAATCTGGCCGCCTTCAAGGCCTATGCCTACGCCTATCTGATGGGCCATCCGCGCATTGGCAAAGGCCCGGGCATGTTCCTCATGGTGCGCACCATGGAGACATCGCCCACGGGGCTGCCGCTGCAGCTGTTCTGCTACACCAACACCACCGTCTGGGTGGAGTACGAAGGCATACAGGGCGAAATCTTCGACCACCTGATCGGCGTGCTGCCGCAGTTCGGGCTGACGCTGTACCAGCGCTCGTCGGACTACGGCACCCACTATCCGCCCTCCCGTCCCGATGTAGTAGCCCGTTAATACCCGCCGCGTGCCCTGACTGCCCACAATGGCCTGACCCAACCACAAGGAGACAGACCATGGCAGGCAAGAAGATTTTGATGATTTGCGGCGATTACTGCGAGGACTATGAAACCATGGTCCCGTTCCAGGCCCTGCTGGCCGTGGGCCATACGGTGCACGCGGTCTGCCCCGACAAAAAGGCCGGCGACCAGATCAAGACCGCCATCCACGACTTCGAAGGCGCACAGACCTATAGCGAAAAGCCAGGCCACAACTTCACGCTCAACGCCACATTCGCCGACGTGAAGCCCGAGCAGTACGACGCCCTGGTCATCCCCGGCGGCCGCGGCCCCGAGTATCTGCGTGGCTATGAAAGCGTGCGCGCGGCCGTACGTCACTTCTTCGACACCAACAAACCCGTGGCCGCCGTCTGCCACGGCGCGCAGTTGCTCGCCGGGGCCGGAGTGCTCAAGGGCCGCACCTGCTCGGCCTATCCCGCCTGCCGCGCCGAGGTGGAACTGGCCGGAGGCAGCTATGCCGACATTCCCGTCGACCAGGCCCATACCGAGGGCAACCTGGTCAGCGCCCCGGCATGGCCCGCCCACCCGGCCTGGATCGCCCAGTTTCTCGCTCTGCTGGGGACGAAGATTTCGCACTGAAATCAGCCTCCAGAGCTTTCCCATCAAGCGCAGCAGGCTATCAATTCAAGAGTTCTCCTCTTGACGCCGCAGTCACCGGGCCACACCATGGCTCGGTTTTGTTTTTGGAGAGTCGCGCCATGTGCCAGGTCTTTGTCAGCGCCGATCCCCAGCTCTGGGCCCACCGGGCCCGCTCCATCCGGCTGCATGGAGTCGCCACCAGCATCCGGCTGGAAAACCTGTTCTGGCAGGTACTCGAAGAGATTGCCGCGCGGGACGGCTATACCGTGCCCCAGCTCTGCACCAAGCTCTATGACGAACTGCTAGCCGAGCGCAAAGCGGTGGACAACTTCAGCTCTTTTCTGCGCGTCTGCTGCACCCGCTATCTGGCGCTGCAGCTGTCGGGGGAGATTGCGCAGGACATGGGCATACCGATTCGCTCGCTGGGCAATGCCTCGTCACCCCAGTCCGCCAGCCCGCAACTGACACACTGAGGCTCAGCGCAGATACACGGCCTCGAACCGCAGCAGCACACGCCCCTCGGCATCGCTGAGCACCAGTTTCTGCCCCTGCACGGCGTAGCTGCTGACCTGAGCCAGAGTGGCCAGCAGCTGCTGCTCCCGGCGCATGCCCTGCACACAGGCCATGCGGGTGCCGCCCACGGCCGAAAAACGCAGCCAGCGCCCGTCCAGGCTGTAGTTGCCGCGCAGGCGATTGCAGCCGCCCGCGCCATGAAAACGGCCGCTGCCGGTCTCCAGCACCAGATGCGGCTCGGGCTGATTGTCATAGGCGCTGACATGCGGACCGTCACCCAGCTGCACCAGCTTCCAATAGGTATTGAGCAGCGGTGCCGGCACGGCGGCCATGGCTTCGCCCTCGGACGCCACGCTCCCTGCATCTGCAGCGGCGCCAGCCGGGACTCCCAACAGCAAGAGCACCCCCAGTGCCGGGCCAAGCAGGGCGCGCAGGTTCGAGAAAGCAGTCATCACAAACACCTCTCTGGCCATCGACACACACAGACAAAGCGCTGGCAGCTCATATTTCAGGAGTATCAGACCTGCCCGCGCACAAAGCTGCAGGCCGCCGCATTGGTACAGCGCCAGATGGCCTGCCCCGCCAGCGGCCCACGCTGCATCAGCAACTTGCGCAGCGGCCATTCGCATTGCGGGCAGACCGGCACATCATTGATCCGTTCGGGCTTCACCGGCTCTGCAACCTCTGCCGCAGTGTCAGCTACCGCAGCCGAAGCCGCAACCGCTGACTGGGCACGCGGTACCGGAATGACAGGCTCCGGCAGAATATCCACGGTCTCGGGCGCGGGCGGCTTGACCAACTGTGCCGCGGCTTCCGCCACCGGCTCCAGCCTGGGTTTGCGTGCCTTGCTGGCCGCCTGCAGCTGGCGGACATGCGCCACATGCCGCCTGTCGGTGGCACGACCGGGCTGCAGCCGAAGTGCATCGAGCTTGTCCAGCAGCGCCTGCATTTGCTCGGGGCTCCACACGGGCTGGGTAAAGCTCTGGATATGGTCGACAAAGCCGAGGCCGCGCGTGACATGGGCCGGCATCTCGGTCTTGAACTCGCAGTCGCCCACAAAGGCGATCACCGAGTGCAGATGCTCGGGCGCAATGTCCAGCAGCGACTGCAAGGTCTTGACGTGCTTGTAGTTCTGGCGCAGCGGGTTCTGGAAGCGGCTGCGCTTTCTGAAAATCTGCTGCGTCCATTCGCGCTGCTTTTCGGTGCCGAAAATCCAGCCCTGGTAGTTCTTGGTTTCCAGCACGAACAGGCCGTAGGGCGAAAAGATCAGATGGTCGATCTGCGTGCTGCCGCCATCCGCCGTGGGCAGGGTGACGTTGTGCATGTCCACATAGATCAGCGGATTGAGCTGTCGGCGAATCGCCCCCTGCACGGCCCGCTCGCCGCGCCAACCCTTGAAGCGTGGAGAGCGCAGCAGTCCCGCCAGCACCGCGAATGCCAGCGCCAGTCCCAGATAAACAAAGAGGCCCTGAAAGGCCACTGAAAAGATCTGATCCATCGCGAGTCTCATTCAACGCAAGCAGCAAAAACTGGCATACCCCAAGGCAAGGGACAGCGAGCAATGCCTGGGCGGCCCCCGCCACCGCGCAGCGAAGCTGTCGTCCCCCTCCCATAGCGCGAAGCGCGTAGAGAGAGGGGGAAGGCGCAAGCGCCTCAGGGGGAGCCTTCAATTCAACGCCATGCTCAGCCTGCGGCGATAGCTGTTGACCAGCGCCGTGGCCTCGTCCTGCTCGGCACTGTTCTTGCCCAGCAGCTCGATGCCGCCGCTGGTCTTGCCGGGCACGGCGTCCTGCTTCTTGGGCTTGGGCGGGGTCAGCAGCTCCAGCACGCCGACGATGAGCTTGCGCGCCGCCTGATCGTTCCAGGTCTTGTCGCGCATGATGATTTCGAGCATTTCGTCCATGGCATCAGTCCACTGGCTGTGGGCCAGCAGGGCACGGGCGCGGCCAAAGCGGGCGTCGAAGTCGCGCTTGTTGGCCGCGATGGCGGCGTCGTACTTGGCCACGTCGGCATTGTCGCCCTGCACGGCGAATTCCAGCGCCTTGAGCCACTGGTTCAGCGCTTCGAAGCGCAGCGGCTGGGGAATGCGCTTGACGGGCTCGGCCAGCAGTGCCGCAGCCTCCTCGAAGCTGCCGGTGGCGATCAGCAGGCGCACATAGTCAAAGCGCGCATCGTCATTGGCCGGGTCGGCCGCCAGCGCATCGGCCAGCTTCTGCAGCGCCGCCTGGGTGTCGCCGGACTCCAGCAGGGCCTGGGCTTCGTCGGCATCGGCCTCGGCCGCCAGCTCGCCTTCGGAGGGCAGATGCTTGTCCAGGAACTCGCGCAGCTTGCCTTCGGGCTGGGCGCCCATGAAGCCGTCCACGGGCTTGCCGCCGATCATCAGCACGCAGGTCGGGATGGAGCGAATGCCGAACATGCTGGCCAGTTGCTGCTCCTGATCGGAGTCGATCTTGACCAGCTTGAAGCGGCCCTCATAGGCGACTTCCAGCTTTTCCAGCACCGGACCCAGCGTCTTGCAGGGGCCGCACCAAGGCGCCCAGAAGTCCACCAGCACGGGCACGGCCATGGAGGCGGCTACGACTTCGGCTTCAAAATTCTCGAGGGTGACGTCAATCATGTGATTCCCAATGC
>Ga0067045_1030580_pt1 | contig 14762 bp, 11 predicted proteins | sample TerdegcTABiofilm_FD_59184 | JGI IMG/M metagenome (GOLD analysis project Ga0067045, IMG submission 59184) | Combined Assembly of (Gp0054472, Gp0054536) Wastewater bioreactor microbial communities from Singapore -Terephthalate degrading...
GGAGAGGATCGCCGTCGGCGGGATCGTAGAGGCAGCCCCCGCCGCCGGCGCCCCGCCAGCCGGCGACGATCTCGTCGTCGCCATCGCCGTCGAAGTCGGCGGTCAGGAGCACATGGCCTTCGGAGAGCGACTCGTCGAGCACGTGGCGCACCCAGGCGTTCGCAGCCAGCCCGGCGCTCGCCGGATCGGGGGTGTAGACGACCACCTGGTTGCCGTGCCAAGGGTCGATCGTGGTCAGAAACGACCGGCCGTCGCGGAGCCGGCCCGGGGTGACCTCGCTGGAGCCACGCGACGTGCCTGGCCTGGCGTCCTTGGGCTTGGCCCCGGGCGTGATCGGGTCTTTTCGCCATCGCCCCGACGGACCGGACCCCTCGTAGGCAAACCGAAAGACCCCCTCGAAGCTGGCGGTGAGCACCTGGTCGCGGCCGCTCTGGTCCAGCTTGCCGGCCCAAACGCCGTGGAGCACCGTGAGCGTTTCGTCGATCTTCCACGGTTCCCATTTGCCGGCGGCGAGGTCCTTGGGCGGCCGGAACGCCCAGAGGTGGGCCGGCTCAGGGGCCGCGGCGCCGCGGGAACCGGGTCCCAGGATCGGGGCGTGGACCAGTTCCTTGCGCCCGTCGCCGTCCAGGTCCGCCCAGCGCACCCGGTGCGTCACGGGATCTGCGGCAATGGGATGGATCTCCCAGGGCTCATCGAGGTTGCCCCGGGCCTTGAGCCACGAAAGCTCTCCGCCTCGTTTCGTCTCGCGAAAGTAGAACCCGCTGGCCAGGGCGATCTCGGTCCGGCCGTCGCCGTCGAGATCGTGAAGGGCCAGGTCGATGGGCTTGTCCACCTTGGTCACGAGCCGGCGCTTCCAGGTCGGATTCTCATACCAATCGACCCGATTGCCCTCGGTCGACAAGGCCACCACGTCGGGCCGCCCGTCGCCGTTCACATCGCCCACGGCCACCTGGTACCCGCCCGGGTAGACATCGATCTCGTGCCGCTCAAAACGAACCGGCGGCGCCGTCAAGAGAACCGCCGAGAGAAGAGGAAGTGCCAGCATGTCTTGTGCCTCCGGAACGCGCCGCTCTGTCGATCGACCATCGACCAACCCGAACCACCATAGTGCTCGACAATGGGGCACGCAAGCCCACCGAACGCGGCGGTGCGCCGGGACGCGGTGCTGGGGCTTCGCTGCGTTCAGGCGCCGGCGCACCTCGGCGCGAGGTTGCTACCACTTCGTGCCCGGGCTGCGTTCCAGGGCGCCACGCACGCCGAGTTTCTCGGGATGGCGCGCGATGGAGTCGGTGAAGATGCGGGCGTCGCGGAGAATCGGCCGCAGTTCCCGGCTGAGTTCCTCGACCGTGGCGACGGTCCTGTTGAGATTGTCGTAGAGTTCCCGGTTCGTGGCCAGTTGGCCGAGGGTCCCTTCGCCGTTGTTGACGTTCCTGGTGAGCACGAGCATCTCGTCGGCCAGGCGGTCGAGTTTCTCGGTCGACTGGCCGAGCCGGAGCATGGCTTCGCGGCCCTGGTCGCCGAGGGCGGAGGTGAACTTGTCGAGGTTCTGCAAGTTCTTGTCGAAGCCGGCGATCACCCTGCCCACCCCGCCCACGGTCTCCCGCGTCGTCCGGATCAACTCGGGGAGCTGGTCGCTGGCGTCCTTGAGCTTGGCCTTCGTTTCCGGGTTGCCGAAGATTTCGTTGAGGTTGCGGATGGTCTCCCGGGCCTCGCGTGAGGCGTCGTCGGTCTGGCCCACGATCCGGTTGATCTTCACCTGGTTGCTCTGGAGCAGCTCGCCGACCTGGTGGACCACCTGGCCCAACTCCGTGCTGGTGTTCGTGATGGACCCGATGGCCCCGGAAAGGCGGTCCTGGAGGTTGCCGATGACCTGGATTGGGTCGGTATAACTCACACCCTCGATTTCGGCGCCATCGGCCACGCGTTGGCGAGGCATGGGCTTCCGGCCCGCCTCGAGGTTCACGGCGGCGTCGCCGCCGAGGAGCGAGGCGCTGATCCTGGCCACGTCGGTGGTGAACACCGGCTTGTCTTCGTCGACCGCCGCCGAGATGCGGACCCGGCCGTCGTCGAGAAGCGTGACCCGAGTAACCCGGCCGATCACCACCCCGCTCTTCTTCACCGGCGTGTTCTCCAGGACCATGGGCGCCTCGGTGAAGACCATGTGGATGGTCATGCGGCGCTTCAGCGCCTGTGGTCCCTCGCCGAACAGGAACACGAGAATGAGGGTAAGGAAGATGGCGGCCAGCACCATCAGCCCGACGCGGAATTGCACGGTACGCTCGTCCATGGCGACTCAATCTCCCGGTTCGGCATGGGAATGCGAGACCAGGGGGCGGGGGGGAGACGTGTGGCCGCTGCCAAGCGGCGGGCGAGCCCGCCCGCTACGCGGTCATGTACCGGCATCTCGACTCCACACCCCCAAACCCCAAACCCCAAACCCCAAACCCCAAACCCCAAACCCTAATCCCCAATCCCTAATCCCTCCTCGCTCCCACCTCCGTTGACCCCGCGCATCTCCATGAGGCGTTCTCCCGCCTCGCCCTGGACGAACTGCCGCACGCGGCGGTCCTCGGCGCGGTCGATCTGGCTGGGTGGACCGTCAAAGAGGATCTGCGGCTCCCCCGGACGCAGACGGGTCAACGGGTAGAGCATGACGACGCGGTCGGCCACCTTCTTGGTCGTGTGCATGTCGTGGGTCACGACGATGCTCGTGACCGGATGACGCCGGCGTGTGCTGAGGATCAACTCGTTGATCACGTCGCTCATGATCGGGTCCAGCCCGGTCGTTGGTTCGTCGTAGAGGATGATCTCCGGCTCCAGGGCCAGGGCCCGGGCCAGGCCGACCCGCTTCCGCATTCCGCCGGAAAGCTCGGCCGGTTTCTTGCCCACCACGCTCTCGGGAAGGCCGACCTCCGCCAGGCGGGCCAGCACGATCTCGCGGATCTCCCGTTCCGGCCGCGAGGAATGCTGGCGCAATGGAAAGGCCACGTTCTGGGCGACCGTCATGCTGTCGAACAGGGCGGCCTGCTGGAAGAGGAAGCCGAAACGGATCCGCGTGCGGGTGAGCTCTCTCTGGCTCAGCCTGTACACGTCCTGTCCGTCGAAGCAGACCGTGCCCTGGGTGGGACGCAGGAGCCCGATGATCGTCTTCAGGAGCACCGTCTTGCCGCAGCCGCTCTCGCCGATGACGGCCACGGTCTGGCCGCGCGCGATCGAAAGGTCGAGGTCGCGGAGCACCTGCTGGCGCCCGAACCGCACTCCAAGCTGCTCCATGCGGACCAGCGGCTCGACGGATTCTGCGACTTGGGAACGGTCGACCATGGCTCAAATCAGCGAGGGGGCCCTGGGCCAGAGCATCAAGTAGATCGCGTCGAGGAGGATGTTCAAGACCATGTCGAGGAACAGAATGACGCAGAACGATTGGACGAAGGCCGCGGTGGCCGCCTTTCCCACCCCCTCGGCGCCCGCATCGCAATGGAACCCGCGATGGCAGCCGATCAAGGCAATGGCGGCCCCGAACGAAAGACTCTTGACGACGCCGGAGAATAGATCGAAGAGTCCCACGAATTGGGCGGAATTGTGAATGTAGTGGAACCAGTCGATCTGGAGCACGTAAACGCTGTAATAGGCCGCCCCTACCACGCCCATGAAATCGGCCATCACCGTCAGGCAAGGAATCAAGATCAGGCAGGCGAGGAAGCGGGGCACCACGAGATACGAAATCGGATTCGCTCCCATGCTGGCCAAGGCGTCGATCTGCTCGGTAACACGCATCGTGCCCAGTTCGGCGGCCATCGAACTGCCCACGCGCCCGGCCAGCATCGTGGCGGCCAACACCGGCCCCAACTCGCGGACCAACGACATGTTGATCACCGCCCCGAGCCGCGTCTCAAGATTCATCAGTCGGAACTGGGCGTAGCTCTGAACCGCCAGGATGATGCCGATGAACGTCCCGGTGAGCGCAACGACCGGCAGGCTGAGGACCCCGATCTGGTAGAAGGCGGGCAACAGGGTCTCCTTGCGCGGCAGCCGGCTGAAGAGCCACTGGAGCGTCTGGAAGGAGAAGACCGAGATACTCCCCAGCCCGGTCACCCAGCCGATCACGACGTCGCCCAGATCGGCGATCCAATCGACCAGCCATCGAACCGGCCCGCCCCGCCGGCCCGCCGATCCTCCGCTGACTGTGGTTGCGTGGAGACTGTTTGCCATGGCGTTGGAAAGCGATTGGCGATGACCGAATTCGTGGTGCCTCAATCCATTGTTCGTCGCGTCCGTGTGTACGGCTTGAGAAAAGACTGCCGGTTAGCGCGGTTGTTTCTTCAGCGTAAGATGCGGCGTCGCAGGGGTCGGCGGACTATACACAGGATGCCAAGCATGCCCCACGATGGGGAGGAGAAGTGCGGCTAGACCCCCTGGAGCCTCGCGATGACCTCGTCCATGGACTGAGGGCGCTTCTCGGGGTCTTTCGCGAGCATCCGGCGGAACAGCTCCTCGACTCCGGGAGGGACTTCCGGTCGCTGCCCTCGGATCGAGGGGATGGGGGCCCTCAGATGCGCGGCGGCCAGCGCGGAACGCGACTTGTCGACGTAGGGCGGCCGGCCCGTCAGCAGGACGTGCAGGGTGCAGCCGAGGCTGTAGATATCGGAGAGATGGTTGGCCGAGGCGGAACTGATGGCCTGTTCGGGGGGCATGTACTCACGCGTGCCGAGCACCCGGCCGGCGACGGTCAATTCGACGCCCGGGTTCTCCTCGCTCAGAAGCGGTCCCCCTTCGATCCTCGCCAGGCCGAACCCGACGACCCGAAGCACTCCCTGCCGATCCACCAGCAAGTTGGCCGGTTTCACGTTCCGATGATAGACGCCGTGGGCATGGGCATGGCCCAAGCCGGAGGCCGCCTGCACGGTGTAGTTCAGCGCGTGCTGGACCGGGAGTGGTCCAAACGCACGGATCATCCGGGCCAGGTCGTGGCCGTCGATGTACTGCATGACCAGGTAGTGGGTGCCGTCGCGCTGGCCGGCGTCGTGGACGGTGACGAGGTTGGGATGCTGAAGCCCGGCGAGGATCTGCACCTTGCGGTAGAAGCGTTCGACGAGGTCCGCGCCGGCCGGGGCGTCGCTGGAGAGGATCTTCATGGCCACCAGCCGGTTCATCGGCCGATGTTTGGCCTTGAAGATCGGCCCGGTCCGGGTGCTCGCCAGAAGATCCAACAGCACGTAGTGATCGAACACGGTGCCGTCGATCTCGTCGGTCGGGGTCGCGGGGGACTCGGGCAACGGCGGGGCGGTCAGCGACGGCCTCAGTTCGGCGTCGTAGGCGGCCTTCTTCTCGGCGTTGAGCAGGCGGACCCTGGCGGCGGCAACTTCGTTGAGGACCTGCTGCGACAGGGCCCCATGCCGGCCGGTCTGGAGTGCCCGCAGGTGCGCCATACGTTGGTCGGCAGCATGCTCGATCACCTCCCCCTTCTCTTCAAAGAGCCGCACGCCGAGCAGCCGGTACAGGTTCGGCGGCTGCTCCTCGGGCGGAATGCCCAGCCAGGTGTGGTACGGATCGAACCATTCGGGCGGATCCATGGGGGAGGCTCCTGGTCAAGAACGTAGCGTGCCAGGGGAGCACGGACAAGGCCGTGGGAATGAGAACCACGCCCGCTTGCAATCTCCGCCCCGGGGAATTACAATTGGGTGATATTGATACTGAGTCTCATTTTCGAGCTACCCATGCCTGTGTTGCAGGTCGCCCGTGACGTACCCCCTCCGGCGGGCGATGTCGATCCGTTGGTTCCGTTGAGCCGGCTTCGCGTGGGCCAGGCGGCGGTGGTTGCCCGGGTCTTGGGCCGCACGGAGGACGTCCACCGTCTGGAGGAGTTTGGCCTTCGCCATGGGGCCCGCGTCGAGGTCTTCCGCCAAGGCCGGCCGTGCATTTTGCGGTTGGGGGGCGGGAAGGTGTGTCTCCGCGGCGATCGCTCGTTGAAGATCTTCGTGGTCCCCCTTCATGCCGCCCGCTGACCTCCCCGCCGACCCCCCGCCCTCTTGCAGCGACCCGCTCCAAGTCGCCCTCCTCGGCAATCCGAACACCGGCAAATCGACGGTGTTCAGCGCCCTGGTGGGAGTCCATCAGCGGGTGGGGAACTACCCCGGAGTGACTGTCGAGAAGCGGACCGGGGACTGCGCGTGGGGCGGCCGGCGTTTCAGCTTCGTCGATCTCCCTGGCCTGTACAGCCTGTCGCCGCGGTCGCGCGACGAGCTGGTTGCCGTGGAAGTCCTCCTGGGCCGCTTTCGCGAAACGCCGCCGGTCGACGCGATTCTGTGCATCGTCGATGCGAGTAACCTGGAGAGGAACCTCTATCTGGTCGGCCAGGTTCTGGAGTTGCGTTTGCCGACGATCGTGGCCCTCAACATGCTCGACGTGGCCGAAGGCAGCGGCGTGACGATCGACGTGAAGGGGTTGGAGCGTCGGCTCGGCGTGCCCGTTGTGCCGATGCAGGCGAACCGCGGCGTCGGGCTGACGGAACTCCGCGAGACCCTCGCTCGGATCGATCCGGGGTGCCGGCCGGCCTCGCCGGGCTGTTTCCCGCCGGAATTCAACCGGGAGATCACGCGGCTGATGTCGCTGCTCTCGCGGCCCGAACCAGCTTCGCCGCAGGAGGAGTCCGCCCGGCCCGGCCGGGCCGGCTTCGGCGCCCGTCGTCGGCACCGGCACGGCCGGCGATGCCGCGAGTCTTCCATTCCCGAATGGCTTGCCCAGCGGGTCCTGCTCGACACGGGCGGGCTGGTGCAGACCGCCGTCTTCCCGCAGCCCCGGGCCGATCTTGATCGGGAGTTGCAGGACGCTCGCGCGCGGCTCGGAGAGGCCGGCTGCCCGATCCCCAACATCGAGACCACGGCCCGCTACGACTGGGTCCGACGCATGCTCGACGGCGTGGCCGTTCAACCCTCCGAGCAACGTACGACCGCCTCCGACCGCGTGGACCGCGTGCTCACACACCCGCTGTGGGGGGCCCTTCTCTTCGTATTGATCGTGGTGATGCTCTTCCAGGCCGTGTTCGTTTGGGCGGAGCCGCTGGTCGACGTGATCGGGGCGGGAGTCCGGGGCGTCGGCTCGTGGCTCACCGCGCACATGGCCGAGGGCGCGTTGCGGGGTCTTGTGGTCGATGGCGTGCTCGGTGGCGTCGGCGCCGTGCTCGCATTCTTGCCGCAGATCCTCGTTCTTTTCCTCTTCCTGGCCGTGTTGGAGGATTGCGGCTACCTCGCCCGCGCCGCCTACCTGATGGACGGCCTGATGGTCCGCGTAGGACTGAGCGGCAAGTCGTTTCTGCCGCTGCTGTCGTCGTTCGCCTGCGCGGTGCCGGGCATCATGGCCACGCGGGTGATCGAGAACCACCGCGACCGGCTCACCACGATCCTCGTGGCGCCCCTGATGACCTGCTCCGCCCGGCTCCCGGTCTTCGCCCTGCTGATCGCCGCCTTCGTGCCGCGCCGGGCCTACCTGGGCGGGCTCTTGAACCTCCAGGGCCTGACGCTCGGGGCGCTCTACTTCCTCGGCGTGGTTGCGGCCGTGGCGGTTGCGAGGATTCTGAAGAAGACCGTCCTCCGCGGCGACGCTCCCCCGTTCCTCATGGAACTGCCGACGTACAAGTGGCCTTCGGTGCGGACGATTGTCCTGCGGGTCGCGGAGCGGGCGTATTCGTTCGTCTGCTTTGCGGGGACCATGATCCTGGCCGTTTCAATCCTGGTTTGGGCCGCACTCTACTACCCGCACGATCGGGATGCGGTCGAAGGTCCCTTTCAGACGCAACGGGAGCAACTCGAACGACGGATCGCGGCCCTCGCGCCCGATACGCCGCAGCGCCAGGAAGCGGCCGCGGAACTCGGCGCCCTGGAGGGGCGCATTGCCGCGGCTTATCAGCGGCAGAGCTACCTGGGCCGGTTCGGCCATGCCATCGAGCCGGTGTTCCGGCCGCTGGGCTGGGACTGGCGGATCGGGTCGGCGGTGATCGCCTCCTTCCCGGCCCGCGAGATCGTGGTCGCCACGCTGGGGGTCGTCTTCAGCAGCGAAAGCGAGGGCGAGATGGATGCGACGAAAGACGCCCCCGAGTTCCACGCCCGGCTCCGCGACGCGACCTGGGAGGGCACCGACCGGCCGCTGTTCAACGTGCCGGTCGCCCTCTCGATCATGGTCTTCTACGCCCTGTGCGCCCAGTGCGTGGCCACGCTGGCCGTGATCCGGCAGGAGACCAACAGTTGGCGCTGGCCCGCGTTTGCTTTCGCCTACATGACCGCCCTGGCCTACTGCGGGGCCTTGGCAACTTATCAGATCGGAATGTGGATCGGCGGGTGAAACAGGTCCCGCCTACCGGGCGGGGCTAGACGACCTTGTAGGATTCCGGGAGACTGTGGTACGGACTGCAGGGAACGCCCTCTGTGGCGTTCCGGGCAGCGGAATTGCGATATCCATGGCGTTTCATGGAACGCCACGGAGCGCGTTCCCTACAGCGAATCCTCCCAGGATCACGCAAGGCCATTTAGGACGAACCGGGGTATCAGCGAACGATGAACGACGCTTGGCAAGACCTGACTGCGGCGTGCCTCGTCCTCGGGGCCGCGGCGTATCTCGTGCGACGCCTTTGGCTGGGCAGGACCTTGCGGAGAAGGACCTGCGGCGGGCGCGGTTTCCTCGGATCTCCAGGTGCCTGGGCACGAAAAGGATGCCGCGGACATCTCGCCTGCCCATCGTGCGCGGCCGCAGCGCGCGTCGGCTCGCACAGAAGCCGTTGAGGAAGCCGAACCCGGATTGTCCACGGCCAAACACAAGCCCGAATCGCAAGCGAGGGATATCCCGCGACTTGCCTTCGGTCGCATTTCGGGCGGGTGTGACGCGGAGGCCGTTGGAATCTCCGCGACGGGAATAATCCGGGCGGAAAGGCGGCGCGCGGTTTGGGAGGGCGAGGCTCCTGCCGAGCCGTCGTGGTGGTTCCGGCTTTGGGTGCGAAACGCGGCAGATGCGCCTTTGGAGTGCGGCGACTGGTCGCCGCTTTCGACCGTCGCAACATCTTGTCATCCAAAGGAAAGCGGCGACAAGTCGCCGCACTCCAAAGTGGTTTTCGCACCCGGAACCGGAAGAGCCGCCGTCATGCACCCTCGCTTGCGCTTTGGGCCGGTGTGGCGCAGCCGGTCTACCGGTCGGGGGACCCGTCCTGTCCGGCGACGACGGCGTAGGCGGAGAGGACCGGGGCGGTGTCGCGCAGGTCGGTCTCGATGCGGATCGTCTGGCTCACCCGGCCTGGCTCCTTGCCCGCCACGTAGGTGACCGGGATGAAGTGCAGGGGCTTGGGCGAGGACTCGGACGACGTGTCGAACTTGAACTGCTTGTCGTCGCAGTCCACGCCGACGATGCGGAACGGTTTATTCCCTTTGACCACCAGTTGCTTGGTCACCTTCTGGCCGGGTTGGACCACGCCGAGGAAGAGCGAGGCGGGGCTCACCACGACCCCCGATTGGATAATCCCCTCCACCCCAACGGGGATCTCGGTCGCGTACCGGTCGTTCGTCACCAGGAGCAGGTGCTCGTTGAGGCACCCTGAAGGCGAGTTTTCGTGCAGTTTCACGACGAGGTTGTAGGACACTTGCCCGCCACCGCGGCCCGTTTCCACCGCCTTGGCCGTGATGTTCGGATTCAGCGACTTGACCTCCAGCACTTCCCAGTCACTGCGGCCGGCATACACTAGGGCAACGGTCTTCTCGACGGTGCTCCCCTGATCGACAGTCCCAAAGTCCACCTGTCCGGGTGAGAGAACCACATCGCTCCGGATGTAGCCCGAGACCTGCAACTGGACCTCGGCGTAAAACGGCTTGTCAAAGGTCACGGTGAGCGTGGCGCCCTTGGCGCCCAGGAACTTGTCGGTGTTGAAATGGGCGAGAATGGCACCTTTCTCGTAGGTTTTCAGGGTTGGCTTCGTGATGCTCGCGGTCGTGCATCCGCAACTGCTTCGCACGGCCGCAATATGAACGTCTTCGAGGTAGATGTTCTCCAGGACGAATTCGTACTCGGCCTTGGCCGCCCGGGCCACGGAGCCGAACTCATGCCGGGTACTCTCGAACATCTTGGTGGCCCAGTCCTGGGCCGACGCCGAGCAGGATGCGAAAACCGCCACCGCCACCGCAAGAACCGTGTTCCTAACCATAGCCGCCACCTCCTGCATCAAGGGATGCCATCCTGGGACGCTTCGGGCAGGTGCCAAGGGCCTCCGGAGAACGACGCGAAAGGGGGCCGGCCGTGGCGGATCTCCGCGTCGCAGAATTCGCACCTGAGGGATGCCAAATCCGCTCAGTTAAGTGGGTTGTTGGTGCGACCTTCTGGCCCATGTCAACCACCCCGCAGAAGCCTTCATACCACTCCGCGGCAAAATGATTCTACGCGAATCGGGAAGATCAATCCAGTCCGTGCCGCGGACTCGATGCCGGCTTGCCTTGGGGGGTAGCCTCAGAAAATTATGGCATACTCCCCGGCGCGCGGTCGAAAATCTGCCGGAGGTGAGCATTCCAAAGCACCGGCGGATCGGCTAGGATATCGGTTTGCCCCTTGCGGGGCGTGCCGCGCTAGGGTGCTGCGCGTCCGGAGCGAGGGGATGCGCAGACAAAGGCTACCCCTTAGGGGGATGTCCCACTTGTGAGTGGGGCCTTGTGCGGTTGTTGCCTTCTTGCCGCGGATAGGTTCCGCTCGGCAAGCGGAACCTACTGCCTATTGAGTCATGTTCGAAACGCTCCAAGATAGCCTCCGTTCTGCTCTGAAGACGCTCAGCGGCCGCGGGAAGCTGAGCGAGTCGAACATGCGCGAAGGGCTCGGCCTGGTGGAGCAGGCCCTGCTGGAGGCCGACGTCAGCCTGCCCGTGGTGAAGGATTTCATCGCCCGGGTGGGCGAGCAGGCCGTGGGCGAGCGGGTGCTCAAGTCGCTCAGCCCCACCAACCAGCTCGTCAAGGTCGTCTATGACGAGCTGGTGGGGCTCATGGGCCCGGTCGACCATTCGCTCCATCTCCGGCCCGGGGTGAGCATCCTGATGCTCTGCGGGCTGCAAGGCTCGGGCAAGACGACCACGTGCGGCAAGCTCGGACGGGTGATCCGCGGACGGGGCCGCAAGCCGCTCCTGGTGGCGGCCGACCTGCAACGTCCGGCGGCCATCGAGCAATTGCAGGTGATCGGCGGGCAGTTGGAGATCCCGGTCTACACGGAGCCGGGCGCCCAGGACCCGGTGCTCGTGTGTCACAATGCGGTGAAGCAGGCCCGGGAGCAGGGCTGCGACGTGGTGATTCTCGACACGGCGGGCCGCTTGCACGTCGACCAGGAGTTGATGGAGCAGCTTGCGCGGATCGACCGCCGCGTGTCGCCGGACCAGGTGTACCTGGTGGTCGACGCGATGACCGGCCAGGACGCCGTCCACAGCGCCAAGGCGTTCAACGAGGCCCTGGAGCTCGACGGCGTGGTGATGACCAAGCTCGACGGCGACGCCCGCGGCGGCGCCGCGCTTTCGGTCAAGGCCGTCACGGGGGTGCCGATCAAGTTCGTGGGCACGGGCGAGCACTTCGACGCCCTCGAAGAGTTCCATCCCGACCGCATGGCGAGCCGGATCGTGGGGATGGGCGACATCCTCACGCTGGTCGAGCAGGCGCAGCGCACGTTCGACCAGGAGGAGATGGTCAAGCAGCAGGAGCGGCTGCGCAAGGGCGAGTTCACGCTCGACGATTTCCGCAAGATGCTCGACCAGACCCAGCGGCTCGGACCCCTGGACAAGGTCATGGGCATGATCCCCGGCATGGGCGACGTGAGCAAGTTGATGGGCGACGCCGATGCGGCTGCGGAAATGTCGCGGCTGCGAGGGATCGTCGATTCGATGACGGCCGAGGAGCGCCGCAATCCCAACAAGGTGATCGACCAGAGCCGGCGTCGCCGGATCGCGGCCGGGGCCGGCGTCGAACCGCACGAAGTGAACAAGCTCGTCAAAGAGTTCGAGGGGATGGCGGACTTGATGAAGCGGATGTCGGGTATGGGGATGCGGGGACGGCTCCAGGCCGCCCAGCAGCTCAGCCAGACCCTGATGAAGAATCCCAGCGCCACGCTCGCCAAGCAGAAGAAGGGGACGGGCAAGCGTTTGACGTCGGCGGAACGGGCCAAGTTGAAGAAGTTGCGTGAGCGCGAGGCCCGGCGTCGCAAACGCGATGAGAAGAACCGAGGACAGTAGTCGAAAAGCGAGGAGTACGAAGTGGCAGTTCGCATTCGTTTGAAGATGATGGGCCGGAAACATCGGCCGTTCTTCCGCATCTGTGCCATGGACGCGCGGACCGCGCGCGACGGGCGTGTGTTGGAGGAACTCGGCACCTACGATCCGATGGTCCCTTACGAGGACGCCCGGGCGGTGCTCAACGGCGATCGCGTCCAGTATTGGCTGGGCGTGGGCGCCCAGCCCACCGAGAAGGTCAAGGTCTTGCTCAAGAAGTACGGCCCCAACGGCAGCCGCCTTGAGAAGCAGAAAGAGGCCTTGGACCGGCTGGCGCAGGAGCGGCGGCGCCCGACGCCTCCGCCGGTGATGCAGCACGCCGAGCCCGAGCCCGAACCGGTCCAGGAGGAAGCGGCGGAGGAGTAATCGCCTTTCCCACGGCGGCCCTGGGGCACAGCCGCCCTCGGCTGTGCAGCAGTGTTCAGCACAGAGCTGAGGCCGGCTGCACGGCAGTGCCCAGCACAGCCGAGGGCGGCTGTGCCACATTGTGGGATTGGCATCTCTCCGGCGGTTCCTTCGCCAGGTCGCGGGAGAGGGGCGGGGGATGAGGCGACATGCGTTTCGACGTCCTGACCCTGTTTCCCGAGTTGTTCGCCGGCTACGTGGGGCAAAGCCTGCTGAAGCGGGCGATTGACCGCGGTCTGGTCGAGGTGCGACTGTTTAACCTTCGCGATTGGAGCACGAACAAACACAAGAAAGTCGACGATCGCCCTTTTGGCGGCGGGCCGGGCATGGTGCTCATGGCCGAACCCGTCGTCGAGTGCGTCGAGGCGGTCCGAAAGGAAGACGACGATCCCGGCCACCTGGTCATGCTCACGCCCCAAGGGCGGCGATTGGACCAGGCGGCGGTCGAGCAACTGGCGTTGCACCGGCGGGTCCTGCTGTTGTGCGGACGTTACGAGGGGTTCGATGAGCGGATCCGGCTGGTCCTCCGACCGGACGAGGTCTCCGTCGGCGATTATGTCCTCAACGGCGGCGAAGTGGCCGCCATGGTGATGATCGACGCCCTGATCCGGCTCGTGCCCGGTGTGTTGGGCGATGAAGATAGTAGCGCGGGCGATTCCTTCTCGGGGGAGGAGCGGCTCCTGGAGTATCCGCAGTACACCCGTCCCCGGGTGTTCCGCGGACTGGAAGTTCCTGAGGTCCTCCTCAACGGGAACCACGAGGAAATCGCCCATTGGAGAAAACAAAGCGGCAGGCAGCGGACGCTTGAGCGCCGTGCCGACCTTTTGGACCCAGAGCACCCCTTGCCGAAAGCGATCGGCCTGCCGATCGAGACCAGAAAGGACAAGCCATGAGCGAGAACCTGATGCATGTGGTCGAGAAGTCGTCCCTGAAGGAGCAAGCCCCGGCGTTCGACATCGGCGACACCGTCGACGTCCACTGTCGTATCCTTGAGGGGGACAAGGAGCGGATCCAGATTTTCAACGGCGTGGTCATCGCCCGCAGCGGCTCCGGCACCCGGGAGATGTTCACCGTGCGCCGCATCGTCCAAGGGGAAGGGGTCGAACGGAAGTTCCCCCTCCATTCGCCTCGGATCGCGAAGGTCGTGGTACAGCGATCGGCCGTGGTCCGCCGTGCGAAGCTCTACTTCCTCCGCGACCGCGTGGGCAAGGCGGTTCGCCTCCGGGAACGGCGCCCCGACCGCAAGAGCCGGGCGAAGCGATAACCCAGCCGATCGCTCGTGGGGCAGGACGCTGGCCTGCCCCACTTTCAGTTTCCGTGCCGAGTTCGTTCGCTTGGAACGGCGCGCGTGCGTCGGCGATGTCCCAAGTACACCCCGAGAGCGCACGTCCCGAGGACGATGACTGCCACAGCCGCGACCGGCCACGCCCTCCCTGCCCAAGGCCACCGGGCCATCGCGAATAGGATCGCAAGGGTGAGCGAGACGACAAGGAATAGGCGAAGACGCGTGCCTGGGAAGGCGTGACGGGCGGTCGGGGGAGTGGCCGCGTGGCCCGGTCCGGCCGCGTCGGGCACAAGGCTCGCGGCCACCGCCGGTTCCTGCGGCCCGACCGACGACGCAGCACCCACCCCGTCGGTTGCTTCGCGCAGCTCGGCGAAGCACTCCGCTTCCAAGCCGTGCAGACGCTCGCCGCACTTCGGACAGAAGGCGCCCTGGAAGTCGATTTCCGCGTCGCACTGGGGGCACTTCATGGCACTGGCTCTTCTTGCCCCGGACCCTTCATGCCTTGGCGTGAACGGCCTTGCGTCATCCCGGGAGGGCGAGGCTCCTGCCGAGCCTGGCGTGTACGTGGAAAGACGTCAGGCCGGGGCTTTCCCTCAGGCGGCCCATTATAGACCGTCTGTCGCAAAGACGGCCAGCCATCGACTCGTCAGGCGTATCGGGGGGGCAGCGAAGAATTGGGGTTCATCCGACTGAAGGGTGCGCGGGCCTTCGGCCCGGGATTTTCAAGGCATAAGTCCGGTGTCCAATGGTACTTGCCTACGGTTTGTCAGCGCGGATATGCTGGAGCCGCCTGGAGAAACGGAGTCA
>Ga0067045_1030581_pt1 | contig 14760 bp, 17 predicted proteins | sample TerdegcTABiofilm_FD_59184 | JGI IMG/M metagenome (GOLD analysis project Ga0067045, IMG submission 59184) | Combined Assembly of (Gp0054472, Gp0054536) Wastewater bioreactor microbial communities from Singapore -Terephthalate degrading...
AAGGGCAGCCGCCGTCAGGCGGCGGGCTGCCGCCTTTTTTTCTCCGCTGTAAAAACGCATGCGGCGGTTCACGGCTCATATCTCCACATCAATCATTGCCAGCGAAGGACGCGCCGGAAGGGGATTGAGTGCGGCCGGCATACTATCCACCCGGCCGACTTCCACACGGCTGTCCTGCAGGTGGTAGCCCATTTGCCGCAGGGCTTCTTCCAGAGAAGGCATTTCGCTGCGAGTTTCGCTCAACCATTCGGCATCCGGCGCAGTGACAATCAGCCGCATCTGCCTGCCGACCACCGAAAGCGTCACCTGGAAGACCTGATTTGGCCGAACTTCGACCTGAATGTTCAGGGTGGTATGCAGCGGGTCAATGTGTGCCGAATTGCCCTTTTCGCGGCGAGCCAGCCGCAGGCGCACCGGCAGAAACGGTTGATCTCCGCCTCCAGACGGGTTCGTCATCAGCATTCTGGCTTCAGCCCAAACTCCCTGACCCGGCGGGGCTTGCGGCGGCAGGTTCAGCAGTCCGTTCATGCGCGCCTGATCCATAAATCGCTGCACCTGATCGGCAATTTCACTCAGCCCGTTTTTGCGCAGTTGCGAAAGCAAGCGCACGGCTTCCATCCAGCCCGCCGGGCTGCTCTGCCCTTCAGCCGCTCCGCCTTCTGCCAGCAGAATGTTCTCCAGCGATCGGCCGCTAAAGCGCACCGCCTCACGGATACGGACGGCCAGCGTCTGAACGTCCGTACCGGCTGGCAGCAACAGGTGCTGAAAGAGATTCTGCAGGGTTTGCAGCAGGCGCGCCTGTTCCGCCGTTAAAGACGGGTTGGACTGAGCGGCCTGCAGGCTGGCAAACAGCTGCATCAACGCCTGAGGGTAAATGGAACGGGCGCGTAATGCCAGCGCCAGCGTTTCTTCGTTCAGCGGCAAACCGGCGGCCAGCATGGCAGCGGCCATTTCCGCTTCGGCCTGCCCCCAACTCCCACCCCCCAGCGCAGCCAGCATTTTTTGCAAATTTTCAGGGTTGATTTCAAGGTGCTGAGCCAGGGCTGCCCGTGCCAGCAAAAGCAGCTCCGGGCGAACCGGCAAACCATATTCCTGCAATATGCGCAGCGCCATCTCCTGCACCGGTAAACCCACCCCGCTCCCGGCAGCACTGGACGGGGGCGGATTGAAAATCTTCAGTGTGATCGCCTCCTGATCCATGGCCGTCACGATGAATTGAGCGACCTTCTTTCCCGCCAGTTGAGCGGCTTCCTGCTGGGAAACCAGACGCGCCACAATCGGGTGACCGTCAATCGAAATGACCGCCTGCGTGCCGTTGATTTGCAAAATCTCGGCGGTCACGCGCTGAAACAGGCGCAATCCGCCTTCGGGCTGGGCGGTGCTGGGTGTCTGGCTGACGGGCAGCGGGGCCTGAATGTTCATGAAAGCCCACTCCTCTCAGGTGAGCGGCTGGCGCACCCGGCGGTACGGGTACGCCAGCCAAAAGAACAAACCATCAACGCTTGAGGTTGACCAGTTCCTGCAAAATTTCATCTGAGGTGGTAATCACCCGCGAGGAAGCCTGAAAACCACGCTGCGCCAGAATCATATTTGTAAATTCCTGCGCCATGTCCACGTTGGAGGCTTCCAGATAGCCCGCTGCGACCAATCCGCGCCCGCCGCTGCCGGGCAGGCCGATTTCGGGCTCGCCAGAGTTCAACCCCTGCTGGAAACTGGTATGCCCCACATGAATCAGACCGGCCGGATTGTTGAAGCGTGCCAGCGCGATCTGGGCTACTTTTTCACGCATACCGTTGGAATAGACCAGGATGATCGCCCCATCGTTCGGTGAAATGTACACATCCGAAACGGTGCCGGTTGGCAGGCCGTCCTGACTTTGTACCGTGATGCTGCTGCTGCCTGAAAGCATGGTCGTAGAGGAGAGATTCAGGTTGAGGTTGTTGATCGGGTTGGCGCCCGGACTGGCCGGGATGGAAACCGCCGTGCCAACCGTGTTGCTGACATAATGCCCGTCACCATCGAACACCAGCGTGCCCTGACCGGCTGCCCCGGCTGGAGCAGTGACCTGCCACGTCCAGGTATTGGCAGCCGTGCGGGTGAATTGCACCGAAGCCGTGTGCAGTACACCCAGCGAGTCATACACCCCCATGGTGGTGGTAACCGATCCGCCGATGGCCGTATCGGCGCTCAGGTTGCCGCCGTAGTTGACTGTGGCAGTCTGGCGCGCCAGCGTGCGGTTGGCGTTCAGGCGGATATCCCCAATTGGAATATTGAAATCCAGGTTGCCGGCTGCATCCGCCTGCCAGCCCTGCAGCCGCAAACCGGTGGAGGAATTGACCAGATAACCCTCCGAATCCATGGCAATCGAGCCTTCGCGCGAGTAATTGCGCTGGGTGCCGCGCCCGTAGATGAAGAACCCATCCCCCTGCAGGGCCAAATCCATATTGCGGCCGGTACTTTGCAGCATACCCTGCGTGAAGATGGGGGAGATGAAGCCCAGCTGCAGGCCCAGCCCAATTTGAATCGGGTTGGTGCCGCCCAGCGTGGAACTGGGGCTGGCGCCGGGGTTCATCAACTGCGAAAATTGATCGTGGAACAGTACCCGGCTGGCTTTGAAGCCGGTGGTATTGGCATTTGCAAGGTTGTTGGCAACCACATCCAGATAATTCTGGTGCAGATTCAACGCGCTGATTGCAGTAAACATTGAGCGTAACATTTTTTGTGCCTCCGGATGTTTTGTTTAGTGGTTTCACAGGTTTCCTCCGAGAGGGCCGACCTGTGAGGTTTGAAGTTGGTTAAATTGGTTAAGCTTTTTGATCGTACGGATTGCGCTGAGGACGCAGCGGTTCGGCAATCACCACACTGTCAATCTGGGTGAAGACCCCTTCGCCGCGGTGTTGAGCATCTACGGCGGTGACCACCAGCCGTTCCCGCACATTGACCACAAACGCCAGATCATCCATCATCACCAGGGATGATTTGCCGCCGCGCTGTTCGGCCTTTTCAATGGCCTGAGCAAGGCGATTGACATGCTCCTCGCTGAGGGCAATTTCCCGGCTTTGCAGCCTTTTTTGGGCATGATTGGAAAAGCGAACCTGCTGAACCTGAGCAAGGGTTTCCGCAAACGCCGGGGTATTCTCAGCCGGCGCAGGGCGTACAGGTTTGGGCTGCCCGCCAACAACGCCGTTTTGAGCGCGTTCCAGTTGAATGCGGAAAGCATCGCTCATTCCACACCTCCGCGAATTTCGACTACATCGCTCAGTGGAGCTTTCTGGCTGCCAATTTGCAGGTAAAGTACACCCTTTTCGCTGGTCACCCCGCCGACCACCCCTTCCAGAGTAGAGCCATCACTGCGAGCAGCCTTGACAATTTTCCCGATCAGGCTGGCGGCATAAGCATTCTGGTTGGCTGCTGCGGCGCTATCCAGCACGGCACGCATTGCCTGTAACTCTTGCAGCGAATTGAGCTGGGTGAACTGGCTCATCATCTCGCTGTCCTTCATCGGTTCCAGCGGGTTTTGGTGGGTCAATTGCGCCACCAGCATGCTCAAAAAGTCACCCATACCCGGCTGGTTGGCAATCTTTGGGGTATTCGTTTGCCCCACGCTTGAAAACAACGATTGAGATACTTCCTGGACTTGCATGGTTAGGCCTCCTTAAATTCGGTAATCCACACCACTGACGGACAGGTTCTGCCAGCGCTCGGCACGCTCTGCCAGGTGGCTGCTCTCCTGCGGGAATTCCCGTCCGCCGGACCAACGCCCGCGCGGGCTTTGACCGCCCAGGCCGCCCTGCGATTGATGGGAGGGGCTTTCGTGATGAATGTTCAACTGCGCAAGGTTAACCCCGGCATCGTTCAGTGACTGGCGTAACTGATTCAATTGCGCTTCAAGCAGCCGTCCGGTGCTGGCCTGTTCCGCATAAACCGTTACGCTCACCCCCTGAGCACTGCTGGCAAAACGGATGTCAATGCCACCTAACTCCTGCGGGTGCAGCTGGACGCGGATGCTGGAGCGTCCCTGCTGGATGGATGCTTCCATCTGGCTGGCAATCTGTCTGACCACATCCACCAGTGTGCGCGCCTGAATGGGAGCAGGTTGAGGGGGAATGACCGAGTTCGTACCTGCCTGTACCGAGTGAAAGAGCGGTTGGTGTTCTGCAGTGCTTTCAACACTTGCCGGTTGGGCGGCTTGCGCTTCGCCGGAAGATTTAGCCTTCAGCGGGGTTTCCGCTTTGGCAGTTGCTGGATTGATTTCAGTTGGTATATTTTGTTCGCTATTGACCTCCGTAGGCGTTTGCGATTGAGGGATGGGTGTTTCTACCGGCTGGCTCAGGCTTTTTTCCAGCGCGGATGCAAAATCAACTTCGCCCTCGACAAGAGCGCCTTCCTCCACCACAGGCAGGGCAGTGAAAAGCAGGGCTTCTGCCGGCTGAGCCTCCGTATCCACAAGCGCGGAAGGGTTACCCTCGACCGTCGGGAGCAGGACGCCTTCATTGAGCAGCGCGGGCAGTCCGCCGCTGATGCGCGCCGGCAGCTGGTCAGGGCTGCCTTGTGACGGCTGTTCGGCCGCGCCATTGGGCTGGCTTTCACTTTCCACGCCCGGCTGTTGGACGGCCGCCGCAGCTGACTGGGAAGCAGCGGCTTCTGCCTGCGCCTGGGTTTGTTTTTCCTCCTTTTGGCGAGCCCGCAGGGTCTGCTCAAAGGATGGCGAGTCGCCGCGCCGCACATCTCCGCCGGCGTTGGCGGGACGCACCGCGCTTTCGGGAGGCGGTTTGCTGACGGGCAGCACTTCAAGTAAATTGATGTCCATTTTCACCTCGACATTGCAATGGTTTTGAGGAGCGCCAGTTTTTTACTGACCGACTGAGTCAGCGCCTGATACTGAATGCCGGTCTCGTTCATTTCCAGCAGCTCCACATCAATATCCACGCTGTTCAGGTCAGCCCGCAGGCTGCCGCCCGGACGCTGCGACACCTGAAAGCCAGCCCGACGCGCGGGTGATGCCAGATGAGCCTGATGAGATTTTTCCAGTTCCACTCCTTTCTTGCGCTGAAAGACCTGTTTCAGTGTATCCTCAAACTTGACCTGTTGGGCGCGATAGCCCGGTGTATCCACGTTGGCCAGATTGCGGCTGATGACCTGCTGGCGCAGGCTCAAACCATCCAGCGCCAGGCGCGCCGCTTGCAAAGCATCATCCGAGATCAGGTTTCTGCTCATTGCTTCACCCCGACCATTGATACAAACTGCTCTGAAAATACTCCATCACCCGTTGAACATAGGTTTGGGTTTCACGGTAAGGAGGAATACCCTGATAGCGGTCTACCGCCCCCGGCCCGGCGTTGTAAGCCGCCAGCGCCAGCTGCACATTGCCGTTGTAGCGTTTGAGCAGGTTGCTTAAAAACCGCACCCCGCCATCTATGTTCTGCGCCGGGTCAAACGGATCGGCAACTCCAAGGCTGCGGGCTGTGCCGGGCATCAGTTGCATCAAACCGATTGCCCCGGCGCGAGAAACCGCCTGCGGGTTGAAATTCGACTCGGCCTTGATGACCGCCTGCACCAGCGCCGGGTTGACAGCGTATTTTTGAGCCGCTTGCTGAATGAGAGCATCAAAACTGCCCGCCCAACCCGCCGCACGCACCCCCTGAGGCGAATAACCGCCCCCCACTTCCCCATCCAGCGGGTTAACACCCGCCGCAGCGGAGTTTTGACCGGGCTGCGCCATTTTTTCAATCAACTGGAACAGCAACCGGTAAATGACTGCCTGAAACTGACTGCTGAAAATCGAATTATCCATGGGATGGCGCCTCCGAATGCCGCTGGCGGTAGGCATGGGCAATGTAAATATCATCCTGGGCGCGCGCCTCTTTTTCCGCTTCGATCTGTGTGTAATGTTCCACATGCTTGCGTTTGAGGATTTGCAGGGTCTCTTCCTCCTGACGGGCTTTGACCAGTTCCACCCGCTTGCTTTCCACTGCGGCGCGGGCCTGCTCCAGTTGCGTTTCCAAAGCCTTTTTCAGCCGGTCGCTATCCTGCAGTTCGGCGCGCATCAGCGCCAGTTTTGCCAGGTCCAGCTCGCCCATCTGCATTTCGGCAATCTGTCGCATCAGCCGAACCCGCCGCTCGCAGAGATGTTCCAGCGCATTTTCAATCTTCATCTGCTCCATCAGCCGCTGACTTAATTCCAGCTCACACGATTCCACCCGGCTGTGGCGCACATCCAGCACACTTTGTAAATTGAAACGCGGTACCATCATTCAACCTCCTTTACCGGCTCAGCGGTCTTCTCTCCAACCGCCATTTGCAAAATCGAAAGGGTTTCTTCAAAGGACGATACTTCTTTGCTGCCCTGCTGTAAAAAGGCGGTCAACATCGGCATCACGGCAATCGCCGCATCAATGTCCGGGTCGGAACCGGATACATACGCGCCAATGTTGATCAAATCGCGCGCCTTTTCGTAGGTGGCCAGGTGTTTGCGGGCAGCCGCTGCCAGTTTGAGGTGCTGTTCATCGGTCAGGGCCGGCATTACGCGGCTGACGCTGTTCAGCACATCAATTGCCGGGTAGTGGTTGCGGGCGGCCAGCGCGCGGCTGAGGATGATGTGCCCGTCCAGAATACCGCGCACCGCATCGCAAATCGGCTCGTTGAAATCATCGCCCTCCACCAGCACCGTGAAGAAACCGGTAATCGAGCCGTGCTGATTGCGCCCGGCCCGCTCCAGCAGGCGCGGCAGCAGCGCAAATACTGAGGGGGTATACCCTTTACTGGCAGGCGGCTCCCCCACCGAAAGCCCAATCTCGCGCTGCGCCATGGCGAAGCGGGTCACCGAGTCCATCAGAAAGGTCACGTCCAGGCCGCAGTCGCGGTAATACTCGGCAATCGTCATCGCCACAAAAGCCGCTTTCAGACGTACCAGCGCCGGCTGATCGGAGGTGGACACCACCACGACCGACCGTTCCAGCCCGTCCGAACCCAAATCGCGTTCGATGAATTCGCGCACCTCGCGCCCGCGTTCGCCAATCAGGGCAATCACCGAAATATCGCTGCGCGAGTTGCGGGCAATCGAACCCAGCAGCGTGCTTTTGCCCACACCGCTGCCAGCGAAAATACCCAAACGCTGTCCCTTTCCGCAGGTCAGCATCCCGTCAATCACCCGCACACCCGTTACCAGCGGTTCGACAATCGGCGGGCGCTCCAGCGGGTGCGGCGCGGCACGGTTGGTCATCTTCCACTCCACCGTCCCAAGCGAGCCCTTGCCGTCAATCGGCTGTCCCAGGCCGTCCAGCACGCGTCCCAACAGGGACATACCCACCGGGGCTTTGAACACACTGGAAACCGGCCGCACCAGACTATCCGGCTGAATGCCTTCCATCGTCCCCAGCGGCATCAAAAGCATCCGTTCGTTGCGAAAGCCGATCACCTCGGCCTGCAGCCGCCCGCCGTGGCTGGCTTGAATTTCGCAAACCTCACCGATCTGGCAGTTCAGCCCAACCACTTCAATCGTCAGGCCGATCACCTGAGTGACCCGCCCGGCAACCTGCACGGTGTTCAGGCTGCGCAGCGCGCTGCGAAAACGGCCCAGATCGGGTGGTTTCACTTCCACGCTCATGCCGCCATCTCCTCACTGGATTGGACTTCGGCAAAAGAAGCCAGCAAATTGCGCAATTGAGTTTCCACCCGCGCATCCACTGCCCCGTACTGCCCCTGAATGTAACAGCCGCCGCGGGTAATTCCCTCGGCGGGAATGACCTGTACCTTGCTGCCCAGCACCAGCGCCTGATACTCCTTCCACTCCGGGTCGAGGCTGGCCGCATCCTTTGGGTTCAGGTAAACTTTCAATTCGCCTAGCGTACTGGCTTTTTCAACAATACGGTTGAGGTTGATCTGCAGCGCCTGGTCATCCAGCGCAACCCCCTGCCCAAACAGGGCTACCGCCATTTCGCGCACCATATCCAGCACAATTTCCTCGCTGGATGCCACCAGATTCTGCTTCCATACCTGTGCTTCGGCGATCAGTTCCGCGCAGGCTTGCAAGGTATTCCTCATTTCTTCCTGCGCTCTCGTCAGCCCTTCCTGATAACCGGTTTGGCGCATGGCTTCCAGTTCATCGGCCGCCCGCAGGCGAATTTGACCGGCTTCCTCATCAGCGCGGTGCAGAATTTCGGCGGCTTGCTGCCGGGCTTGCTCGATGATCGAAAGCGCCTCCTGCTGCTCCTCCCAGCCGGACGGGTGAGGTTGGTCGCCAATGAAAAAGCGGTTCACTTCATCATCTTCGTCCACAAAAGGCGGGGTGTACTCCAAATCCGGGGCGTTCCACACCCGCAGCCTTTCGACCTCTCCGCCCTGCAGCAGGCCAGACCGCCGCCCGGCGCTGCCCGCCGGTGGGGTTTCCGACAGTTGAAACAGGTTGAGAATTTCGGCCGCCTGTTCCTGCGTTTCAACTTCGGCCTGCCCGTCCAGATCCGGCATCTGCCAGACCGTAAACTGCCCCGATTGGCTGTCCTTGAAAATCCTAGAGGATGACTTCATTTTCACCACCACCGCCAATCACAATTTCGCCAGCTTCCTCCAGCGCGCGCACGGCATCCACAATTTTGCGCTGGGCGGCATAGACGTTCTTTGCCAGCTGCGGGCCTAAAATTTCGATTTCTTCTTTCAAGTTTTCGCGCGCCCGCTCGGAAAGGTTGTTGAAGATCTTGTCTTTCAGTTTCTCAGGGGCCGCTTTGAGCGCCAGCGCCAGTTCGGACTTGCTGATGTCGCGCAGCACCCGCTGGATGGCGCGGTCATCCAGTTTGATCAGGTCATCAAAGGTGAACATGTTGGCGCGGATTTCTTCCACCAGTTTGGGGTTGCTGGCTTCCAGCGCTTCCAGGATGGTTTTCTGCACGCCGCGGTCCACCATGTTGAGCATTTTGACCAGAAAGGTCACCCCGCCGGTTGCGCGGAAGTCAGCTTCGCTCAGCACGCTGGAAAGTTTGTTCTTCAAGTTGCGCTCGACCACCTGCACCACCTGCGGCGATACGCGATCCATCACCGCCAGACGCAGGGTGACTTCGACCTGCAATTCACGCGGCAGACTGGTGAGAATATCGGCGGCCACTTTGGCTTCCAGATACGAAAGTACCAGGGCAATGGTCTGCGGCATTTCTTCCTGCAGCAAAGCAGCCACTTCTTCCGGATTGGCGTTGCGCAGCATCTCAAACGAGGACAATTGCTGGTGCACCGAAATGCGCTCCAGAATTTCAGCGCCGCGCCGCGGACCTACCGCCCGCGCCAGCAGCTGGCGGCTGTACTCGATACCCCCGCCGCGCAGGGCCGCATCCGCCGTGCTGAATTCCACCGCTTCCTGCAGGGCTATGCGGCGCACCTCCGGCGGAATGGGACCTGTTTTACCCAGCGCCAACAGCACCCGTTCGATTTCGCCCTCGGTCAGGTACTGCAAAATCTTGGATGAGGTATCTACACCCAATGTCAGCAGCAATGCCGAAGCCTTGTCAATTCCCGAAATCGCAGTGGATGGATTATCCATGGTTCCTGTTGTCCTCGTTCAACCAGAGTTGGATAATTTCCGCTACGGTGGCCGGGCTTTCCTCTGCCAGCCGGCTGACTACTTTGGCGCGTTGTTCGTCCTCCGCCGAGTTGACTGGCGTAAAGCGCGAGGAAAGTTCCACCATCACATCTTCGGTCTTTTGATTGAGCGCCGCCCGTTGGGCCGTCAGCGGGGGTAAACTTGCGCCTGCCTCTGGAGCACCAATTTGCCCCAGCGGCGGCGAAGCCTGCCCCTGCAGCGCTGCCAGTTCGGCGGCCGGCATCATCACCGGCTGCCAGGCCTGCGCCGTGGCGGCCCGCAGGTGACGGATCTGGCGCGAGAAGAAGAAGATCAGTGCCGCCAGCAAAATCACCGCAGCGGCTGCCAGCCCGATTTGAATATACAGATTGGTTTGTTCAGCCTGTGCCATCTCGGCGGCTTGCTGTTCGTAGTAGGTGCGGTCAAACGGCATGGACTGCACCACCACCTCATCGCCGCGCGCTTCGTTCACACCGGCGGCAGCCGCCACCGCTGCTTTGACCATCTCGACCGACTGGGCATCCAGCCCGTCCACCATGACCGAAACACTGATACGGCTGATGCGCCCCGGGGCCTGCACTTCGCGGGCTTCCACCTGACTGACTTCATAATTGATGGTTTCCTCGGTGCGCGAATAGGTCATCGCCCCGTTTTCACCCGTTACCGGCGGCAGAGGTGTCGGCAGGTTCGAATCGGCGCCCGGCACGCCCCCTTCAACCGCTCCGGATGTGGTGTAATTTTCAACGATCTTTTGAGAACTGCGCACCACCGGCGTGGGCTGCTGCTCCATGGAGCTGGAAACAATTTCACGCTGGGTCCAGTCCATCGCAACGGCTGCCTGCACCACCGCCCGGTTCGGCCCCAGCGTGCGGTCGAGCATCAGCTGCACCTGTTTGCGGATCTCGGCTGCGGCTGCCTGTTCGGCGGCGCGCTGACTATCGGTTTGAGCGCTGAGCGAACCGGCTTCATTGCCGCCGCCCGCCAGCAGATTGCCGTTGCTGTCCACCACCACCACATTTTCCGGCTGCAGGCCTTCCACGCTGCTGGCCACCAGATGGGTGATCGCCCGTACCTGCGCGGCATCCAGCGCCTGCCCCATGCGTTCCTTGATGGTGATGGAAGCGGTGGTGGGCGACTGCTCACTGCTTAATAACGTGCGCTCCGGCCGCACTACATGCACCCGCACGGCTTCCACCGCTTCCAGGCTGCCGATGGTGCGTTCCAGTTCGCCTTCCAGCGCGCGCTGGTAGTTGATCTTTTGGGTGAACTCGGTCATCCCCAGGGTATTGCCGCTGAACAATTCGTAACCGACCGTGCCGCTCTTGGGCAGTCCCTCGCGCGCCATGCGCAGGCGCACCTCATAGACCTGATCGCTCGCCACCAGAATGGTGCCGCTGTCCCGCAGGCGGTAGGAAATGCGGTTTTCGTCCAGTTTCTGCACAATCTGCGCGGCATCACTTTCGCTCAGGCCGCTGTAGGCTACCGAGTACGAGGGCGTGTTCGCCCAGTTGATCAGCACCGGCACCAGAATCAACGCCGCCAGCAGCAGAGAAATGATCACGATCCGTTGGGATCGGCTTTGTTTTTTCCAGTAATTCAAAAATTGGTTTTGCAGGGGTACCATCATAAGCGTTTCTCACCCGTTCAGACTTGCATGCGCATGATTTCGTGGTAGGCTTCCACCAGTTTGTCGCGGATTGCCAGCGCCACGCGGAAATTGACATCGTTTTCTTCCAGACCGATCATCACGGTGTGCAGGTCAACGTTCTCGCCCAACGCCAGTTTCTGCACCAGATCGTCGGCCTTCAATTGCGATTCGTTGAGGGAATTGAGCATTTCCTCGAACGTTTTGGTGACCGATTGCAGGCTGGCGGAAGCCGGTTTGGGAACACCCTGCGGCTCGCTGGCCTGATAAACCGATGAAATGGAGACCGGCGGAATGTTCATGCCTACCTCCCGATATCCAGCGCCCGCAGCGCCATATGCTTGGCTGCTTCAATCAGCGTCAGGTTGGCTTCGTAGGAACGGGTTGCCGAGATCATGTTGGTCATCTCCACCAGCGGGTTGACATTGGGGTAGGTGACATAGCCTTCCTCGTCGGCATCCGGGTGGGTGGGGTCGTACACGCGCGGGCCGGGTTCCGGATCGGTGATGATCTGCGCCACGCGCACGCCGCCCTGTACGGCAACCGGCTCGCCGCGCCGCGCCGCCACAAACGGCGGCAGAAAACCGCGCTTGTTTTCCGGCATGAAGACCACATCTTTGCGCTGATACGGCCCGCCCTGTGCTGTACGTGTGGTTTGGGCGTTGGCAATGTTGTTGGCAATCGTATCCAGACGCAGCCGCTGGGCCAGCAAGCCCGATGCACCAATTCGTAAAGACTCCCAGAAACTCATAGCACCACTCCTTGACTCCTGACAGCAGGATAGCACAAGCCCAAACAGATTTCCGTAAAGTTGGGATGAAGGCTGAATAAAAACGGCGTTAAAAACGTAAAATACACCTCCGGTGAAGGGGGGTGTATTTTACTGTGGGAGAAACGCTATGCGATTGTCTGGAGTGGTATTACCGATAAACCGATCGCAGGGTGTGGGAGTCAGGCTGCCTGCGTAATCGTCGAGGTATAGGCTGCCGCCGGAACGCCGGGCTGGGGCGGCGGAGCGAAGCGCTTTTCGGTCATCTTCCACGCATCGCGCAGTTCCTTCAGCACGTGGATGGCTTCGTCGTATTCGCCCTTGCGGATGCAGTCGAGGCACCACTGATACAGCCGGAAGAGACCAACCGCCACTTCGGGATAATCAAAGTTGAGGGCATCGCGCAGGACGCTGATGGCTTTGGTGGCTTTCTCAAAGTCCTTGACTTCGCAGGACTGAATGGCCAAATCGTAAGCCATGATCACCAGACGGAGCGGGCTGGCGCCCATCACATCTTGCTGCCGGTATTCTTGAGTGCGGTATGCGGTCTGGTACATGATTCGGGTCTCCTCTAATTCGTTCTTGCCGTGCGGTTTTTGGTGTTGACTACCCTTAATTTCGACTGACCGGCTGCAAACTTTAGCCCTGGCGCGGTAAATTCTGCGTAAAAACTCACGCCATCAGTTCGATCAAATCGCCCGCTTTGAGCTTGCTCAGCTCATCCGGCGGGATGGTGCGGATGATCTGGCGCGAGGCGCGGTCCATGATATATACCGTAACCTCGTGGGTTTCACGGTCCACATTAAAGCGCAAAACCACGTCCGAGGTACGCGGTTGTGGGGAGGGGCTGGCAGCCGATTCGCCCGCCTCACTGCGGCGCGGAGCAGCCGCCGCCTTTTCGCTGTAATAATCCACCACCTGCTGCACCCGTGTGGATGAGTCTCCCGCCGGTGGTGAAATCGGGGTAACGTTCAGTTCGTTCATCTCGTCACCTCATTTCTGCTTCCTTGCAGTTCAAAAAATCCAAATCAACGGTTCCTTCCAATGCGCAGCTTAACCGCTGCGGAAAAAATTGCCGTACATGCTGTTCATTTGCTGAGAGGTGTACAGCATCAGCGTCATCTGGGTTTGCATTTCGGCAAACTGTTGAATCAGGGTCTGCTCGCGCTGCGCCAGCCGCTCGTTCATCTGGTCAATCGCTTTGCGGGTCAGTTCCATCTGGCTTTCAACCGACTGCTGCGATTTCTTGATATAACCGTCCGCGCCGGTGAACTGGTTCAGGCGGCTGTCCAGCGCGCCGAGCGCCGCATCCAGCAGCGCTTTGACCGCGTTGCGGTCGCTGCGCAGGGCGTTTTCCAGCGCGCTTCGGCTGTTGATGCTGGCTTTCAGGTCATCGCTCAACTTCAGCCCAATGTCCTCCAGCCGGCTGAAGGATTGCCCGGTGGTGTAAGAGGCCTGAAACTGGCGCAGCAGATCAAAGCGCAGGCTGCGGAACATGCCGTCCCCAACCAGCGCGCCGCGCGTGTAGGTGTTATCGCTGTTCTTGACGGTGGCGGTTTTATCGGCCAGGTACTTTTGCAGGGCATTGAACTGATCAAGAAAGGACTGCACGGCTTTGACATCCGCGCTGAGGTCATCCTCCACAGTGAGGGAAGCAGCCTTGCCCTCCGCATCCGCGCTCAGCGAGAGGCTGACCCCGTAGATCACATCGTTCAGGTTTTCGTTGCGCCCGCGCTGCACGGTCAGGCCGTTGACGGTGAACACCGCATCGCTGGGGGTTTGCAGCACGGTTTTGAACGCCCCGCCCTGTAGAATACCCAGTGATTCCAGCACCGTGCCGCTCTCATCGGCGGCCTGCAGCAGTACGCCCGCGCCGCTGCGCTGATGGGTTAACACCAGGTGGTTGTTAATGATCGAAGCGCTGACGCGGCTGCCCTCGGCATAAACCGTCTGATTGATTTTAGCGGCAATATCGGCCAGGCTGTCCCCGGCGCTGACGGTGATGGCGGCCCCCTGCGGAGTGTAGTTGACCGAAGCAGCCCCGCTGCCGCGCGAACGCACCTGGAGAAGGGCCGGGTCAAACTCAATTTTCAGCCCGCGGCCGGTATCCAGCCAGCCGGCTTCAGTTGGGGCTGACTGCCATTCGCTGGTGTAACTGCCATCGGCGCGACGGATGGACTGCGCCTCGCCGCGGCTGTTGACCAGCCGGAACTGCCAGATACCGTCCTGCTGGCGAGTTTCGACGTAGTAGGTATCGCTGCCCAGCGCCGGTTTACCGTCCAATGGTGCAGCAGTCTGGAAGGCGAGGATGCCGTCCGCCGGAACTGCCCCCGAAACCTGCGCCGCCGCCAGCCCGCCCAGGCGCAGCGTGCCGCTCAGCCCCAGCGCCTGATTAATGTACTCCACCGCATCCGAGCGGACGCGGTGCGCCCGCGCCAGCGAAGTTACGCTGATTTCGTACTGCCCGGCTGCCGCGCTGCTGTTGGCGCTGGCGCTCAGCACCGTGCTGCCGGCCACCGCAGGAGTCACCTTGACCGAGCGCGCGCCGCCCAGCGTGTAGGATGGCTGACTGCTGATCAGGCTGCGCAGCGCGCTTTGCAGGCCGGTGAGCAGGTTGCTCAAATCGGTGTAGATGCCCTTCTGCACCTGCAGTTCATCGCGCCGGGCGGTTAAACGCTTTAGCGGCTGGCGTTCGGCTTCCAGCGTCTGCTGAATGATGGTGCGAAATGTGGGGTCCAGTTGGGTCGTCGAAATCGTGTTACTGCTCATGGGCATCTCCCT
>Ga0067045_1030582_pt1 | contig 14758 bp, 16 predicted proteins | sample TerdegcTABiofilm_FD_59184 | JGI IMG/M metagenome (GOLD analysis project Ga0067045, IMG submission 59184) | Combined Assembly of (Gp0054472, Gp0054536) Wastewater bioreactor microbial communities from Singapore -Terephthalate degrading...
TGCCTATGGGGGTGCCGTTGGGGTCAAGACGATGCTGGCGATAAAGAAGATAAAAGATAGGGAGGCTGGCCATGTCGTAGCGAGGAAGGGAGTAAATGGCGATTTTGCCAGGATATTGGGAATCAAGTTGTTGCTTGAGAGCATAAATACGTTTGGCTTGGGAAGGTTGTTTGACGATTTGAAGATTGGAAGAAGAAGAAAGGGAGAGAATAATGAGGGTGAGGAGAATGGCGGGAAGCGGGAAGCGGGAATAAAAAACAGAGAGAGAATAGCCAGTAAAAAGAATGAAATAGGGATGAAAAGCAATAAAATATTCGCGAGAACGGACGCCTTTATAGTAGCGGACCAAAAGAATTTGAATGAGGAAGGCGAGAATGAAGATGGGCATTTTTTGGGGCAATGATTTGCGGGAGATAATCAAGCTGGTGAGAAAGAGAAAGACGAAGAGGTAGCCAGAGAGGGGAAGATTGGCAAGAACGTTGCCCCAAAGATTTGGCCAGAAATCACGGATTTCGGTGAGCCAGCGGACGGGGTAATAAAATTTGTTGACCCCGCCGGTGTAGTAAGCGATGACGCTTTTGATCCAGACGAAATGATTTTGGAGATCAAAAATGAGGAGAGGAATAAAAGTAATAAGAAAGCCGGCGGCGATTTTGAGGGTGGGACGAAATCGGCGGAAGAGGGTAGCGCTAAAAAGAAGAGCGGAAACGCCGAGGGATTGGAAATGGGAGTGGATGGCGGCGGCGGCGGATAGTCCAAGCAAAAGAAACTTTGATTGGGAGATGGCAAGAAAAGCGAGGGTGACAAAAAAGGCGGTGATGACAGTGTTGAGCATATCGGGAGCGTTAAGGATTTGAGCGGAGGAGAAGGCGGCGACAAGGGCGAGGAATAATCCTAACTGACGATTTTGAAGCGATTTGCCGATAAAGTAAAAAATTAAAGGGATTAGGGCGGAGAGCAGGGTAAAGCCGATCCAGGGACCGGAATCAAAGGGAAGCAGGATGGTGAAAACCATAATCAGCCAGTCGTAGATAGGGCCGAAATTAAAAGGGCCGGCAGAGGAAGGGGAGCCGATGAGGGGAAGAAGGCGGTTTTCCAGGGCGTATTTGGCAATGATGGCATCGCGGGCCTGGTCTTGGTTAAGAACCCAGCGATTAGGGTAGTCAACAAAGCGCCAAAAGAAGGAAATAAAAAGAATTAAGGACAAGGGGAGGTCGATTTTTTTCACTTAGGTAATGATAGCAAGGAAGTTGATATCATTAATTAATGATGGCGAAGGCGGTGTTATTTTTGGGGATGATTTTTAGTTGGTTTTCGGGAAAAATGCAATATCCGATGGGAAGGGTGAAAGAGAAAGCGGATTTGCCGTTGGCCAAATATGATTTTGATAGTTTAAGAAGTCGAAAGTCAAAAATTGAAAGTCTTAAAGCGGAGATATTGGGAGGGATTAGGGAAGTAGAAGAAAGAAGAAAAGAAAAATATGGTTTTGCGACGAGACAGTTTAGGTTTTTGAGCGAAGGAAAGTGGATAACGGGGATGATAAATTATTTTCCGGAGAGGTCGAGTAAGTCGGCGGTAGTAATTATGATTCGGGGATATGCGGATAAGGCAGGATATTATTCTGGATTTGGAACGTGGAGGGTAGCGGATGAATTGGCTAAAGCTGGTTTGGTGACGATGAGCATTGATTTTTTGGGTTTTGGGGGATCAGACCCGGAGTCAACAGATATGCTGGAAGCTAGGTTTGAGAAAGTACCGGCAGTGCTCGATTTAATCGAGTCAGTCAAGCAGCTGCCTTGGGTAGACAAAGGGAAGATAGGGATTTGGGCGCATAGTAATGGCGGGCAGATAGCTTTGTCGGTGCTGGAGATTACGGGAGAAAACTACCCGACGGTGTTGTGGGCACCAATGACTAATCCGTTTCCACAGAGTGTTTTGGATACGGCCGATGATTTGGAGGATAAAGGGGTAGCGGTAAAGAAAGCAATTGAGCAATTTGAAAAGAAGTATGACAGCCGGAGGTATGCTTTTGAGAACTACCTAGACTGGATTGAAGCGCCGATAGTGATTTATCAGGGGACGGCGGATCCTTGGTGCAAGGCGGAGTGGCAAACGGATTTGCAAAGCAGACTATTGAAGTTAAATAAGCAAGTGGAGTTAAAAATGCTGCCCGGGGATGATCATAATTTGAGCAAGAATTGGGAGAGAGTGGTAGGAGAGAATATTGAATTTTATGATAAAATAATTGGATTTTATTGATAAGAAAGCAATATTAATGAGACTTAATATTATAGGACCTTCGTGTGTAGGAAAAACGACTTTGGCATCTAGAATATCAAAAGAGTTTGGAATCAAGAGCTTGGATCTAGACGAGGTGTTTATTGATTTTGATTTTTTGAAGAAGACAAAAAAGTTTAGGTTTATAAGGCCGGAGATGTACCTAAGAAGAATAAACGAGATATTAAGCAAGCGTGACTGGATAGCAGAAGGGGTTTTCCCGGTAACAAAAATTATGAACCAAGCGGATTTAATAGTTTATATTAAACTACCCTGGTGGAAGCCATTAATTTGGCAATGGAGAAGGTATTTTAAAGACAAAAAGCAAAGAGAGGTGTTTGGTTTGGGAAATAATTTGATATTGTCGAGAGATATTATTAGACAATACACAGAGGAGTTTAACCAGAAATTGGCTGATGATCCAACCTATTTTAATAACAGAAAAGCAGAAACTTTACTGGAGAGATATAAGAGGAAAGTTTATTATGTGAGTGACGATAGAGATATCGACAGCTTGTTTAATAATTGTTTGACGAGACTGGGAAAAAGATGAGATAATCGTGGTGATGAGAATATACTTTTCGGCTTCACGGTTTTACAGGGAACAGTATGCGGAGAACTACCAGAAGATCATTGATGTTCTAAAGAAGGAAGGAGGCGAAGTGGTTGATAATTCGAAAACGAAGACATTGGATGGAGGTTTTCAGGTGTCAGAAAGCGAGAGGGCGGCATTATATAAATCAATGGTTAAAGCGATAGACAGGGCTGATTTGTGTGTGTTTGAGGCTTCGTACCCTTCAACCCTTCATATTGGACATGAAATTACGTTGGCCTTGGGAAAAAGTAAGCCAACGATAGTTTTATACACCAAAGGTCATGAACCGATATTATTTAAGGGAATTAGTGGAGAAAGGATTTATTGGATCGAATATGATTCGGCAAATTTAGGCGATAAGCTGCGTAAGGTAATTGAACAGGCTAGGAAAGAGGTGGATGTTCGGTTTAATTTTTTTGTCAGCCCAAAGATTTTGGCTTATTTGGATTGGGTAGCGCAGAAAAGAATGGTGCCAAGGTCAGTATTTTTGAGGAATTTGATTGAAAAAGAGATGAAGAAGGATAAGAGTTTTAAGCAGTAAGTGAAAGAGGCGGCTTTTGATTTTGATGGGACATTGGTGGATAGTTTGTCGGTAACGGTGGAGGTGCTGAATGAAGTATTACCGAGGTTTGGTTTAAGAAAGGTGAATAAGAGAGATGTTGATTATTTTCGGCAGAAGGGAGCGAGGGCGGCGATAAGAAAGACTGGTCTATCGTGGTGGAAAATTATGAGGATTAATGGAGCGGTGAAAAAAGGTTTGAGAGATAAAATAGGGATGGCAAGGGTGGTGAAGGGGATGGAAGAGCTGTGGAGAGATTTGAAAGAACAAGGATGGAAGGTGGGGATAGTGAGTAGCAATGACAGAAAGAATATTAAGTTTAAGGCTGATTATGTGATTGCCGGGGGGTCTTTATTGGGAAAGGAAGGATTGTTAAAAAGATTGCACAAAAATACGATTTATGTGGGGGATGAAGTGAGGGATATCGAGGCGGCAAAAAAGGCAGGGGTAAAAATAATAGCTGTAACGTGGGGATTTAATGATAAAGAAGTATTGAGAAAGGCCAAACCGGATTATTTGGTGGAGAGCGTAGCAGATTTGCGGAAGTTGTTTTTGACTTTAAGCCAGTAAGAGTTTTGACGGCAGAGTTTGGAGGAGTCGGAAGGGTTTTGGAGGAGGCTTTTGACGAGTTCTTCAAGATAAATGGTATTTTGGGAGCCTTTGACTAGAATTGTAGCCTTTTCGATGAGTTCGGGATGACTTTGAAGGAAGTCGGCGGCTTGCCACCAATAAGTGAATTTACGCGATTTTGGCCCAAAGTATTTGGTGGTTTCCGGGCCGACGCTAATGAGGATGTCGGATGATTTTAGGGCGGTTTGGTAGAGCTGGCGATGAGCGGAGGGGGAGCTAGGGCCTAGTTCGCGCATATCTCCCAAGACGGCAATTCGGGGAGGAGAGAAGGTTTTAAGAAAATCAAGCATTTCTTGGGCGGCAAGCGGGGAGGAATTATAGGAGCTGTCAATAATGGCAGAGTGGTGGATACCGCGGAGGATAGATGATCGGCTGGGAGGTAGTCTGAAGTATTTGGTGAGGTTGTTTGAGATAGTTTTGGAATCAAGGCCAAGGTGATTGGCAAGGGCAGAAGCGGCGCCAAAGGAGAGCTGGTAGACCGAAGGCAGGGGGTGGCGATAGGGAATTTTTAGAGGTTTGAAAAAGAGGCGGTGGGGATTGGTGGTGTATTTAATGACTAAAGGATCGTTGGGGTTGACAATAGCGATTTTGGCTTGGTTAGCTAATTTCGCCTTTTCAGAGGCGATTTGGTCGAGGCTAGTGAAGTTTTGCTGGTGGACGGCGGTAACATTGAGAAAGATAGCAATTTGGGGTTTAATAATGGTGAGCAAATAATCCATGTTTTTGGGCGGGGAGGCGGAATCAATACCCATTTCGAGAAGCAGGAGGTCGTATTTTTCCCAGTTAGCCAGAAGTTTTAAAGGGGCGAGGAGAGCGATTTTAAACCAGTCAAGATAGGAAAAATCGGTGATTTTGAGGCCGAGGATGGAGAGAGGGATACCAGATTCGGAATTGGAGCCGGAATTGCTTTTGGTCTTAAAATGAGGCTTGAGAACAGCTTCGCAGGCGAGAAGAGTGGAGGTTTTACCGGCTGAACCGGTAATGCCAATAATGATGGCGTGAGGATTTTTGCGAAGCTGAAGTTTAGCTAAAAAGCGGAGATAGTGGAGGAAGAGGAGGGACAGGTTTTGACGCATAGTTTATTATAAAGGAATGAAGGTAGTGGTATTGTGGGGCGGGGAAAGCTCGGAGAGGGAGGTGTCGAGGATGTCGGCTAGGGAGGTAATGAAGAATTTGGATAAGAAAAAGTATAAAGCGGAGATGGTGGAGATGGGGGAGGAGAATTGGATAGAAAAGGTAAAAAGGGCAGGAGTGGTGTTTATAGCGATGCATGGGAAATATGGAGAGGACGGGAGGATTCAGGGATGGCTGGAGTGCCTGAAAATTCCTTATATTGGTTCAGGAGTTTTGGCTTCGGCGATAGGAATGGATAAAATGGTTTTTAGACAGCTGATGAGGGCGAATAAAATTTTGATGCCAAAATTAGTGCGAGGTGTGCCTTGCGTGGTGAAACCGGCAGATCAGGGATCAAGCGTGGGGGTGAGTTTGGTAAAAAAGAAAACTGACTTAAAAGAAGCGATAGAAAAAGCCAAGAAGTATAGCGCGAGGGTGATGGTGGAAGAATATATTGAGGGGACGGAAGTGAGTTGCGGGATATTGGGTAATAGGGCTTTACCGGTAATAGAGATCTGTCCGAAGAATCAGTTTTTTGATTATGAAGCAAAATATACGGCCGGGAAGTGTGAAGAAATAGTGCCGGCGAGGATTAGTAAAGAATTGACCAAGAGGGTGCAAGGGTTGGCAATCAAAGTTTTTAAGATAGTTGGATGCAGGGGATTGGCGAGAGTAGACATGATAATCAAAAAGGGCAAGGTTTATGTGCTGGAGATAAATACGATTCCGGGATTGACAGTAAATTCGTTGTTGCCAAAGGAAGCGAGGGCGGCAGGAATCAGCTATCCTGAATTATTGGAGGTGATAATAAGGAATGCTGTGGTTGTTTGAGAGAAAACTGAAGCCATTAAACCGGATAGAGATATTTAGAAAAAGGATTTTAGAGAATTATGATGGTTTTGCGGGAAGGGATAGGAGTAAGCAGTTTTGGCCGGTGCTAAAGGCTAACGCCTATGGCTGCGGAATTGAGCAGATAGTGAAGATTTTGGAGAAAAAAGATTTTGAATATTGGGTGGCGGATAGTTATATGGAAGCCTTGCGGATTTGGAAAGGATCAAAGAAAAGGGTATTGTTGATTGGGCCAATCTTAACTGAGAACTATAGGAAATTAGACTGGGAGAGGTTGGCGATAATGGTGCAAAGAGTGGATGAGTTGGAGGGGCTGGGAAGACTAAAGAGAAGAGTAAAAGTGCATTTAAAAGTTAATACCGGGATGAATCGGCAGGGTTTTGAGCAAGAGGAGATGGAAGGAGTAGTAGAAATATTAAAAAAATTTCCGGGAATTATGGTGGAGGGGGTGATGTCTCACTTGGCAGATATTGGTGATAAGGTGTTTACGGAGAGACAGGAAAAGAAATTTTGTCAGGTTTTGGATTTTCTGGAAAAGGAAGGGGTTAGGTCAAGGTGGGTTCATTTGGCGGCAAGCGAGGGAGCGTTTAAGACGAGGGATAAAAGAATCAACGCGGTGAGATTGGGAATGGGATTATATAAAAATGGGCTAAGACTGGTGTCAACGGTGATTAAGACGAGATGGGCGGGAAAAAGCGAAAAAGTAAGTTATGAGGGAACGTATGTCATGAAGCGGGGTGCCTGGTTGGGAGTGATACCGGTGGGGTATTATGAGGCGTTGGATAGAAGATTGAGTAATCGGGGGGTGGTGAAATATAAAAATAAATATTATCCAATAGCCGGAAGGGTGTGTATGAATATGGTGGTGGTAGATTTTGGTAAGACAAAAATTAGAGAAGGGGAGGAGGTGGAGGTGATAGGGGCGGGTGGTAAGAATTCGATAGAGGAAAATGCGAAAAAGTGCCAGACGATACCGTATGAAATGATGGTGAGGCTGAACGGAACGATTAGAAGGGTTATAATTTAGGCATGTGTGAGAGACTGAAGAGGCTTTTTAAGGGGAGGAAGGAACTGACTCCAGAAGAGAGTCGTTTGGTGATGAGATGGGTAACCGGGCGGTTAACCGATCCGCAGGAAATAAAAAGAGCCGAAAAGGTGTTGGGGCGAATGTCGCAGAAGATTGTTTGGTAGGGTTATTTTTCGACTAGCACTTTTACTGCCGGACCCATGGTGGGGCAGAGGACGAGTTTTTTGATTTTGGTTGGAGTGATGACCTTGATTAATTCCTGAACATTGGCGGTAAGTTCGTCTATTGGTTGAGAAACTTTGCCGACAACAATGTGGGCTACCGGAGCCTTGGCTTCGGTTTTAAGAACCATTTTGGCCACTGAAAGTTTTTTGACCGCTTCTTCGGGTTTGTCGGTTAAGGTGCCATTTTTGGGATTGGGCATTAAGCCTTTGGGTCCTAGAACGCGGGCGAAGGGCAGGAGTTTACTCATATTGGCGGGAGTAGCGATTAAGACATCAAAGTCGATGTGGTTGGATTTAATCTGATCAAGAATCGGGTCGTCAAAAATGACGACTTTTCTGGCGGCGGCTGGCAAATGGGGGAAAACAATTTCGCCTAAATTTCCGGTTTCGAGAACAGTAAGATGAGCTTCGACTTTACCGTCGAATTTAGACAGGGAAACTTCTTTAACGAGTTTGATGGCTTGGGTTAAGGGATAGAATTTGGCGGCGTCAATTTTTTTCTTGGCGTCAAGATAACGCTGGGAGCGTTTTTTAACGGTTTTGACAGCAGCGGATTTGGCTTCTTCGTAAGTAGTTTCTTCGGTGGCCTTTTGAGGTTCAGCTTTACTGATCTCTTCCACAGCAAGTGTTTTTTTGGTTTTTTTCGCTTGTGTAGTTTTGCTCATGAAATTAAATTAAATAATTAATCAATAATTTCTACTCCCATTGATCGGGCGGTGCCGGCGACCATGCGTTTGGCGGCTTTAAGGTCGGTGGTGTTTAAATCAACTAACTTGTCTTTAGCAATTTGCTCGACTTGGGCGGCAGTCAGTTTGGCGATTGGTTTGTCGCGGCCGGCCATACCGGAACCTTTTTCCAGTCCGGCCATTTTTTTGATCATGTTGCTGACCGGGGGTTTTTTGATGATGAAAGTGAAGGTATGGTCTTCGTAGACGGTGATGACGGCAGGGATGAGAGAGCCTTTCATATCTTTGGTTTTCTCATTAAATTCGTTGCAGAAATCCATAATTTTGATACCTTGGGGACCGAGGGCAGTACCGACCGGCGGAGCGGGGTTGGCGGCTCCAGCCATGATAGTTAATTTGACGATAGTTTTAATTTTTTTAGGCATAATTTGGGAAAATTCCAATAATTAAAATTACAAGAGACAAACAATAACCCATTTTAAAAGTTACAATGACCAAGTTTTGGTTTGGTGATTGATTTATTGGTTATTGAGATTTGTTTGGAAATTGGTTTTTGTTAATTGGTTATTTAAACTTATAATTCTTTGGTAACTTGTAAGAAGTCTAATTCAACCGGGGTTTCGCGTTCAAAGAAAGAAACGAGGACACGGATTTTACCTTTTTCCTGATCAATGGTGTCGATGGTGCCGATAAAGTCGGTGAAAGCACCGCTGGTGATTTTGACAACATCGCCGACAGAATAAGGGGCCTGGTATTTGGGTTTGTCTTCTTGGGTGGTTTTGAGGATTTGGTCAACTTCGGTTTGAGAAATGGGCGAAGGTTGGTTATTGATCCCGATAAAGCCGGTGACCCCTTGGGTGGTGCGGACAGTAATCCAGGAATCGTCAGTTAAAACCATTTGGATAAGGACGTAGCCGGGAAAAGTTTTTTCTTGGGTTTTGACCTTTTGGCCGTGCCGGATGGTCATTTTGGATTGAATGGGGACGATGGCCTGAAAGATCTGGTTTTCTAGTCCCATGGTTTTGATGCGGGTGATCAGGGCGTCAATAACTTTGTATTCGTGCCCGGAATAGGTGTTGATTACATACCAGGCGGCGTCGGGGCTGGGGGTTTGGGAAGAGAGGGGAAATAAAAATTGTCTTTGAGTAGTTTTGCTCGAATTGTTGGGCATGAAGTAAGTTAAAAGTTGATAAATTTTATAAAATTATAAAGTAAAATTATTTTTTATTATTGGTAACCGTTGGTGAAATGATTGAGGCGGAGGGAGTAGCGGGGAGGGGGGTGACGCCAATTTGGATGTCTGACGGATTAATTTGAACCGTTTTGGGATTCTTAAGAGAAGATAAAAAATTAAAAGAATTAGTAAACAAGAGGTCAAAACCGCCCAAAATTAGGGAGGTGGCGACCGAAAGTGATATTACCACAATTGTAAGCTGAATTAAAGCTTCCCTTTTGCCCCAGGAGATGCTTTGAAATACTTCGCGTACTTCACGGAGGAACTGGATAATTTTGGACATAAGGTATTATAGCAAGAAGGAATTGATTTATTTATCGTGGGGGTTTTTAGTTATTTTAGCTCCAATTCGTATATTTTTGCCGGTATTGACTTGTTGATAAAACTCGATTTTGATTTCGCCACTGGAGTTTAATTGTTGTAATGAAGAGAGAAATCTTTGTTTGGCTTCTTGATTTCTTTGTTCATCGTTTTCGCTGAAGACGTATTCTTTCCAGTTATCAACAGGAAAAATAATAGCCAGGCCGTTGGGTTTTAGGACTCTACACAGCTCGGAAACGTATCTTTGCGTGGTTTCCGGTTTATTGCAAAACCAGGTTCCGGGTCCAAAAGAGTCAATAATTAAATCGAAAGCATTGTCCTTAAAAGGAAGAGATTGGGCTAGGGCAGCGATACTGTTTTCTTCGGCAGTTTTTATTCTTTGATTTTGTACGGCTGTGGTTTGGTCTTTTTGTTCTGGGGTTAAACCTTGACTGAGTTTATATTCGAGTTGTTTGCCATCAGCAGACGTTTCAATAAAAAATCTTTGTTGGTAGACAGTAATACCCAAGGTAGGATCGAGAGAAACGGTAGTTATATCTGGCCTGATGGTTTTGAGATGTTTAGCTAGTTCTTGGTTGAGACCACTGCCGACTTCGAGGATGGTGGAGTTTGGCAATAAGTTTTGAATGTCCTGCTGTTCAAGTTGGCATTGTGACAGAATTTCGGGGCCATTTCTGGAGGTAACTCGGAAATAACCAATTTCTTCCATTGAGGGTCCATTTTCGTTGGCCATGACTTTATTTAAGCATAAGTTGACACTTTTTGTGAGGGTTTGGGGAGAGAAAGTTCTAGTTGACAAACACTGTGGGTAGTAGATATAGTGTTGGCTACACACTATGTTATGCCCTTACTGTAAATTTGATGAGTCAAATGTTCTGGAAAGCCGGGATGCTCAAGATGGTAAAGCAACCAGAAGGAGACGGGAGTGCATCAGGTGCGGCAAGAGGTTTACGACTTATGAGAAGGTGGGGAATTTGGAGCTGAAAGTAAAGAAGAAGGATGGGCGGATTGAAGATTATAGCCGAGAGAAATTGGAAAGGTGCTTTGAGAAGGCTTGTGGAAAATTGAACAAGGAGGAGATTAGCCGGATGGCGGACGAGATAGAAAGCAAGTTATTAAATTGGGAAAGCACTGAAGTGCCGAGCAGGGAGATCGGCAATTTGGTGATGGAGAAACTAAAGGAGACTGATCCGGTAGCATATATTCGTTTCGCGACGGTGTTTTTGGATATCGATTCAGTTGAAGGTTTTAATAAGTTATTAAGTAATTTGAAAAGTGATTATCAAAAAAATTAAAAAACGCAACGGCAGGATAGTAAAGTTTAATCCGAGCAAAATCGAGAGGGCGATTGCGGCGGCGTTTAAGGCGGCGGGAGAGGCGGACAGAAAGACGGCAAAAAGGTTGTGTTTGGAGGTGGTGGCGGAACTGGAGAGGCGGTTTAACGGAACGATTATTCCGGAGGTAGAGCAAGTTCAGGACTTAATCGAAAAACAATTACAGGATCAAGGTTATGAGAAGGTTTATCGGGCCTTTTCGCTTTATCGCGAGTTACACCAGAAATTAAGGGACGTAACCAGTTTAGTGGATTCGGATGAATTGATTGAAAAATATCTGGAGAATGCAGATTGGCGGGTAAAGGAGAATGCTAATATGACATATTCACTGCAAGGGTTGAATAATCATGTAGCTAGTATAATTTCTTCGAATTATTGGATGAATAAGATTTACAGCCGGGAGATTCGGAAGGCGCATACCCAAGGGGATATTCATATTCACGATTTGGCGCTGTTGTCGCCGTATTGCACCGGTTGGGATTTGAAAGAGATTTTGATTAAAGGTTTTGGCGGGGTGCCGGGAAAGGTAAACAGCAAGCCGCCGAAACATTTTGGGACAGCTTTGGGGCAGTTGGTTAATTTTTTCTATACGATCCAGGGGGAGGTGGCGGGAGCAGTGGCAGTAGCTAATTTTGATACTTATTTAGCGCCGTTTATTCGGTATGACGGGTTGGGAGAAAAGGAAGTAAGGCAGGCGATACAAGAGTTTTTGTTTAACATGAATGTGCCGACGAGGGTGGGTTTTCAGACGCCTTTTACTAATGTTTCGATTGATTTGGTGCCGACAAAGACAGTCGGAGAAGAAGCAGTGATCATTGGAGGGAAGGCAATGGCGGAAAAGTACAAGGATTTTCAGGAAGAAATGGATATGCTCAATAAGGCTTTTGCCGAAGTTATGATGGAAGGGGATGCCCAAGGGCGGGTATTTACTTTTCCAATACCAACTTACTCGATAACTAAGGACTTTGATTGGGATAATCCAAAACTGGAACCGATGTGGGAGATGACGAGGAAATATGGGGTGCCTTATTTTTCTAATTTTGTGAATTCGGACATGAGTCCGGATGACGCCAGGTCAATGTGTTGCCGGTTGAGGCTAGACAACCGGGTGTTGCGGAAAAGAGGAGGATTGTTTTCGGCCAATCCGCTGACGGGGTCGATTGGGGTGGTGACGATTAATTTGCCAAGGATTGGTTATCTGGCCGAGGGGTCGAAGAAAAAATTTTTTAGTATGTTGGGGCAGCTGATGGATTTGGCGAAGGAGTCATTGATGGTTAAGAGGGCGGAGGTCGAGGAGTGGACAAGAAAGGGGCTGTATCCTTACTGCCGGTATTATTTGCAAGATATTTATAAGAGGAACGGGGTTTATTGGAAAAACCATTTTAACACCATAGGGATAAATGGAATGAATGAAGCGCTGGTGAACTTGTTGGGCAAGGGAATAGCGGATGCGGAAGGGAAGGAATTTGCTTTGGAAGTAATGGATTATATGAGAGAAAAAATTTTGATTTATCAAAAGGAGACAGGGGAGATGTTTAATTTGGAAGCGACGCCGGCAGAAAGTACGGCTTATCGTTTTGCCAAAATTGACAAGGTGAGATATCCAAAGATTATTTGTGCTAATGAGAAAGATTATCAGGAGAGAAAAGCGGCGCCGTTTTATACTAATTCGACTCATTTACCGGTGGACTTTACCAAAGATTTGTTTGAAGCTTTGGATCATCAGGATGAATTGCAGACGAAATACAACGGGGGGACGGTGCTACACGTATTTATGGGAGAAAGTTTGCCGGATACTAGATCGGTGAAGCTGTTGGTAAAGAAGATTGCCGGCAATTATAAGTTGCCATATTTTTCTATCACACCGACATTTTCGATTTGTCCGAAACATGGATATTTGACAGGGCAGCATGAGTATTGTCCGAAGTGTGATGAGGAGATAGGATGGAAAGAGTAAAAAGATCGTAGATGGTAGATCGTCGATCGTAGAAAAAATAATATTAAAAGTTAAAAAATAAAATGAAAAAACAAAACAAAAAAGATCTGCAAGACAGGAGGACGAAGTGTGAGGTGTTTTCCCGAATTGTGGGATATTTGAGACCGGTGGGACAGTGGAACGATGGCAAGGCGGCGGAGTTTTATATGAGGAAAACGTACGAACTCGGATCCGAATAAATTTTAAATTTTTAATTCGAAATTTTTAATCAATTTTTAATGATTTAATTTAAAATTTCAAAAATTTAAGAATTTAGATTTGAATAAAAAATAAAAATTGTAAATTAAAAATTTTGATTTTGGTATTATGGTGATTGGCGGATGGCAAAAGACGACCCTGATTGATTTTCCGGGAAGGGTGGCGAGCACGATATTTACGATAGGATGTAATTTTAGATGTCCGTATTGCCATAATCCGGAGTTGGTCGAAAGTCGAAGATCTAAAAGTCTAAAGGTCGAAAGTATAAAAGAGGAAGAAATTTTGGATTATTTAAAAGGAAAGAAGGCCATTATTGATGGGGTGTGTATTACTGGGGGGGAGCCGACGATACAGAAAGATCTGGTAGAGTTTTGTCGGAAGGTGAAGGGTTTGGGGCTGGAGATTAAGCTGGATACCAATGGGAGCAATTCGGAGATGGTTAAAGAGTTGGTCGAGGAGGAGTTAGTGGATTATGTGGCAATAGATTTTAAGACGAGATGGGCGGATTATCCAAAAGTTACTAATTTTAAATTTTCAAAATCCAATTTTCAAAAAATTTTGAAATTATTAAAAAAATCTAAAATCGATTTTGAGTTGAGAACGACGGTGGTGCCGGGGATACATGATGAAAAGATAATTGGAGAAATGGCAGAAGAAATTAGGGAAATAATGGGTGATAAAGTAGGTTGGTGGTGGCAGAATTTTAGAGGAGGAAAATGTTTGGATAAAAGTTATAATAAAAAAAGAAGTTTTACACAAAAAGAATTAAATAAATTAAAAGTTAAAGCGGAAGGAGTAATTAAGGGGGTAAGAATCAGGGAGTAAAGGAAATCAGGGCGGAATTCCCTGGCAGTGCCGCTACGGTGATAGTCCGGAGACTAAAATTCTTGCGAGCAACAAGTATGGCAAAAGAGGGCTTTGTTTTTGATCCAAGACTAGAAGGAATTTTTTTGGTGGGGTTGCCGGAGGAGGCGAGACAGCCAGTATTGGTAAGAGAAGTTAAGACGGCGGCTTATGAGGCAAATTTTTTGCCGACTTTTACCAGAGAATATAAATTAGTTGACGGGCGGGTTTATGACCCAGAGTCAAAATTGTTTGTGTCTGATTTGGTAGTGAGAGGGGATAGGCCGGAAGAGGTTAGGGCGATGGAAGCTATTGAAAGTGGTTTGAGGGAAGAGATGATGGTGGTGAATATCAGCCCCAGGATTGAAGTTTATGGTTATCCGCAAAATTGTGTTGACTTTTGGAAGGTTAGCGGTGCGGAGGTGAAATGGGTGAGGGTGGTGGTAAAAAATGATTTTAATAAATTAATTGAGGTGTGGAAAAATTTGGGCGGGGATGGTGGAGGAGAAGTAAAAAACCAATTTGATTTATTGGCGAGGCCGGTAAAAACCGAGAAAAGAATCGGAGAAGTTTTGCAGATGTTGGATCTAGCAGAAAAAACTTCGAGAGTAGGAAAAGAGGGGATAGATAGGATAGTAGCTGAACTAAATGCGGTTTTTATAAAAGAATTTGGATTGGAGAAGATGACCCAGCCGGAGATGATTTTTAGGTTTTGGTCGGCGGTATTGGCGGAAATAGATAGAAGGAAGAATCAGGAAATTGTGGTGGGGGCGAGGTGGGTTTTAAGAAATTATTTATATGGAGAAATGCGGCCAGTGGTAAGGCCAAGCGGGGGATGTGCGGGAATGAATATGGCAGGAGAGTTTTTAGGG
>Ga0067045_1030583_pt1 | contig 14753 bp, 7 predicted proteins | sample TerdegcTABiofilm_FD_59184 | JGI IMG/M metagenome (GOLD analysis project Ga0067045, IMG submission 59184) | Combined Assembly of (Gp0054472, Gp0054536) Wastewater bioreactor microbial communities from Singapore -Terephthalate degrading...
GAGCAGGGGCCGGAGCCCGTCCACCCGGTACCCGCCGATCTCGAAGTCCGCGGGGTAGGCTTCGTAGGACGGACTGCCGTTGGCGGGCTCCGATCCGCCCCGGTCTATCAGGGAGAACGCGGGAATCCGGACGTCGTTGTCCGTCACGAAGTTGCGGCGTCGGGGGTACAGGGCGTCCGCTACGGCCTTGCCCAGGTTCCACGCCCAGTCCAGCCCGAAGAAGGGATCCCGAGCCCGCTCGTAGGGCTCGGTGAACGAGGAACCCCGGATGTCCTCGTGCCGCACTTTCAGGGCCTCCACGGAAAGCCAGGAGCCGGTCACGGGCTTCAGCATTCCGTCCACGACCCACTTGGCGAAGCCCGAGCAATTGAGGCCGGGCTCCCCCTGGGGTATGCCTCCGGCGATCAGGACGGGCCGCCCCGTCTCGTCCAGGGCTCCGTCCTCGGAATAGCGGAGTCCCTCCAGGCGGCTCCGTACGGCCTGGGCCAGGGTGCGGAGGTTGCCGTAGAGACCGGGAGCCGGGGACAGCAGATCCCAGTCCACCGAATCACGGGTCCAGCGGACGATGTCCTTGAGAGGGGATGTCAGGAGCTTTCGGAACGGGACGGGCAGTACGATGTCGTGGCGGACCACGCCCCGGTAGATGACCAGGTCCAGCTTGGACCGGTCCTCGAAGGGATAGAGCCGTAGGAAGGTGTTTGGATCGTTGCGGAGGAAGACCTTGGCCTGGACGAAGCGGCCGGTGGAAAGATCCCGCTTGATGATCCAGGCGCCCTGGCCGTAGAGGACCTCCCGGTCCGGGACAACGGCGATGTAGAAAGCCCGAGGACCGCGGATCGTTTCCAGCCTCCAGCGTCCCGAAGCGGTATCCTCGGACCGGGTACGGAAGGCCAGGGCCCGGTCCCGGGGAGCCTCGATGAGGTCCGCCATCCAGCGCGCGCGGAGATCGTCGCTCTCGGGGATGGATTCCAGGGGCAGATCCCCCCCCAGGGGCCGGGGGGACTGGGCGTACAGGCACAGGGCCGACATACAGGCCAGGAGAATCGACACGATTCGGGCGCGCACGATCATGGAACCTCGCGGCGTTTCAGGGTGGCGTTCTGCGGGATTCGACGGGAACATCCGCGTCGAAGCCCGAGGGCACATACATACCATCGGAAAAAAGCGTCCGGAAATCGAGGGTGCCCTACAGGGTCGAAGTTCCGGGGCCGATATTGGAAGGGGCTGTCCGTCCTGCCGGGAGGCGTACCGGGCGGCGGTTTCTCATCCCATTCGCAAGGATACCTATGCGCTTCCAGCTAGTCCGAACGGCCGTCGCATCCCTGGCCGCGGCCGCCGCGGCGGCGGCCATCTTCGCGGAAGGCGGCACCCTCCTGGCGGACCCCGCCCGGCCCGGGCCTTCAGCCCCTCCGGGCACGGCCCGATACGAACCCTACCGCCTTTTCCCCGGGGCTTACCGGATCGACGCCGCCTCGAACTCCGCGCCCGCGGAAACCCCGGTCGTACGAGTCCCGGAGGAGGCGGAATTCCAGGCGGCCCGGGCGGCTTCCCGCTCCCAGGGGCAACGGATCCCCGTTCTAGCCAATTCCGACATCGTGTCCTTCTACGGGCACCCCTCCTCCAAGCGCATGGGCATCCTGGGGGAATACCCCAAGGAAAAGCTGGCCGGCCTGTTGACCGGGTATGCCCAGCTCTTCGACGCGGCCAACGGGGACCGGGACGTGGTGCCGGCTTTCCATCTCATCTACGGTACCTGCTGGCCCGAGGGGGAGATCGGGTACCTCTCGGCCTCCCAGGTGGATGAGTATGTCCGGTTCGCCGCGGAGCGGGGGATGTTGGTGTTCCTGGACCACCAGATCGGGAAGTATTCGGTGGAGGAATCGGTCCGGAGGCTCCTGCCCTTCCTTCGGTATCCGAACGTGCACCTGGCTCTGGATCCGGAGTGGCGCACGCTCTCGCCCATGAAGGAGATCGGGTACGTCACCGCCGACGAAGTGAACCGGGCCCAGGAGCTGATCCAGGCCTACCTTGTGGAGCACGGTCTGCCGGGGATCCGCGTCCTGGTGGTCCACCAGTTCACGGAAAAGATGATCCGGGACCGCCCTCGGGTCCGGTCGGATTTCGATCGGGTCCTTCTGGTGCACGTGATGGACGGCTTCGGCAACCCGGCTCTCAAGAGGAATTCCTACGCCTTCAACTCCCGGGCCGCGAACCTTCCCCTGAAAGGGTTCAAGCTCTTCTTTCGAAGCGGGTATCCCGGTGCCGGGTTCGACGATCCTCTTATGACCCCCGGTGAGGTCATGGAGCTGGCTCCCGCGCCCGTATTGATCATGTACCAGTGATCCGGGTTCAGGACGCCTCCGGACGTTATCCGCAGGGTGGTATGCCGGGGCCGTAACCAACCCGCGGCTGCAGCGTTCTTTAATCGGGCGTTTCCTGTTCGGGAGCCCGCGCTCGCGGCGTCCCCGAATTGCCGATTCGGCGGATTGAGGTTATTTTTTATTGATTAAAGCCCGGATTCATGGCCTGTCCAGATCTTACAAGGAGCCCTAGATGAAAACCTTCCGTCCTGCGTTCCTGGCGATCCTGATGGCAGCCTTCGCGGTCCCCCTCGGCTCTGCCTATGATCCACCCCGGGGGGGGGAATACGCCGGCCTTTTGACCTCTCCCTTCCTGCTGGCCGGAGGATCCTGGGCCGCATCCACGGAGTCTCCGGTGTCCGACTATCTCAACCCCGCGGCCTCCGCGGGTCAGCAGAGGGTCGTCCTGGACGCCAACTATGCGGCCCTCGTGGGGATGGACGCCCAGACCGGCTGGGGCTCCGCCCTGAACTTGGGAATCACCCTTCCGAAACCCTACGGAGTCTGGACGGCCTCCGCCCAGTTCCTCTCGATCCCCGATTCCCTGACAAGTCTCCCCCTGGGCACCGCCTTCCGGGTGGAGGGATCCATCGCCAAGGACCTGTACCCCAATTTCTACGCGGGCATCGGGGCGGGCCTGGTGTTCGGGGACGACTGGGGGCTGGCCGCGGACCTGGGCATACTGCACAAGGTCGGGAACCTGGCCTTTTTCAAGAATTTCCAGTGGGGCGCCGTGATCTCCGGCCTGGGCAAACCCTACGTGCCGGACGCTCTCGGCGCCGCGGGCGGCGCGGCCACGGCCTTTCCCGGTCCCTACACTCTGACGATCGGGGGGCGGGGAGACTTCGTGCAGACCGAACAGTTCCGGGCCGGCGCCTCCCTGGATCTTTCCGTCCCGAGTTTCCAAAACCTCCTGGTCAATGCGGGCCTGGAAGGCTCCTTCCGGGAAAAGGTGGTTCTTCGTCTGGGCTGGGGCTTGAACGTCCACGAGATCCAGAACGGTCCGGCCGCCCTGCTTCCCTCCATCGGACTCTTCGGTAAATTCGACCTGAACCGCAAATCCGACGAGTCCTTCATCTCGAAGCAGGGCTGGGACCGCAGCGAGATCCGGCCGGGCTTCGCGGTAAAGCCTCTGTACGACGGCATCTACGCCTATTCCGCGGGGGTCAACCTGCCCCTGGGAGTGGTGGACCGGGAGGCTCCGCTTGTCCAGCTGACCTATCCGGAGACCCCCTGGGGGGCCTACTACCTCTCACCCAACGCGGACGGGAAAAACGACCAGATCGAGCTTCCCCTGTCCATCAAGGAGCGCCGGTACCTGGCTGGTTACACCATGACCGTATACCGGGGCGATCCCGCTCCGGCGGGCGCCCCCGCTCCGTCCGCTCCGGCTCCGGAAGCCCCCCAAGGCTCGGCGACCCAAGCGGCTCCGGGATCCGCGGTCCCTCCCGAGGGAGCGGCCGTACGGGTGATCGGCAACAAGGAGAGCCGGCCGGAAACCTCGGGCCTGGCCGGATTCTGGGACCGGGTCACCTACGTCAAGAAGGGGATTCCGGTCCCGGACAAACTCGTCTGGAACGGCTTCGCCGACGACGGCAAGCCCGTCCCGGACGGCCGGTACACGATTGTCGTGGAGGCTGTGGACGACAACGGCAACAAGGGACGAAGCAAGGTCCACGAGGTCTTCGTGGACTCCACCCCGCCCAAGGCGGACATCGCCGCGCCCCGGGACGCGGCGGACCTGATCTTCAGCCCCGACGGGGACGGCGGAAAGGATACCCTGGGAATCCGAATCACCGGGTCCTCGGAAGACCTCTGGACGGCCCGGGTCCTGGACGCCGCGGGAAGCCCGGTCCGGACCGTCGAATACAAGTCCGATGCCCCCGCCGACTTCATCTGGGACGGAAAGAACGACGCGGGGACCGTGATTCCCGACGGGGTGTACTCCTTCGTCCTGGAGTCCGTCGACCGGGCGGGCAACTCCGTCTCCCGCCGCATGGACAACATCGTCGTGAACACCCAACAGCCGCCGATCTCCGTGGCCATCGACGTTTCGGCCTTCAGCCCCAACGGTGACGGGGTCCGGGACACGGTCACCCTCCTGCCCGGTGTCCCTATACGGACCGGCCTTTCCTCCTGGCGACTGGCCGTCCTGGACGAGGGGCGCGCCGAGCGGTGGAGCCGTACGGGCTCCGACGCCGCTTCCCTGCCGGAGCGCTGGGCCTTCGACGGCAAGGATTCGGCCGGAAGGATCCTTCCCGAGGGGAACTACCGGGCCTTCCTGGAGGTCCAGTACGTCAACGGGTACAAGCCCTCCGCCACGTCCCCCCTCTTCCTTTTGGATGTGACTGCGCCGACCGCCCGGGCGACCGTGGAGCGGTCCACATTCAACCCCGCCGGCGCGTCGGGACAGACCACGACGGTCTTCAGCGCCTCGGGGAGCCGGGAGCTCTCCTGGACCGCGGAGATTGAGGACGCTTCCGGCAAGGCGGTCCGTTCCTGGACCTTCCCGGGAGAGCCCGACGCCCGCGTCGAATGGGACGGCCGGGACGAGGCCGGCAAGATCGTCCCGGACGGGACGTACTCCTTCCGCCTCCGGTCCACGGACCGGGCCGGGAACTCCGGGGTTTCCTCGGTCGTGAGCGTCCGGGTGGATACCGAGAAGAAGGCCGCGGTCCTGTCCTCCGACGCCCGGGCCTTCAGCCCCAACGGAGACGGGGTCAAGGACGCGGTGCGCATCCTGCCGGAGGTCCGCTCCTCCGACGCTCCCGCGGCTTGGGAGGTGGTCCTAAAACCCTCGGCCGGGGGGGCCGCAGTCCGCTCCTGGAAGGGGACGGGAGCCGTTCCCCGGGAGCTCGCGTGGAACGGAAAGACCGAGGCCGGAGCCCCGGTTCCCGACGGCTCCTACGAGGCCGAGCTGACCGTGAGGTTCGCCAACGGGGACACGGCGGTGGCCTCCTCGGGAGCGATCCTGTTGGATACCCTCGCCCCGAAAGCGGAAGTATCCGCCGCCCCCCTGCTCTTCAGCCCGAACGGGGACGGCCGCAAGGACGCGGTCGTGATAACCCAGTCGGCGGCGCCCGGGGACGATTGGAAGGGAAGCATAGCGGCCGCCAACGGGCGGGCGCTGCGTTCCTGGACGTGGAGGGGCGCCCTGAACGCCGTTTCCTGGGACGGCAAGGACGAGGAAGGCAACCCCGCGCCGGACGGCAGGTATGCCTACGTCCTGTCCAGCGAGGATCCCGCAGGCAACAAGGCCGAGTATCGGATCGAAGGAATCGTCGTGGACACCCGGGCCGTGCAGGTCTTCGTGACCGCGAACCGGCCGGGCTTCAGCCCCAACGGGGACGGCAGGTACGACGACATCCGCTTCAGCCCCATCGTCAATCTTCGGGACGGGGTCGATTCCTGGAGCCTTGCCCTGACGGACGCCGCGGGTACGACGCGCAGAACCTTCTCGGGCACGAACATCGCCTCCCTGCCCCGGGAGATTCTCTGGGACGGCAAGGACGACCGGGGAGCCCCGGCGCCCCAGGGAACCTACTCCGCGGTCTTTACGGTCCTGTACGCCAAGGGCGACGCGCCCCAGGCCCGGACGGCCCCCTTCGTCCTGGACACCGAGGGCCCCAAGGTGCGCCTGCGGACCAGCCCGGAGCTCTTCAGCCCGGACAACGACGGGGTGGACGATGAGCTGACGGCGGCCATAGCCATCGAGGACTCCAGCCCCATAGAGGCTTGGCAATTCGAGATCTACGAGTCCTCCGTGGAGGAGGGTTCCGGTCCCGCCAAGGTGCGGCTCTTCACATCCTGGGCCGGTACGGGAAATCCCACGGAGCGCATCCTCTGGGACGGCCGCTCCAACAAGGGAGAGCTTGTGGAAGGCGCCACGGACTACCCCTACGCGATGACCGTCATGGACGCTTGGGGCAATTCCTCCAAGGTCGAGGGAACGGTGACCGTGGACGTCCTGGTCATCCGGGACGGGGACCGGCTCAAGATCAAGGTGCCCTCCATCGTGTTCCGGTCGAACGGGGCGGATTTCGAGGGCCTGCCCAAGGAAAAGACGGACCGCAACGACGTGGTCCTGAGGCGGATCGCCCAGATCCTGAACCGCTTCCGGGACTACAAGATCCGGGTCGAGGGCCACGCCAACAGCATCGGGAAGATCTACGGGTACTCGGCGGCCCAGGTGAACAAGGAGGAGACCGAGGAGCTGATCCCGCTCTCCACGAACCGGGCGGAGGCCGTGCGGAAGCTCTTGATCCAGTTCGGCGTGGACGCCCGCAGGTTGTCCGTCCGCGGCCTGGGCTCCAGCGAGCCGGTGGTGGACTTCAAGGACGCGGAGAACCGCTGGAAGAACCGGCGGGTGGAGTTCATATTGATCAAGGAGTAGACGCCCCTCCGAGAGTCGGTCCGGATGAACGGACCCTCAAGGGCGCTCCCGGCCTGAGCGGCGCGGGGGCGCCCTTTTATTTCAGGATCCGTTCCTGCAATTATCTTCCCCTAATCCGTGTCAAACCAGTATTATTCTACCAGTCCATCATGGAATCGTTGTGATATGGAGGGATGATGCTCGAACTCGACGGACATCAGATTTACCGGGTCTTTCGGGCCGGAGCCCGGCGCGTTTTGGGTATACGCAAGGAGCTGGATCGGATCAACGTCTTTCCCGTACCCGACGGGGATACGGGGACCAACCTGGCAGCCACCCTGGCGGCCGCGGTGGAGAGTTCCCGTCCCACGGATTCCGCGGGAAAGACCATGGAGAACATGGCGGATGCGGCCTTGGCGGGCGCCCGGGGAAACTCGGGGGTGATCTTCGCCCAGTTCATATCGGGCTTCTACGAGTCGTTGACGGACGCCGCCACGATCAGCATGGAGAAATTCGTCGCGGCGGTGGAGAACGCCTACTCCCGGGCCCGTTCGGCCATCTCCAATCCCCGGGACGGCACCATCCTGTCCATGATTGGGGACTGGGCGGCCGCGCTCCGCGCCGAGCTCGGAAGGGCCCGGAATTTCCGGGAGCTCCTGGGGGGCACCCTGCCCGCCCTGAGGACTTCCTTGGCGGATACTCCCAACCGGCTGGCGGAGCTCAAGGCGGCGGGGGTCGTGGACGCCGGAGCGAGCGGCTTCGTGGCCTTCGTCTCCGGGGCCCACGCCTACGTGGAGGGTGGAGAGGGGGCGGACGAGGCCCTGGATCTCACGGACCTGGATCCGGGGGGGGACGCGCCGGACCTCCACGACCTCTCGGAGCTGAGCCATCGGTACTGCACGGAGGCCCTGGTGGTCGGAGAGTCCCTGGATCCAGAGGCTATCCGGGCCGAGGTCTCCGACCTGGGGGATTCCCTGATCGCGGCCGGGAACCGGAGAAAGCTCAGGATACACATCCACACCGATCGGCCCGCGGACCTAATCGAGCGGCTCTCGGCCCGGGGCGACGTCCTCCAGCAGAAGGTGGACGACATGAAGGAGCAGTTCCTGACCGCCCACGCCCGCAAGTACCCCATCGCCGTGGTGACGGACTCCGCCTGCGACCTGCCCCAGGAGCTCCTGGAGGAGTACCAGATCCATGTGGTCCCCCTCCATATCCGGGTGGGGGACGTGGAGTACCTGGACCGACGGACCCTGTCCCCCGAGCGGTTCTACGACTTGGCGGACGCGTCCCCCTCCTTTCCCAAGACCTCCCAGCCCTCCGGGGCCGTGTTCCTGCGGACCTACCGTTTCCTGGCGGAGCACTATGAATCGATCCTGGCCGTGCATTTAGCGGGAAAGCTCTCCGGCACCTACGAGGCCAGCCTGCGCGCCGCCGCCCAGGCAGCCTCGGAGACGGGGAAGCGCATCGATGTGGTGGATTCCCGCCATCTCTCCGGCTCCCTGGGGCTGGTGGTCCTTCGGACGGCCCGGGCGGTGGCGGAGGGCCGGACCCATGACCGCATCCTTTCGGATCTGCCCTCCTGGTCCGATAAAGCGGACATCCTGGTCTCGGTCCGGACGCTCCGGTACATGGTCCGGGGCGGGCGGGTCAGCCCACTCCAGGGGCTGGCCGCCAAGGCGCTGAACCTCAAGCCCATCGTCTCCCTCGAACAGGACGGATCCTCGAAGCTCTACGGAAAGGCGTTCAGCGTGGAATCCAACCTAAAGAAGATCCTGGAGATGACCGAACGGAAGCATCGGTCCGGGAAGCTGTTAAACTACGCGGTGGTGCACGCCCACGACCCGGAAGGCGCGGGGACTCTTGCCAGCCGACTTGAACGGGCCCTCGGGTTCCCCCCGGAGTACGTCATGGAGATTTCCTCGGTCATCGCCCTGAACGCCGGCCGGGGAGCCTTGGCCGTCGTTTCGATGGCGGAATAAGAGAGCGGGCCGCCCGGGCGCATCGGCCGGCCCGAACCTCGCGGCGGGCCGGGTGCAGTGGTTCCGAGGGGGCTACACGTCCTCCCGAAGATCCTCCACGGTCTTGGCCGCGAGAATTCTGGATACCCGCTCCGGCCGTTTCAGGGCCTGGGCGACCAGGGACAGGGTCTTGAGGTGATCCTCCGGGGACTGGGAACTGGGGGCGCAGAGGAGGACCACGATCCGGATCGGCTCCTCCAGGGCCAGCAGCCTGAGGCCCGAGGGCTTCGCCCCGATCAGGATCCGGGGTTGGTCGATGGCGTCCACGTGGGCGTGGAGAAGAAGAATGCCCGGGGCCAGCTCGATGGGCTGTTTCTGGGCGATGTCCGTGAAGATCCCGGCAAGCCGGTTGATGGTTCTCCGGTCGCCCGGGAAACCCCTCTCCAGGAGGATCCGGATCGCGTCCACCACCGCCGCGGCGGGAAGGTCCGGTACCACCCTGCCCGAATCCGCCAGGGAGAGGTAGAACCGATCCGCGGGGTCGGCTGCCGTGTCCGCGGTCTCCGGAGACCTCGGGGACGCCGGCTCCCGGGCAGGGACCCCGGGGACGGCTTCCGGGGTCGACCGGAGCTCCGAGTCCCCCGCGAGCGCCGAGGATTCCGGTTCCGCGGCCGGGAGGGTTTGGACGGAGCCGCTCTCGTCGGGAAGGTAGATCACCATGAGGGTCGATTCGGGGAAGGTCTCCAAGGCTTCCCGGGGCAGCTGTTCCAGGTAGGGATGCCAAGCCGGGCGGCCGGGGCGAGGACAGATGAAGAGGAAGGCCGTGCCCTCGGGTTGCTTTTCGATCGCCCCGGGGAACTCCTTCCACGTCTCCAGTTCCACGATATGGGGCGCAGACCCCCGAATCCTCTTGAGGGAGTCCCGGACCCCGGAGGAGTCGGAGGCAAGGGTCAGCACCGTCAGTTTTGCGGGCACTCCGCCCAGGATCCGCCGGATCAAGGCGAAGGCTCGGGGCGCCCCCGGATTCCGTTCCGCGAAGGGAGGGACCACCAGGACCAGGGACGTCGACTCCGGCAGGGGCCTTCGGAGGCGGGCAACGACGGTCAGATGACGCCCCCCGGACACGACCTGGTCGATCACGTCGCCGAATATGGCCCCCGACGGCCGGGGGGGGCGGTTCCAGCCCACCAGCACAGCGGTGGCCTCCTGCTCCTGAGCGGCCTTCAGGATGCCTTCCGCCGCGTTCAGGCTGATCCGGGTGGAAGGCTTGACCGGAATTCCCTCCGCCACGCCCTGGGCTATGGCCTGGGCAAGGATCGTCTCGGCCTGCTCCAGGTCCCGGTCCGCGTCGGGGGAGTCCTGGACGACGCAGACCGGAAGCACCGGCTCCGGAGATTTCGGGTCCCGCATAAGGAAGGCGAAATCCGCCAGGGGGCGGAGGGTGCCGGGATTGGAGACGGCGATCAGAATCCTCTCGTCCGCGGGGCTGCGGCCCTCGATCCCTCGGGCGCTCTCCACCGCGAGGGCTCCCGCTGCCCTGCGGGTCACGAAGGGGCCCAGGGCGCAGGTCACGATGAACATGACCACCGTTCCGCCCAGTACGGTTTCTCCGAGCAGCCCCAGCCTGTACCCGACCAGGGCGGCGGCCAAGGTGGACGCGGTCTGGTTGACCGATAGACCGAAGGATATGTTCACCTCCCCCAAGGAGAAGCCGAACAGGGGCTTTAAAATGAGGGAGGACGCGTACTTCGAGACCAGCACGACCCCGAGCATGACCGCAGCCAGCATAGCCGTTCCCGGAATCGTGACCAGTCCGGTCGCGTCGACCAACATGCCGATGTAGAAGACGCACAGGGGTATGAACAGGGCGTCCCCGGCGAACCTCAGCATGTACATGAGGCCGCTCCGTTCGGGGATGTGCCGGTTGAGAAGGATGCCCGCGGCGAAGGCACCCACCGCCGGCTGGATGCCGGCCAGGCCCGCGGCGGCGGAGCAGAACAGCACGACGACCAGGGCGAAGAGGAACTCCGAGGGTCCGCCGGTCTTGATGCGCCGGAAGAAGCGGCGAATGACCGGCGGGAGGAGCAGGGCGGCGCCGACGGTCCAGGCCGCGAGGACGCCTAAGGTCCTAAGCCAGAAAAACCAATCGGTCCCGGAACCGGCGGTCGTCAGGGCCAGGGCCAGCATGGCCAGGACATCCGTTATCGTCGTGGCGCCGACGGAGGCGAAGACCGCTCGGCTTCCCGAGAGCCCCATGGTCTGGACGATGGGGTAGGGGAGCATCGTGTGGGACGCGAACAGGCTTGCGAACAGGATCGCGGGCACCACGGGAAGGCCGAACACCAGGGTGCCTGCGGCGTACCCGAGCCCGAGGGGGATCAGGAAGGTCAGTCCTCCGAACACGACGGCGTCCGGGGACTTCCTGCGCAGTTTGCGGAGGTCGAGCTCCAGGCCCGCGGCAAAGAAGATGTAGACCAGGCCGAATCCGCCCGCCGCTTCCATGAGGGACCCGGACTCCAGAATCCCCAGCCCCCGGGGACCCAGGAGCATCCCCGCAAGCGCCGTCCCCACCAAGCCGGGCAAGCGGACCAGCTCCGCCAGGATGGGGGCCGCGAACAGCGCGACGAGGACTATAAAAAAGACGCCGACCGGGTCGGTGACGGGGATCGAGGGGATCATATCTATATGCTAATGCGACATAGGTGGGAGCGCAAGCTGAAAACGGTGTACGATGGTCCGTGGAGGGTGGCGGCACATGGACGCGGCCGAGTTCCACGCACCGGCGCGGACTGCGGCGGGTTGCGGTCGCGCATTCCCGTCCACGGTTCTCTGTTCACCGTTCACGGTTCACCGACTATGACCACCTCCGGTTCCAGCTCGTACCCGAACCGTTCCCGGGCTTCCCGACGGGCCGCGTCGATCAGGGCGAGCATGTCCGCGGCTGTGGCGGATCCGGGGTTCACGAAGATGTTGGCGTGCTTTTCCGAGACCGCCGCGCCGCCCTGGGTGCGGCCCCGGAACCCGAGCTCGTCCAGGATCCTGCCCGTGGGCCGGCCGAAGCGCCGGTCGTTCTTGAACACGCTTCCGGCGCAGGGGAATTCGAAATGGCCCTTGGAGGCCCGGTCCGCTTCCAGCTCCCTCATCCGGGACCGAATGGAGAGGGGGTCGCCGGGAACCAGGCGGAACTCGGCGCCCAGCACGACGGAGCCGTCCAGGCGGGCGCCGGGCATGAAGGGGGTGCGCTTGTAGGCCCATTCGGCTTTGTCCGGAACCAGGGATTCACAGCCCCCGTCCCGGGCCAGGTACTCCACCCGGGTCATAAGGTCCGCGAATTCCCGCTCGTAACAGCGGGCGTTCATGTAGACGGCCCCTCCCACGGTGCCCGGCAGACCCGCCGCGAACTCCAGGCCCGAGAGCCCCTCCTGCGCCGCGGCCTCCACCAGGTCCGTCACCGGGACGCCCGCCTCGGCCTCCATGCCCGCGCCGGTCCTGCGGATTCCCGAAAGGCCCCGGGTGGATACTACGAGCCCGCGGATGCCCCCGTCCCGGACCAGAAGGTTGGCCCCTCCTCCCAGGAGGAAGACGGGCAGGCCCTCGGTACGGGCGGCGGCAAGCAGGGCGGCCAGGGATTCCCGGGTCCGAGGTTCCGCCAGGGCGTCCGCGGGTCCCCCGATCCGGAAGGTGGTCCGCCGGGACATAGGCTCGTCATAGTACACCGGGCCTTCGAACTTGATTTTTTCCAGGAATTCCCGTACCGTAGGCATGTCCCGAATTGTACAGGAATTCGTTCACGGCCCGCAACGAGGCCGTTCCCGGCGACGCCAGGAGGACCCCCGTGCACCCGATCCGGCTCTTCAACACCCTCGGCAGGGAACTGCAGGAGTTCCAACCCCTGCATCCCGGAAAAGTCGGTTTCTACGGCTGCGGGCCCACGGTTTACAACTACGCCCACATCGGCAACCTCCGCATGTACGTCTTCGAGGACACCCTGGCACGGACCCTCCGGTACCTGGGGTACGAGGTCCGGCACGTGATGAACATCACCGACGTGGGGCACCTCACCGGGGACGACGACTCCGGGGACGACAAGATGGTCAAGAGCGCCCGGGAGCGGGGGCAGAGCGTCCTGGATATCGCCCGGTTCTATACGGACGCCTTCTTCCGGGACACCGGTCTCCTCAACATCCGGCGCCCCGACGTGGTCTGCAGGGCGACGGAGCACATCGGGGACATGATCGACCTTATCCGGCGGATCGAGGCCCGGGGGTTCACCTATTTCTCGGGGGGAAACCTTTACTTCGACGTCTCCAAGTTTCCCTCCTACGGGAGGCTCGCCCTCCTGAACCTGGAGGACCTGAAGGCCGGGGCCCGGATCGAGGTGGACGCCAACAAGCGAAACCCCTACGACTTCGTCCTTTGGTTCACCAAGGGCAAGTTCGAGAACCAGGCCCTCGTTTGGGACAGCCCCTGGGGAAGCGGGTACCCGGGCTGGCATATCGAGTGCTCCGCGATGAGCATGAAGTACCTGGGAGAGAGCTTCGACATCCACGCGGGGGGGATCGACCACATACCCATCCACCACACCAACGAGATCGCCCAATCCGAGTCCGCGACCGGGAAACCCTGGGTCAAGTACTGGCTCCACGGGGAGTTCCTGGTCATGGACAAGGGAAAGATGTCCAAGTCCTCCGGCAGCTTCCTGACCCTCCAGTCCCTCGTGGACGCGGGCTACGAGCCCCTGGACTATCGCTACTTCTGCCTGGGCGGCCACTATCGGTCCCAGCTGCAGTTCTCCTTCGAGGCCCTGGACTCCGCCCGGGCTTCCCGGCGCTCCCTGAACGAGCGCCTCAGGACGCTCCGCTCCCAGGCCGAGCCCGCTCCGGCGCCGCCCTCCGGAGGGCGGGCACGGTTCTGGTTGGACGCCTTCGTGGATCACCTTTCCGAGGATCTCGCCGTCCCCCGGGCCCTGGCGGACCTCTGGGGTCTGCTGAGGGACCCGGCGGTTCCCCCGGCGGAGGCCCTGGCCGGGGCCTTTGACATGGACCGGATCCTGGGCCTGGGGTTGCGGGAAGCCGCGGAAACCGTCCCGGAGGGGAAGGCCGCCTCTCCCGAGCTGGCCGCGGAGATCGAGCGCCTGATAGCGGAACGCGCGGAGGCCAAGAAAGCCAAGGATTGGTCCCGGGCGGACGCGATCCGGGACGAGCTCAAGGCCCGGGGCGTCCTTCTTACGGACAGTCCCGCGGGCACCACCTGGAAGCTCTCGTGAAAGCCCTGTAACGATCGTGAGCGGGGCTTTGTTTAACAGGGAGGAAGGCTTCGGCCCGGAGAGAATCCGAGCCCTCTACGACGCCTCGTTCACCCTTCTGTACCGGATAGCCTTTCGGGTCACCGGTTCCGAAGAGGCGGCGCAGGACGTGGTGCACGATTCCTTCGAGCGCCTGATGGAAAAGGCCATACCCTTCCCCTCCCTGGATGACGCCAAGTACTGGCTCATCCGGGTGGTCAAGAACAACGCCCTGAATTGGGCCAAGAGGAAGGGACGGGAAGCTCGAGCCTACGAGCGGTACTTCCGGGAATCCGACGATGAATCCTCCTCCGCCGAGGACGAGACTCTCCGAAAGTTCACCGCCCAGGACGTCCAGAAAAAACTCGAGAAGCTGCCGGAGAATCTCCGGATGGTGCTGATCCTGAAGGAATACGGATTGTTGAACTACAAGGAAATCGGCAGGGTGTTGGGAATCAGCGAAGGGAATGTCAAGGTCCGGGTCTTCCGTGCCCGGGAAGCGCTCCTTTCGCTCTTCCGGGAGGATAGCAGGGATGTGTCCTGACCGCCAGATTCTTTCCGCCTTCGCGGACGGAGAGGTTCCGTCCCCGTGGAACGAAAAGGTGCTGAAGCACCTTGAATCCTGCGAGTCCTGTTCCCGGGTCGTCCGGGGTTACCGGGAGGTTTCCGCCGGCTTGCGCGCGCCGGAGATTCCCGGAGCCGAGGCCGCCCGGGATGCCGTATGGAGCCGTTTGGCGGACTCCTCCCGCCGCAGCCGGCCCGAACCCCTATGGCGG
>Ga0067045_1030584_pt1 | contig 14747 bp, 16 predicted proteins | sample TerdegcTABiofilm_FD_59184 | JGI IMG/M metagenome (GOLD analysis project Ga0067045, IMG submission 59184) | Combined Assembly of (Gp0054472, Gp0054536) Wastewater bioreactor microbial communities from Singapore -Terephthalate degrading...
GTCTGCAGCACAAAGGCCAGCGTCATGGTCGGGCTGCTGGCGCGCAGGCTGGCGCGCGGCGGCTCCAGGCCCTGGCTGCGGAACAGCTGGACCATGGCGCGGTCGGCCGGCGTGCCGGGCAGGGGCGACACCCAGGGCCATTGCAGCAAGTCCTCCAGAACCAGCTGGCCGCAGCCCAGGCAGGCATGGCCGGCCGGTGCCACCACGACCAGGTCATCGTCGAACAGGTGCAGCTGGCGTACCTCATCGGAGGGCATATCGGCGCGCAGGGCGCCGGCGATGGCGTCGATGTCGGCGCTCAGCAGATGCTGCACCAGGCTCTCGTAGGTGCCGTCCACGATGCTGACCTCGATGTCCGGGTGGCTGGCGGCCAGGCTGTCGACAGCGCGCGGCAGGAAGATTCCCACCGACAGCGGCAGCACGCCGACCACCACGCGCCCCCGGATCTCGCCGCGCCAGGCGGAAATATCGCTGTCCATGCCGCGCACCTCGGCCAGGGCCAGCTTGACACGGCGCAGCAGCGCTTCGCCGGACGGCGTCAGCCGCGTGCCGAAGGCCAGCTTGTAGAACAGCTGCATGCCCAGACTGGTTTCCAGCCCCTGCAGCGCCGCATGCACGGCGGGCTGCGTCAGGCCCAGCCACTGCGCGGCCAGGGATTCGCTGCCGCAGTCGGCAATGGCCATGAGGGCGCGCAGCTGGCCCGCAGGCACGGTCTCGGCAAAACGCTCGGGCAGGGGAGGGCGCCTGGCCGCCAGCGTGGCGGCAGCCTGGGCGTCGGCCGCGCCGCTGCCCAGATGCTGGAGCATGGCCTCTATGCGGGCGGCCAGCTGGCTGCCCAGCGGGGTCGGCATCATGCCGCGCGCACCGCGCATGAACAGCGGCATGCCGCAGGCCTCTTCCAGTTGCAGTACCGAACGCGCCACGGCCGGCTGAGAAAGATGCATAGCCTGGGCGGCCCGCGTGGTGCTGCCGTGGCGCACCACGCCCAGCATGGCGCGCATGGCTCGCAAATGGCCTCCCAACTCGGGAAAACGCGAGGGATTGCTGCTGGCCCAGGGGGCAAGGGAAAGGTTCATTGAAAGGCGCTTCGCGGTACGTTGGAAGAACGTGTTTTGATTTTCCCATAAGAAAAACGCATTGATGGCCGGGGCTCCGGCATTGGCCGGATCGATGCCGGCGTGGAATGCTTGGTGCCTGGATCAAGACAGCCCATCGCAGGCTGCGGATTCCGGGGAGACAAGAAACATGAACCATGAAATCGAACGGCTGCTGGCCCGCCAGGCCTGCCTGGATCTGGTGCTGCGCGCTGCTGCCTTTGCGGATGCCGGTGATGCCCAGGCCCTGGCCCGGCTGTTTGCCGAAGACGGCCAACTGCAACGGCCCGGCGGCGAGGTGCTGGGCGGGCGCACGGCCATCGCCGCTGCGTACTCCCGGCGTCCTGCGGGCCGCATGACCCGGCATCTGGTCACCAACACGCTGGTGGAACTGCAAGGCCCGGACCGCGCCAGCGCGCGCAGCCATGTGCTGCTGTGGTCCTGCGACGAGGCCGATGCCATCACGCCGCACGGCCGCCCGGCGCAACCGCGCCAGCTCGTAGGCGAGTTCGATGACACCTTCGGCCGCAGTCCTGAAGGCCGTTGGCTGATCACGCGCCGCGTGGCGCGCTTCGTCATGTACCGGGACCTCCCGGGCGCCTGAAGAGCAGGGCGCCCAGCCGCTTTCTCCCATTTCCCCGTGCCCGCCACTCTCGCCTTTCTCAAGGCGCAGCGTTGCGGCGTGCCGATTCCGCAACGACAACGACAGGAGACACAAGCATGAAACGCACTCTCAAGAGCATTCCCCAACCCCCAGCCAGGCGCCCAGTGCGGGCTTGTCTGGGCCGCCTCGCCCCGCTCGCCATGCTGGCAGCAGCAGGCGGCGCCCAGGCCCAGACCGCCTCATCGGTGACGCTGTACGGCCATCTGGACACCGGCATCGAGCACCTGACGAATGTGCAAGGCGGCGGATCGCTGACACGCATGCCCGGCCTCACGGGAACGGCACCGTCGCGCTGGGGGCTGCGCGGCAGCGAGGATCTGGGCGGCGGCCTGAGCGCCGTCTTTGCGCTGGAGTCAGGCTTTGGCCCGGATGCCGGCACCTTCAACCAGGGCGGGCGGGGCTTCGGGCGCCAGGCCTGGGTGGGGCTGTCCGGAGGCTGGGGCAGTGTCTCGCTGGGGCGCAACTACACCATGCTGTACTGGGCATTGTTCGATGCCGACCTGCTCGGCCCCAACGCCTTCGGCCTGAGCAGCCTGGACAGCTACATCCCCAACACGCGCACCGACAACTCCCTGGCCTACCGGGGACGCTTCGGCGCCTGGAGCCTGGGCGCCGCCTACAGCCTGGGACGCGATGCCGTCAACGCCGGCCCCAGCCCGGCCGGCACCAACTGCGCCGGCGAATCGGCCACGGACAGGCAGGCCTGCCGCCAGTGGTCGGCCATGCTGAAGTACGACACCGCGCCCTGGGGCTTTGCCCTGGCCGTGGACGAGATGCGCGGCGGCGCCGGTGCATTTGCAGGGCTCACGCGCTCGGACCTGAAGGACCGCCGCATCATGCTCAACGGCTATGCCGCGCTGTCACCCACCATCAAGCTGGGCGCCGGCCTCATGCGCCGCGACAACGACGCGGCCCAGGCGGCCTCGGCCAGCAACGGCGCCACGCCGCGCAGCACCCTGGCCTGGGGCGGCCTGTCCTGGTCCCCCAGCGCCGCCATCGTGGTCGATGGCCAGCTGCAGCAACTGCGCTAGGCCCGGGGCGGCGACCGCTCCACCCTGCTGGCCCTGCGCGCCACCTACAGGTTCTCCAAGCGCACGGCGGTCTATGCCCAGGCCGCGCGCATTGACAACGGACAGCGCCTGGCCATCTCGGTCAGCTCGGCCGCAGCCGGCGGCAGCCCGCTGGCGGGCGCATCGCAGACCGGCCTGATGCTTGGCATGCGCCACTCGTTCTGAAACCGAAGGCAAATACAACAGGCCAGCTGGGCAAGTCGGCAATTTCCTGGCGCAGTTCGGCGAGCAGCCCGGCGTCGTCGCCGGGTGTGCGATGGCTGCGGCCATCGGCCCAGCCTCACCGCGCCCAGGCAGGTCGTGCACAGGCGAGCGCAATCCACTTTTTTCTGCGGCGTACCGCACGGCTTCCTTGAGGATTTCGTTCTCCAAGGTTGTCTTGCCGAGCACGCGCTGCAGCTTGGCTATTTCCGCGCAGACACCGACAGCGGACTCCTTGATATCCGTACATGCCGAGTTGTGGACCGGAGATGTGCTCACGCGCATAAGTAGCAATTTCCTCAAATTGATAGAAAAATTTAATTCATATTTGATTAAATTGATATCTATGATGCAGCCATCGGATCAATTTTGGCATTCAATGGCAGCATGTGGCTGCGCCGATCCGGCCAGTTCAGGGTGACGCGGGACAGCGCAGGGCAGGGGGGCTGAAAAGTCGCAAGCCCCATGCTCTGCGCCAAGCCAGGTCAAGCCTGCATGGCGAACTCAACTCCATCGTCCTGGTCGAGGGCGAGAGCACAGTGGAAGGAACAACAATGAGACTCCAGATCAGACAAGCCTACAGTTTTGGTGCCGCTCTCCTGCTGGTTCTTGGCGCAGCCACCATTGGCGCAGCCATCATGAGCAACCGCAGCAGCGCTCTTGCCGACGAAACCGCCGCCAGGCGATACCAGTCCTACCTGCTGGCCGATGAGTTGCGGCAAAGCTCTGACGACCTCACCCGATTGGCGCGCACCTACGTGGCCACGGGTGACGCCAAGTGGGAGAAGCAATACATCGAGATTCTGGATATTCGCAATGGCAAGCTGCCACGGCCTCAGGCCTACGAGCGGATCTATTGGGACTTCCGGGCAGCCGATGCGCAAAACGTGCGTCCTGCAGGCGAAACGGTGCCGCTGCTTGATCTGATGAAGCGGGCCGGCTTTGCAGACAACGAACTCGCCAAGCTGGCCGAAGCCAAGGCCAACTCAGATGATCTGGTGCGCACTGAAACCATCGCCATGAACATGGTGAAGGGCCTCTATGACGACGGCAAAGGTGGGTTCACGCGCCAAGCTGAACCCGACAAGGCCAAGGCTCTGGGGATGATGCACGACTTGGCGTACCACCAGTACAAAGCCAAGATCATGAAACCCGTGGACGAGTTCCTGATTCTTCTCGATGAGCGCACGTCAGCACAGCTGGCCGCAGCCGTGGCGGCGCGGCAGCAATGGTCGAAACTTGCCATGGCCTCGACGGCATTGCTCATCGTGAGCCTGCTCGCCGGGCTCCTTTATCTGCGTCGTCGCACCAGCGCCGTGCTTGGCGACGTCAGTCGTGTGGCATCGGGCATTGCGGCAGGGGAGCTTGATCAGTCGATCGATCTCGGAGTGAGGGGTGAAGAAGGTGACCTGCTGCGCACTATGGGCAGCATGCAGCAGCAATTGTCTAGCGTGGTGGGCGCCATTCGCAGTGGTGCCGACAGCGTGGCGACAGCCAGCTCCGAGATTGCACAGGGCAACCAGGACCTGAGCCAGCGCACCGAAGAGCAAGCCAGTGCCCTGCAACAAACGGCCGCCACGATGGAGGAGCTGGGCACCACCACCCGCAACAACGCCGACAACGCCAAGCAGGCCAATCAACTCGCTCAGGGCGCCTCGGCCGTCGCTGCGCAAGGTGGCGAGGTGGTCGGCAAGGTCGTCACCACGATGCAAGGCATCAGCGACAGCAGCCGCAAGATCGGCGACATCATCGGCGTGATCGACGGCATCGCCTTCCAGACCAACATCCTGGCGCTCAACGCAGCCGTCGAGGCGGCCCGCGCAGGTGAGCAGGGCCGCGGCTTCGCTGTCGTGGCGTCTGAAGTGCGCAGCCTCGCGCAGCGCAGCGCTGAGGCTGCCAAGGAAATCAAGGCCCTGATCGGCCGTAGCGTCGAGCAGGTGGAGCAAGGCACCGTGCTGGTGGACGAGGCCGGCAAGACCATGGGCGAGATCGTCGCCTCGATCCAACGCGTGAGTGACATCGTGGCCGAGATTACCTCGGCCAGCGTCGAGCAGAGCTCCGGCATCGGGCAGGTCGGCGAGGCCGTCAGCCAGATGGACCAGGTGACGCAGCAGAACGCGGCGCTTGTGGAAGAGAGCGCTGCCGCCGCAGAGAGCCTGAAGGGCCAGGCCCAGAAACTGGTGCAGGCCGTGGCGGTGTTCAAGCTGTCGCATGAAGGACTTGGAGGCTCGACCCACGCTGCGGCCCCAGCGGCCAACGCTGCTGCCGTCGAGCGTCGCGGCCCGGACCGTGCCAAGAACATCGCCCGGCCGGCATTCAAGGCGAAGGCTGCTGCAGCCCCAGCATCGACCTCTGAGTCGAGCCGGCTCGCTATCGCACCTGCCAAGACCGGCACTGACGACTGGACGTCGTTCTGAGCGCGGCTCGCCGCGCCAGAACCCGCCCCCAATCTCCAAGGAGTCGAAGATGACCGCCATGATTGAAGAGCGCCCAACGGTAGCACCGGTTACGGCGCAGACGACAGCCGCCTCATCAACCCGGGCTGCCAATGCAGTGGTCGCCATGCCCAACGAGTTCCTCAGCTTCCGCCTGGGTGGCGAGGAATACGGCATCGACATCCTGCGGGTACAGGAGATCCGCAGCTACGAGGCACCCACCCGCATTGCGAACGCACCGCATTTCATCAAGGGAGTGATCAACCTGCGTGGCGTGATCGTGCCCATCGTCGACCTGCGCCTGAAGCTCGGTTGCGAGTCGGCCGAGTACACCGATTTCACCGTCGTCATCGTGCTGAACGTGCGCGGACGGGTCATCGGCGTGGTGGTCGATTCGGTGTCGGACGTTCTGGCGCTGGGCGCGGACAACATCAAGCCGGCGCCCCAGATGAGTGCCTCGGTGGATGCCGGCTACATCATGGGTATGGGATGCTTCAAGAGCGGCGATGTCGAACGCATGCTGATTCTGACCGACATCGAAGCGCTCATGAGCAGCGCCGAGATGGGGTTGATGGAGGCCGCGATGCTTTGATTGATACGATGTATATTATGTTTAATCGTATGCGCTCCTAGATCGAGAGCGCTTTTCCAAGGACCAGCGAACATCTAGCCGCATACCCTGCGGCTTTTTAACGATGTTCAGATCACCACGACCTGCTGGCCTGCCCCATCTGCATAGCCTGCTGGACAACATCCAGGCCAGCGAAAAAGAAATAGCCAAGCTCATCGACGTGTCGGTGCCGACGCTTCGCAAATACAGAGCCAAGGGGCAAGCACCGCGATCAGTGATGCTTGCCCTTTTTTGGGAGTCAACGTGGGGATTGCGGACTGCCGATGTGACCGCCGCAAATCATGCAGCACAGTACTTTGCTCTGGCGCAGAGTTTGAAGCGTGAAAATGATCGGCTTGTCAAGCAATTGTTGAGAATGGAGAAGGAGCTTTCCAACTCGCAGACAGGCGCCGCCAACAGTCCCATTTTCAGAATTCGGTGATTCAGTCCCTGTACTGCAACTCGAATCGCTTTTTTGCCGCCATGTATGCATTCACACACGGCATCATCGAAGAGTCCGCCTTGCAGGCATCTGGGGGTTGATAGAAGCGCTCCCAAGCAGCATTTTTGCGCTCTTGTCTGATTCGCTCCTGGCGAGCCTGCTCAAGCGCTTGCTGCCTCTGCTCCTCTTGAATCTCACGATCACGCTGTCTTTGCTGCTCTGCACGTTGCTGTGATCGTTGCAATTGGTCTGCTGCCCTCTGTGTCTGCGCCTGAACCTCCTTCAAAGCCTGATTCATGCGCCAAGCCAGAATTTGCTCATAGGCCAGCACCGAAAGTAGTGCACCGATGAACACACCTATCGCAATTTTGAGCACATCGACAAAAAAAGACCCCTCGGTACTCTCACTGGCATATCTGCCCATACCGCCCTCCTCCTATGCCCTCCAGTTTAATCAGGGCGACGGATTGCGGCCCGCTTGGCATGGGCGCTGCGCCTCGCGTACAAGGGCCAACGCAGGCGCGATGGCAACGACGCTGCAGGGCTTGCAATAGCACCGCAGGAAGCAAGCGCCAGGCGCGCTAGTGACGCACTGAGCACATCGCCGGGCACGTCGCGCGACTGGGCGGTGACATCACTGCAGCCCACTGCGCACCTGTGCATTGCGAGCAGATAGACCCTGCAGATAGGCCGCGCCGGGGTCCTGCTGCGGGAGAGGCGCGACGACAACCTGCAGTTGCTGCGGGGGCTGTTGCTGCACTGGCTGGACTGGCCGCACCTCATGCCGAGGCTGATCTGCAGACCGACGGGGAGCCTCGCGTGCTGGAAGCTTGAAATCAACGAAGAAGCCGCGCTCTACGATGTGCTTGCACAGACCCTCAGGCATATAGAGCAGGGTTGCCTGCTGCGTGTAGCACTTACACTCGCCTCGCATGACGACGCAAGCAGCAGGGTATGGCGCCTCAACGGGCTGGGTGACTGAATCGTAGGCCGGCGCACTGTGCGGGAAGCCAGGGATGCGAGGCACGCGAGCGTCTACATATTCCGCAGCTGTCAGCACGCGGCCCTCATTTCCTGCCCGTCCTGGTGCTTGCGACGCACCCGCTGTGGCCACCGGCTCGGCCTTGCCCTTGACTACATTCTTGTAGACGCCGCTGACAGCGAAATAAATCATCGTCGGCGCCAGGATCACGGCAGCCAGAGCCGTCCAGACAGCACGCGGGATTTTCTTTTTGCCTGTGTGCAGACTCGCGCTCTTGTACCAGCCGTAGACCTCTTTCGGAAAGCCGACCATGGAGACCGTGCCGGTCTTGCCGCTGCCATCCTTCTCGCAGTTTGGGTTGACGGCCGCCCACTCTATGCAACTGACCAGGTCAGCGCCGAATGTGCGTTTCAGGTGTCGGTGCCAGCCAGGCGAGCCAACCAAGCGCCGCACGAAGTTATCGATGTTCTGAGGGTGCTGTGTGACCAGGTAGAAATCCATGCCCCGGCGCCTATGCTCGGCCAGCATGCGGATTTCGTCCGGGACGGTCGCACTTGCACCCCGCACGGGCATATCGTTATGGCACTCATCAATCAGGAAGATGGTGCCGTCAGGCTCTTTCTGCCAATCCTTGAAATCGATCCTCTTCCAGCTCGAAAGCTCACCGCCTTCGACTGGTTCGAATCGCCCGTTATGGCAGACGGGACGACCCTCTTTTACACTTCGCTCACGCACCCATTTCAGCGTATTGAGTGTCTTGCCTGCGCCATTGGCACCAGTGATCAGATACAGCATGCCGACCTCACTGTTTACGGAATCGTTTCACCGCGCCAGTCATGCCCGCAAGACTGAGACGCACTGCTACTGCTGACGTAATGATGCTGATGGCTACGCCAACTTTCATATACGAAAGCAGACCGACCAACTCAGAAGGCAGGCCGAAAAAAGCAGTTAGAGCGTCAGACTTCAGACGGTCAAGCGCAGTGTCAACACCCATGTACGTGACAACAGATATTCCGAGAGAAATCAGCACTTGTCCTGCGAGACTGCCAGCAATATTAAGGAACATGCCGCCCAGTGCAGCGAGAAAAATAGGCATTTAATTACTCCCTCGCAACGCCGGAAACAATACGGAATCCAGCCAGGCTAGACACTGCGACCAGCACCCAGCCCATGTATTCGAGACCAGGACATATACGGGACATAGGTAAAGATACTTCGGTGCCCCACACAGTCACCGACAAGTCAGATATGCATTGACCACCACCAAGCAAATCGTCCTGACTCAGCTGCCCAGAAACGTCCACATCTTTATTTCCAGGTAAATCTTTCGTCACGTCACGATTTCGACCCTTAGCGGCTTCCTCGTCATATAGCTTTGATTCTGGAGACTCGTTTACGAATAACTCGCACGCGCGCTTATGCTGCTCTTTGGCAATTGCACAAAGCAAAACATCGCCCTCGCATGTAAAGCCTGCAGAGCAAGAGCCGCCAAACTTGCCTTTGCCGTCGCCGCAATCGTCACCTTTGCAATCGCCGCCTCCTGTGCCGCCTCCTGTGCCGCCTCCTGTGCCGCCGCCCGTGCCGCCTCCTGTGCCACCCCCTGTGCCACCCCCTGTGCCACCCCCTGTGCCGCCGCCCGTGCCACCACCCGTGCCACCGCCTGTGCCACCGCCCGTGCCACCGCCTGTGCCGCCTCCTGTGCCCCCACCTGTGCCGCCGCCCGTGCCACCGCCTGTGCCGCCGCCCGTGCCACCGCCTGTGCCACCGCCTGTGCCGCCTCCTGTGCCGCCACCAGTGCCACCACCCGTGCCACCGCCTGTGCCACCGCCCGTGCCACCAGTACCGCCCCCCGTGCCGCCGCCTGCGCCACTGCCATCACCTGGTGTATTGCCTGCATTACCATCGCACTTACCGCCAGTCTGAGTGCCATCACCGCCCCACATCCAAACACCGGAGGAATTTTGAAATGCGACGGTGCTATTAAGAGTAACAACGCAACCCTTCTCGCACATAGCAGTCGGCACGCTCCCCGGTCGATCATCAAAATACATCTTAGTACCAGCCTTGCATTGCTCCCCATCCTTAGGCTTGCATTGCCCGCCTGACTCAACATAACCGGTGCTGCAACTGCAAACGCCAGCACTATTACTGCTGTTTTCTGGACAAGTTAACTTCTTTGCTACCGCACTTGTAAAATCAATCGATGCAGGCGGATTACCGCTTCTATGATTACAAGTCAAATCCTTATTTCCTAGATAAGTTACTGTAGTTCCCGGGTTCTGCGCCTGCAATATTGCATTATTTGACGAGCAGGCTGACGCGGCAGATTTGTGGACTCCATAATTCATATCCTCATAAATCGCCACCTTATCCACAGCAGAAATTGCAGGGGAAGATGAAAGGATAATAAATAACGCCGCCACTATGCGGAAAAGATAAGCCATGCGGCCCCCAGCATTGCAATGATGATGAACAGGCCCATGGCACCCCCTCTTTGAAACGCCACCCGTGGCGCTTTAAAAAAGGCCCCGCAGCCGGCCGGTCTGCGGGTTCCTGATGGCCGATTTAGCTCAGCGCTTTACGCACCCACTGGAAGGCCTTCACGCCCACGTAGATCAGCAGCACGGCGGCGCCGATCAGGCCAATGGGAGCAGCTTGAGCGCCGATGTCAGTGACGACCGCAGCCACATCGACAGCAGCAGCATTCGCGCCACCAGCGGCCAGAGCTGCGGCAGCAGCGATTGCGGCAATGCGCGCGGTTTGGGTATTGATGCGATTCATGGTTTCAGTCCTCTTGAGTTTGGTTTCCGTCGGTATTTCTGAGCGTCTGGATCAGGACTCGAAAGCCCCAACCGACAGCCCAGATCAGCAGGACGGCGCCGCTGATTGCTGCGCCCTCTTCGGGACTCAGCGAGAGCACCGGAAGGGCAAATTCGTGCTGCACGGTGACCGTGCAGGCTTGCGCGCACTGAATGACCTGATCAGCCATTGCTGTTGATGCGATGCAGGGCAGTGGCCCGCATGCGCGCTGTGTAGATGCGGGTGCGCCGGTCCATCCAGTTGCCGATGCTCGATATCGCGCGAGTGATGAGCGACATGAACAGCCCAAAGGCCAGAGCGCCGAGGGCACCACCGCACATGGAGAGCCACACGACAGTGCCCGCGAAGTGCCGCAACTGCGCATCCGTCAAATCGATGAACATGTATTTCCCTCTCTATCTGTACAGATGGCAGCGGCTTGCGCGTCAGCTACGCATGCCGCCCAAGCCGCTGCCATCTGCCGTACGCATCCACATGAACGGTCCGTTCGCTTCGATTCGCCGCGGGGTGTGTCGGATTCGCACAAAGCGCGAAAAACCGCCGCCCGTTGGTGCGAACTCAGGCAAGAGAAGCTCACCTGTCTCAGCATTGACGTAACCGCCTCCCTTCGCAGGCCGAAAGCGGTCGGTGATCGCAGCATTGCCCTGCACATACGCAGGCCAAAGCACCCAGCGACGGCAACCACGGCCAGACTCATCCAGGCCCCCTGCCCCGTGAATTCGTGCCCCATGCGGGAACCCCCCTTGAATCTTGGAAACGTCCTTCGTTGCGTACTTCATCAAGTACGCGACCGGCGCGTAGGCCTCGACGCGGTTGGACATGCCATGGCCCCACATGGGGGCTTGCCAGACGCCACGTGCACGCCACGCGCGGTCAGGCTTCGGGGGCGTCAAACCGGCATCCAGCCAAACGACGACGTGGTAATGGATCACGCCGCGCCGCTGCAGCTCAGCGACCCATGCGTAGCGCACTTTTTTCTCGCCCGTGCGGCTGTAGTGCCACTTGCGCAGACCATCGAGAAAGCGGCTGATGTGCTCCGGGCGCCAGTCCCGGTTTGTGCCCGCATAGGTCAGCGTGAGCATCCAGACACGCTGGTTTTTTGGACCCTGGTTATGCAGGCACTTAGCCGACACGCCCAGCGCTTTGCGCATGCGTGTCAGGCGGGTTTTTTGGTGGTCGATTTCAATGGTGTTTTCAGTGAAGAAATCGACTACCGAAACACCCTTGCAAGTTGTTGATAGTGAGACAAGCCCGGCGCTTCGCGCCTTCTCGCCCTGCGCGTCGGCCAGGGCCTGCCCAGAGGCCGCAGAACGAGCGCGCCAAGCCTCAACCACCCGACCCATACGGGCGGACTGCTGCCAGGGCTGGAAAGCCGGGCGCGCGTCTTCGTTGAAGCGGAATTCACTCATGCCGTGCACCCGACTTCAATGATGAAAGCCGCCCAGGCGCGCAGGCGCCAATGCAGGTCATAGACCCGGCGATCAAAATCCGGCGGCAGGCGCCGAGCGCGCTCGAAATACTCCAGGTCGAGCAGCCCTTGCTTGAGCGCGAACAGGTGCCGCGCCATGTCGCTGGGACCATCGGCGCGGTACACGGGCAGCAGTCTGGCAGGTGCGGCCGCAGTCATGCGCAACGCCGCTCAACACGGGCCAAAGAAGCCAGATCAGAACGCCTGACCGACCAGCCACAGGAATGACCGGCAACGCAAAGCCACTGCCCAACAGGCTCAGTCAGGAAGGCTTGACGCCAAAGGTATGAATGAACGGGCAGCATCAGAAGCCCTGCCCGCCCAGAGGAACGTCTCCAGCCCAGTAGCCGGCATCCGTATAGACCACACCGTCATCACCGATGGTCAGCGAGACCGTGACGCGATCCGCCTTGGCAGCGGACTGGTGCGAGTTGAAGCAAAAAAGGAGCGCAAGGAGCGCCCCTTCTGCCATGGCTTCGCGTGCAGCGTTGTCCATGGTCAGCCCCTCAACCAGCGGCCTGCGCCTTGGGGGTCATCTTGACCAGCCGGGGCTGGAGCGCCAGATCGCCATTGCGCGTCACGTAGAACGAGCGGGGATCGAGCGTGTATTCCCCGACCGGGTAGTACAGAGCGGCGCCCTCCTCGTTCTTCTCAAGGATGATTTCGGTCTTTTCCGGGTAGGGGTTGGGCTTGCCGTTCCGGTCAAACGTGTGCACGTAGACGGTCTGGAAGTTCAGGTCATAAGGCTTGCCCGAGGCCTTTGCGTTGCCGCGCTGGTTGCGGACATCGGTCGACTTCACCGAAATTTGGATCATGCTTTCGCTCCTTGTTACATCTCACATGTCGTGAGACAGCGGAACGATAGCAGTTCTCACGACATGTGAGAAATTCAGCGGCTAAGATTTCTCACATCTCGTTGGCGCGCAAACAACACGTGAGGAACTCAGCCATGAAAACTACGATGAACTTGCTTGAGGAAGCCCTCAACAAACACCCTGCAGCCTACTGGCACGACAAGCTAAATCTGTCGCGCAATGCGCTGCACAGCGCTAAGCACAGAGGCAATTTGAGCCCCGCCATCGCCGGAGCACTGGCAGAAGAACTGGGAGAGCCAGTGGAAAAGTGGATCGTGATCGCCGCCCTTGAAAGTGAGCGGGAAAGCGCCTGCAAAACCCGGATGATGCGCAAATTTCTGGTCGGTGGCGCCCTCTCACTAGGCGCCATCGGAACCGCGGCCGCCAAGGCGGTCTGTATATTATGTTAAATCACAGTTGCGATTAGCACTGTCCAAACCCAGGTAAGGCACTCTTCCTGCACCAGGCCTGCCTGTCTTCCGCCTCTTTTTTCAGCTGTTCAACCCTCTTCCCAGGCTCTCCAGTTCCTGCCTCAACAACAACTCCGTCTCCTGCGGTTCGAACTGGCGTTGCAGCAGCGGGATGGTGAAGACGTAGCGTGCGTCGTGCAAGCCGTGGGTTTCATCGCGGCGCAGGACGTAGGCCAGTTGCAGGCGGGCCAGGGATCGGCGCAAGGCCTGGGCCTGGCCGGTGGCGCCGTGGGCCTGGACCAGGGCGTCGAGCGCGGTCAGGCTGGTGTGACCTTGCTGGGCCGTGTGATAGACGGCGATGCGGTCCAAGCGGCAGGCCTGTTCGTCGGTGCTCAGGCGGCCCCAGCCGACCAGCGCATCCTGTACGGGCTGGGATTCCAGCGCCTGGCGCAGGTGGCGCTCTTCGATCACGCGTTCGTCGGGCCCCAGGGCTTGCAGGCATTCCTGGCAGAGGATGGCGACCAGATTGGCCCGCCTGCCGCTGGCCTCGATCAGGCGTTCGGCCAGGGCGTCGTTGGCGTAGCCCACGCGCAACCTGCGCAGCGGCTCGGTGGCCAGTGCCTGGCATGCGGACGGCTCCAGGCCGCCGATGGCCAGGATGTCGCCGAAGTTGCGCAGCGGCGACTGGTAGTCGAGCAACGCGGCCGCATAGAGATCCCAGAATCCAGCCAGCATGAACCAGCAACGGCCCTCCTCGCTGAGTGCGCGCAAGGCGCTGAGCTGGGGATAGCCGTTGCGGGCCTCATCGCGGAAGAACAGGTCGGCCTCGTCGATCAGCAGGTACAGCCGCCTGCCCTGCGATTGCGACTGCAGGTGTTCGATGATGGCCTCCAGCGGTGTCTCCACGGGCAGGCCGAACTGGGTGGCCAGGCGCGGCGTAAGGCGGTGGTCGCGCAGCGAGAGGTAGTGGCAGGCAATGGACGGATGCTCCTGCAGGCGCCGTTGCACGGCCTTGAGCAGGCTGCTTTTGCCGAGCTGGCGCCCTCCCACGACCAGGTAGTTGGCCGGTTCGCGGTTGAGTATGCGCGCCAGCAGGCGCTCGCGGCCGAAGAACACGTCCTCGCGCGTCACGCCGCCGCGCGTCTGGTAGGGCGAGATGCGCGTGACCTGCAGCTGCGCGGCCAGCAGCCGCAGCAGCACCTGCGCGGGCTCGCCGCCCATCAGCCATTCGGTCTGACCGGGGCTGTCCAGCACTGCGTGCAGATTGGCGCGGTCCTCGGCATGGCGCTGCAGCAGCGGCATGGGCGACTGGGGATGCTGGGGGCTCACGATGAGCACCACGTCGCCGCCGGTCTGCAGCAGGCGCAGCTGGCGCACGAGTTCGCCCTCTTCCAGTTCTTCCAGCTGCTCTGGCAGCGCATAGACCAGGCAGCGGCCCAGGGCGATGGGCAGGTCCGGCGGCAGCGTCCATTCGAACATGCCACCGGGCACGGGCCATTCGCCCTCGGCGGTTTTGCAGGTGGCCGACAGTCGTTCGGCCAGGGCGCGCACGCGGGCGGCGGGGCTGGCGCTGGCAAGGCGCAGGGCACGCTGCCAGTCGGGCGGGCGTATGCCTGCGGCGCGCAGCACGGCGGACCGCCGGCCGGTGAGCCGCAGCAGCCGGTCCAGCTGGGGAAGATGCTGATACGGCTTTT
>Ga0067045_1030585_pt1 | contig 14747 bp, 12 predicted proteins | sample TerdegcTABiofilm_FD_59184 | JGI IMG/M metagenome (GOLD analysis project Ga0067045, IMG submission 59184) | Combined Assembly of (Gp0054472, Gp0054536) Wastewater bioreactor microbial communities from Singapore -Terephthalate degrading...
TCCTGTCCGTGGGAGACGGTCTGTCCTCAACCCTGCCCGCATTTCTTATCTCCACTGCCATGGGTATGGTGGTATCCCGTGCCGCTTCCGATGCGGATCTGGGAAAAGACGTGGTATCCCAGGTTACCGCTCAACCCGGGGCTCTCAAAATGGCAGCCGCATTTCTGGGACTTCTGGGAACCATCGGATTCCTCCACATCCTGCCCATGCCCTGGCTCCCCTTCTACATCATGGGCGGTCTTCTGGTCTTTATCGCCAAGAAGATCGAAACCCAGAACGAGGTGGTGGTGGAAGAGGAAGTGGTTCAGCAGGAAGAGGAGAAAAAACAGGAGAAGAAAAAACCCGAATCGGTGGTCCAACTCATGCAGGTGGACCCCATCTCCCTGGAAGTGGGAAGAGGACTCCTTACCCTGGTGGATCCCAACCAGGGAGCCAAACTTCTCGAAAGAGTAACCTCCATCCGGCGGCATATCGCTCTGGAAATGGGTATCGTCGTGCCCGGTGTGCGGTTTAAGGATAATCTTCAGTTGAAACCCAACGCCTACGTTATTAAAATAAAAGAAATCGAAATGGCTACCGGTGAAGTCATGGTCAACCAGTTCCTGGCCATCGGACCTGAAGACAAACTGAGGAATCTGAGAGGAACCAAGACGGTGGATCCTACCTACGGTCTGCCCGGCGTCTGGATCTCCCCCGAACAACGAGGAGACGCTGAAAGGCTGGGCTGTATGATCTTTGACCCCGTCAGCGTTATTGCTACTCAATTAACCGAGGTGGTGCGTTCCAACTCTGCGGATCTCTTAGGTCGTCAGGAGGTTCAGGCTCTCATCGATACCGTCAAGAAGACCCACCCGGCGGTCATCAAGGAATTAGTGCCCGATGTCATGTCTCTGGGAGAAGTACAAAAGATTCTCCAGAACCTGGTTCGCGAAAGAGTCAGTATCAGAGACCTGGTTACCATTCTTGAAACCGTCGCGGATAATGTCCATGTAACCAAAGACGTGGAAATCCTGACCGAATGTGTGAGAGTGGCTCTATCAAGAGTTATCTGCAGAGACTATATGAATAACGAAGGCGTTATCAATGTGATTACGCTGGATCCCACCGTGGAACAGATCATTGCGGGATCAATTCAGCGATCCGAAGTGGGAAGTTTTCTGGCTCTGGATCCCAGTATCGGACAGGAAGTCTTAACCCGCATGGGAGACGAGATCAACAGCCTCCAGGAACAGGGACTGCAACCGATCTGTCTGGTCGCTCCCCAGATCCGCCCCGCCTTCAAGAAACTGACGGAACGCTCCTTCCCCAACCTGATCGTCTTATCCTGGAACGAGATCGCCCCCAAGGTCAACGTCAATTCGGTAGGCATGGTCTCCTTCAACTAAAAGAAGTTGGAGGTTAGAGGATAGAAGTTAGAATTGAATTAAGTCGTATATAAAAGGAAGAAGTGGATAATCTCCGCTTCTTCTTTGTTTTTACTATTTTCCTCCGAAGGGGAATTGGAATTCCTTGCCGGAGACTTTTAATGTGAGTTTCATCTTATTATAATTCAAACTCCTCAGCCCGAAAGTGGCGTATCCCCGACGGGCGGTGTTGGGGATGATATCGCCCGATTCCAAGAGAGGAATGGGGTGGGTCTCCATAAAGTAGGAGAGTCGGGCATAAGATTCTACATCAATGAGTCCCTGTTTGTATATGTTGTAGGCGTAGGTGTTAAGTTTATCCAGGGGTTTGACCTCCTGATCGTCCACCATCAATTTACAATCGGAATAGGAGACCGATATGTTATTGGCGGTCTTATTTACTACGGTTATTTTAAAGAGGGCAAGGTATCCCATCTTCTCCAACGCCTGATCCCGATTTACCTCCACCAGTATGTTATCAATAGTATCGAATTTGTGATCCATCAGGGCGAATATCTGATTATAGGATCTCTCCGCTTCCTGATGATTGGGATCCAGTTCCAGCACCTTCTTATAACATCCCAGGGCGTCGTCGGGCAGATACATGTCCTCATAAATCTTGCCCATTTTCATGTACGCGTTGACATCCCTGGGATTCTTTTGCACCGCCGAAGCCCAGGGCGCCAGAGAAGGATGAGACGCGGGATTTACAATGAAAAACCAGTGGCGATCATAAATATCACCGCTACGGGTATTTGCCACAATCCTCTGCACCACCTTACCCAGAGGGAGAGGAACGACGGGCTTGTAAATCAATACCAGATCCCCCGATGAAGGATCCTTTTCCACCTGGAGAAGATAAGACTGATTGTCGCCATTAACAAAGAATTTTATATTCTCGGTGTCCAGATTTTTGGCGGTGCCGGCGGGAATGACGGCGGTAAACCCCAGAAACCGGCTGACGGCGGGATTAAATTCTCCCAATAATTGAACCTGAATATCGTCCTCCTGGGCATGAGAAGGGAGGGGAATAACAAGGCAAAGGAGGAGAGGAAGGAAAAGAAAAACAAAGAAAAAGGAATTTATTAAGGAAATCATATATTTATTGTTATTCATGTCTGTTCTCCTTCCAAAAGTGGGGCGGGGGTTAGTATTCTCTTCCGATTCCCAAAGATCCTGAAACAAAGCCTGTCCTGAACTGGTTTCAGGATTCAGGATGACGATTCCATGCCGATTCCCAAAGATCCTGAAACAAAGCCTGTCCTGAACTGGTTTCAGGATTCAGGATGACGGGTTTATGCCGTTTTCCTCGAATTTGAGCTTAACTCCTGACCTTATTCTACTGCCGGCGATGGTCGTGGCTGAGATAAAATACTATTACAGCGTTTTAAAGAAGGACTAAAGTCCTTCGCTACAGGATTTCATTGTTTTTCACACATTCTGACCTTCTTGTCTCTTACATTTTCTCTTTCGTTGCTTTTTTTCCCTTTCCCTGACTTCTGACCGGGGTAAAAAAATAATACTAAAGTCTAATAAAATCAGCTTAAAAAAGTTTGAAGGGAACCGATAATAAGAATGCAAGGATTTCTAAAATGTGGAAGGGGAGGTGAAAGTCTCCGGACACAGCAAAAGGCAAGGATGCCGATTGGGATGGAATCCCGCTACCACTGAATAAGTGGGAAGAGAAAAAGCAAAAATTCAAGGAGGAATAAGAAATGGCATTAGTAGTAAATCAAAACCTGTCTGCGATGAACGCTCACTACTACATGAAAAAGAGTGAGAATACCTATTCGAAGCAGGTAGAAAAATTATCTTCGGGTTTAAGAATCAATCGGGCTGCCGATGATCCTGCAGGTCTGGTAATATCGGAGAAATATCGTGCCCAGATCGACGGATTGAAGCAGGCTATAAAGAACTCTCAGGACGGAATTTCGCTGGTACAGACCGCCGAAGGAGCCCTGGACGAAGTTGCCACCACCCTGAGAACCATGAGAACCCTGGCTCTCCATGCTGCTAATGTGGGCGTCAATGACTCGGAAGCCCTGGAAGCCGACCAGAAGCAGATCCAGTCCGCCATCGAAACCCTGGATCGTATTGCTCAGACCTCCCAGTTCGGAAGTAAGACCCTCTTCGACGGCAGTGCCGGTGTCAAGGGAACCAGCAATACCGATGACCTGAGTTTTATCTCCGCTCCCACCAGCGTTGATGAGGGTGCATATACGGTCAATATCACTCAGTCGGCGGTAAAAGGCTCTGTGTATAGCGATGCCAAGATGACCCAGGGCATAGCGGGAACCGTGGATGCCACCGGTACCAGCACCACTGCGGAGGATGTTCTTACTTTCTCCGGAGACGCCTTTACAGAGGATTATGAACTAACCATCGCCAGCGGTTCCGATGCGACAGCCACTGCAGCGATTATCAATTCGGATGACACCCTGGAATCTGCAGGAATATATGCAGAGGTGTATGATGACGGAACGGGTACCGAATATCTCCATATCAAGAGCCGGAACCTGACCGAGTTCACCGTAGCTGCCACTCTGGGCGCCACTGACGGAGGATTGGAAGATACCTTCGGAATCACCCAGGCGACCATGACCTCGGATACCACCGGTCTTGCCAGCGAAGTCGCCACCGGCGATGCCAAGATGGGATCCGATGAAACCCTTACCTTCCGTAATGCCAACAAGTATGTCCAGGTGCAGTTGACTGCGGGGACCACTCTCTCCGAGGCGGTCAATCAGATCAACAAAGCGGTGGATAAAGTCGGCATCAAAATTACCGCTTCTTACGATGCCACTACGGGTGTGTTCAAACTGGAAAATGACGAATACGGTGATGACACGGTAGTAAAGAACACCATCTCCACCGATCTGGCTGCCGCAGATCTGGTCAAGGGACTGGGCATCATAGATTCTACCGACGATGAAGTCAATGTTGCCGCCGGCGGTGCTGCGGAAAATAATACCGACGGTGAAAACGTTGCAGGAACCATCGGAGGAAAGGCTGCCACCGGAAAAGGACAGATCCTGACCGTGGACGCGGGTTCCGATCTGGCGGGCATGAAGATCCGGGTTTCCGCCGAGGATATCACGGGAGCCACCGATGTGGGTAAGATCACCATCGAGCAGAACTCCCTCAGTTTCCAGATCGGTGCCAATGCCAACCAGACGGTTCAACTTTCTCTCAGCGATCTGAGAGCGGACAAATTGGGTGTGGCTGCTGAGGGAACCACCTACAATACCGGTGCGGACATCAATGTATCCGCCATAGACGTAACCGCCGGCAATGGACAGGGAGCTCAGGACGCCATTCTGATTCTGGATGCCGCCATCGCTCAGATAAGCCAACAGAGAGCGGATATGGGTTCCTTCCAGAAAGACGTTCTCGAAAGCACCGTCCGGAACCTGGGTGTAGCCGCTCAGAACATGTCCGCCTCCGAATCCATCATCCGGGATGCCGATATGGCGGAAGAGATGCTCACCTACTCCAGAGCACAGGTTCTTCAACAAACTTCTATGGCTATGCTGTCTCAGGCAAACCAGGCGCCTCAACAGATTATGAAACTCTTCCAGTAATTTCTCTAGGTGATACAGTGGGGCGGGGCAACCCGCCCCCTTAAACCGGGAGGTTGATAATGGAAGGGGTTCGTTTTTATGCATAATAGTATCTTTATATTTGAAAAAGTCGTGTCGCGACTCCTGCCGTTACTCCTCCGGGTATAAGATTCCGGTGGGAGTTTTGTTTATTTTGGTTTAAAATTCCCAATTTCAATTAAACGGTTTATCTTGGCAATCAATATTTAAGGGTGGTGGCAATATGAGCACGGTATCTTCTACATCCTCCAGCACGTCCAGTGCCTATACATCCTCCAACGCCAGCAAATTCAGTATTGGAGGTATGATATCGGGACTAAGCACCAATGATATTATAGACAGCCTCATGGAGATCGAGGAAAAGCCTCTTCAAATGCTTCAGGCGAAACAGCTGGAATTAACCGAGAAGTTAACCGCCTGGAGGAGTCTTAATACCCGGCTTCAGGCTTTTAAAACCCAGACGGCCTTGTTATCAAGGGAGGATTCCTTCAATGTAGCAAAAGTTTCTTCTTCCAATGAAAGCATCTTGACCGCCACCGCAGGGATTACATCCACCAGGGGAACTTTCGAGGTAACGGTGGTGGAATTGGCAAAACAACATCAGATGATATCCCAGGGATACAGTTCCAGCGATAGTGAAATCGGGACCGGCACGGTAACCATCAAGATCGATGGTGCCACCTTTGCTCCTATCGAAATTGACGAAGATAATAACACCCTTGAGGGTCTGGCTGCAGCTATAAATGACGCGGATTTAGGGGTTACAGCCTCTATTATGAATGACGGAAGCGGAAGTACACCCTATCGTCTGGTGCTGAATTCCAATGAAACCGGCACTGAAAATGCCATGACCGTTACCTTGAATCTCTCCGGGGGAACCAAACCCACTCTTACGGATCTACAAGAAGCCACGGACGCTCATATAAAAGTAGGAAATATTGACGTCTATTCTTCAAAAAATACCATCACCGGTGCCATCAACGGTGTTACCCTTAACCTCCAGGATGCCGATGAGTCTAAAACGGTAAAAATTACCGTCAGTCAGGATACCAGTTCCGTCGAAAGTAAAATCAAGAATTTTATCAGTCAGTTCAACAACCTGGCAACTTATTTTGACGAGCAGTTTGCCTACAATTCCGAGACCAAAACCAGTGGAACTCTCTTCTCCAGTTCCGCCCTGGTAACTATCAAAAATGAACTTTATAATATGGTTACCGGTTTTATTCCTGGAAATTCCGACATCCAGAGTCTGGCGGATATAGGAATTACTCTGGATAGTTCGGGACAATTGGCGATTACCGATTCTTCCGCCCTGTCCGATGCTCTCAAAAATAATCTGAGCGAAGTAAGTAAATTTTTCAGCGATGAGGATAACGGATTGGCGGTCAAACTGGATGCATATCTGGACCAACTGGACGATACGGAAGGTCTATACACAGCCGAAGAAGAGTATTATACCAAATCTATAGACGATGTGAATAGTCGTATTGATAGCAAGAAAGAATATCTCACCAGAACCCAGACCCGATATCAGAATCAGTTTGTCGCCATGGAAACCGCCCTGGCAACCATCAAATCCCAGAGTGAGTATGTTCTGTCTCAACTGGATGCTATGATCGCATCCAGCAAGAGTAGTTACAGTGATTCGTAAATTATATATATAAAATCAAATAAAATTTCTTCCGGAAGGCTTAATAAAAACAGGGAAATGCCGATAATATATATGGAAGATGTAAACGGTGAAAAACAGGACAGACTGTTTATATCGGAAAACCTTATCTGGGAGGTCGCCATGATGCAGGATATTTTTGATTCTCTTTCTCTTTCTCTGGAATCTATGGCTTGTATCTGGTGGAAAATGCTCAGAACACTGGATCTGGATATGGCTCTTTTTATGGAGAAATATTATCGGTAAAATTGCCCCTTTCCCAGGGTGTTTTAAGGAGGATATGGAATGTCCCAATATAACAAGCATCTGCAAGGATATCAACAAGTCAGATTCAATACGGCGTCGCCTCAGAAACTTCTTATCATGTGCTACGACGGAGCGATTCAGTTCCTGAAAAAAGCCGACATGATGATGGAAAAAGAGCAATACGATAAGGCTAACTATAATATTTTGCGGAGTATGTCCTTCATAACCGAACTTCTGGCAACCCTGGATGATTCCAAATCTCCCGAATTTACCTCATCTCTCAGGAAATTGTATCTTTACATAATCGAGCGACTCCGGGATGCCATGCGTTCTCAGGACCGGGAACCTATCCATGAATCCATACGGTTTCTCTCTTCCATGAAAGAAACCTGGGAAACCGCCTTCAGGAATTTACAGGTACAACAAAAAATAGCGGTCTGACAAAAAAGAAGTTAGAAGTTAGAAGTTAGAAGTTAGAGATGATACGGTTTATTCCAGCCCCTAATTTCCTGACTTCTTCTGACTTCCAACTTCCAACTTCTTTGATCGAGGTGACTTTTATGAAATTCGCCCAATCCCTGGAATTAGCCCTGGATAACCTGGAACAGACGGAGAATATGGAAAATATAGACCGTCTGGAAGACTGGTTCCAGATGTATATGTCTCTTACCCGTATTCTGGAAACGGTCATATCTCAGAACGCGGTAAATAAGATTCAGACCGTTTTATTAAAAAGAAATGAACTGTTAAAAAAATTGAATGAAGTCCATATGGATGATACGTCCACGCAATGGGTGGAACAAAATATGAAAGTTCTCAAGGAAGTTGAAACCCGATGCCAGATGAAACTTAAAAACAATATGGATAATCTGGTGGGTAACATAGTGAAAGTAGCCACTATCGGAAAAAATAAGAATGGACACAACAGCCAGAATCGTTACATCTCCCGTTTCGTTGACATAAAAAGTTGAAAGTGAAGCAAAGATTTTAAGTCATCCATGCAACCCTTCGGTTTATTGCGGATTCCTATAGAACATCTCCCCCACCCCGGGGAGATTTTTTTTTATTACAGGACTTACGCCATTTTATACCAAAACCCGGATTCCATGCCGATTGCCAGAGATCCTGAAACGAGTTCAGGATGACGATCTCATGCCGTTTTTCTCGAATTTGAGCGTAACTCCTGTTATTATTATTTCAGTATATTTACTCCCGCTTTCAGTTTTTGCCAGAAGTCCTGGGGGGATTTGATGTCCATCAGTCTTTTCAGCATATAGGCTGGACGCCCGTAGAATTTCTTGTAGGCGATGTCGATCATCTCCTCCAGTTCCTTGAGGGTGAAGTGTTCCAGCCAGGGTTGGGGAGCAAAGTCCGTAGAAGGGTTGGTTACGAAGTTGTTCCATATAGCGGGATCGATGAGTTTTTTGGCTACTCCCTCGTCATAGATCTCGGTGTGGGGGTAAGGAGTCAGGATTCCGAAGAGAACATAGTCGGGATCGATCTCCTTGGCGAAGTCGATGGTTTTCATGATGTCGTCTTTGGTTTTTTCGTGGGGTGAGCCGATCATGAAATAGCCGGCGCTGAGCATTTTGGTCTTCTTGATCCATTTGAATACCTGGCGCACCTGTTCTACATTAATCCCTTTCTTCAACCGTTTCATGCCTTCGTCGGTTCCCGTCTCGATACCCAGCTGGATTCGGGTGCAACCGGCTTTTTCGGCGATTTTCAGCATCTCCTCGGTTATAAGGTTGATTCTGCCCCGGAAGTTCCAGTTGATTTTCAATCCCCTCTTGATGATTTCATTACATATATCCATGACTCTCTGTTTATCCACATTGAATGTGTCATCCACGAAATAGAGTTCCCCTATGCCCATTTTGTGGCATTCCTCCATCTCGTCCACCACGTCTTTTGCTCCTCTGGCTCGGAACACCTTGCCGGGAGTGGAACAGAAAGTACACTGATAGGGACAGCCCCTACTGGATACGAAACTGGTTGCCCGGACTTCCTGTCCTATGGCGTAGGAATATTTGCTTATGTCCAGCACCGTTCGTCGGGGGTGAGGCAGGGTGTCCAGTTCCATCAGGTAGGGACGGGCGGGGTTTTGTATCACCTTGCCGTCTTCTCTGTAAACCAGACCGAAAATCTTGCTCAGATCTCCCGTCTTCTTATCGACGTAATCCGTCAGTTCCTTGAGGGTAATCTCCCCCTCGCCGAATACCGCGTAATCCACCTCCGGGAAAGTCAGAGATTCCTTCGGAAACGCCGACGAGTGAGGACCTCCCCATACCACAATACCCTGGGGATTCATCTTTTTATAATACCGGGACAGTTGCAGCATATCGATGAGGTTGTGGGAATGTCCCGTTATTCCTATCATATCCGGCGCAAAGGACTTCAATTCCTTTTCCAGCCATTCATGTCCTGTTTCGTTGGCGGGACAATCGAACATCTTTACCGTATGATTGGTGTGGTGGTGTAAATAACTTTCCAGATATAATAAACCCAGAGGGGGCAGATGTCCGTATTTCATATTGACTTTCGAGGGAACCTCGGTATATACCCGATTTTCTTCCGGTGGATTAATAAGAGCAATCTTCACTTATAACTACCTCTTTTTATCTTTTCAAATTCTTTCCCCTAATTATACCTGCATTTTCTCCCCTTTTCAATGCCAAAAAGAAGTTAGAGGATAGAAGTTGGAGGATAGAAGAGGGTCGGGAAGAGGGTAAGGAATAGGAGATAGGAGATGAAGAGGAGAGACCGTCATGAGTTTTTGCAGAGTTAGTTGCATATTTTCGTTTTTATGCAACTAACCGACAGGATTGTTGAATATATGCAACAAAAAAAATTCTCTTCTGTTTCTATCTTTTTATAATTTCCAAAAGTTTGTTAAAAACGAAAACAGGAGACTTCTTTTTCCTTTCGGTGGTGATTTCCGTGATTATTAGGTATGTTTTAAGGCGTCGATGGGTTTCCATGTGGAGGCTTTGAGAGCGGGGTAGAAGCCGAAGGAGACTCCCATAAGAACCGAGAATCCTACCGCTATGAGGACCCACTGGGGAGGGATGTAGGTGGTCCATTTGGTGATCTTGGCGAAAATCGATGAGAAGCCGAAACCCAGTCCCAGCCCCAGAAGCCCGCCCATGAGGCTCAGGACGGTGGATTCTACCAAAAACTGGAAGAGGATGTCTTTCTGTTTGGCGCCGATAGCCATGCGGATGCCGATCTCCCGGATTCTTTCCGTCACCGAGACCAGCATGATGTTCATGATGCCTATGCCTCCCACCAGCAGCGAAACTCCCGCTATGGATCCCAATAACAGGGTCATACTGCCGGTAATCTGCTGTATCATTTTTATCAGTTCTTCGATGGTGAATATTTCAAAATCATCATCGGTACCGGTTTTTATACGATGCCTTTGTCGCAGTAAATCGGTGATTTCATCCACCGCCTTCTGGGTATCGGCTCGCTCCGTGGCGGAAGCCAGAATCGCTTGCAGGTAGGTCTGCCGGTAAAACCTTTGCATGGAGGTGGTGTAGGGGATAATCACCACATCGTCCTGATAGGTATCGTCGGCACTGGTTCCCTTCTGTTCCAGCACTCCGATTACCTTGAAAGGGACCTTGTCGATGCGGATAATTTCTCCCACGGCGTTGCTGTCCTCGAAGAGGTTCTTTTTTACTTCCTGTCCCAGGACGCATACTTTGGACGCGGAGTTTATTTCGCTGCTTCCGAAAAAGGTTCCCGATTCAACTTTCCAGTTTTGAATATCAAAGATGTGTTCGTTGGCTCCGATGACGCCCGTGGACCAGTTGCGATTTTTGTAAATAACCTGATTGCCGGTGCGGATATTGGGAGTGGCCGATTGTATATGTTTGCACTCCTTCATCATGGCATAGGCGTCTTCCACTTTCAGGGTGGTGATGTTGTCCCATCCGCCCCGGACTCCCCCTTTGGTGGTGGAAGAAGGAGAAATGAAAATACTGTTGGAACCCATGGATTCGATATTCTGCATGATGCTCTTGTTGGCTCCTTCACCGATGCTGATCATACCCACCACCGAACCTACCCCTATGATCATGCCCAGCATGGTTAAAAGAGAGCGCATCTTGTTTCTCATGAGGGATATTATGGCGATTTTTATGGTTACCAGGAGATCCAACTTCTTATACCTCTTCCCGATGCCGGGTGCTCCGATTCTGTTTATCCCGCGTGGAGTTTTTGTCGGCATTCCCGATTATTTATTTCTATTGCCTGAGAATACGCAGTTTTTCTTCCTTTTACCTTCTGTTCCTCACTCCCGGATCTGGTCGTTTATTAACACTTTGTTAACATTTTATCTCTTGTGAATAAGGCTGATTCCTTATATAATTATACTGTGGATTTTGAACGGTTAATATTGATTAATATAGAAGGAAGAGGTGGAGATGTGAGTCTTATCCAGAACATAATGCACAAAATCGGTTTCGGCGGGACCCAACCCTCAGCCCCAGCTCCTGTACAGCCCCAGAAAGAGGAAGAAAGCCCCAAACCCCAGCAGGATGAGGTGGTCAAGGGTGAAACCTTCGATCCCAATAATCTGGGTAGTACCAGAGATATTGAACTCATGAAAAGGTTCCAGAAGGTGGAGTCGGAAGTTCAGACTCTAACCACCGCTATGAAGGACGTGGACGAAAAACCGGATGTGGACATGAACAAGGGACAGGGAAAGGTCGCCGTGGAAAATCTGGCTATCGGCAAAAGAGAATATACCGGTATCGCCCAGTATGATCCCGCTACGGGAGTACCCAAAAAACTGGAAATGGAGAGCGAACTGGTGGTTCATCAGGGACCCGGCGGACTCTATACCGACATCCTGGAAGACAAGGTGGGATTCCAGGAACAGGGAGACACCAAAACTTACGAGAGATACTCCCGCAGAGCCTGGGGCGCCGACTACTTAAAAGAAGACAAGAAAATCACCGAAAAGTTTATCGTTGACAACAAAACCGGCAGTATCACCTATATCGAAAATAAAGATATTTATCGGGATCCAAGTTAATAACCAATCCCTGGTAATATACTGAGAGCCTGAACATCATCGGTTACAGGCTCTCAGTGTTTTACAGTTTCTTTTTTGTTAATCCTATTTTATTCGTTGCAGGCTCTCAGGGATTCCATGGCCAGCTTATTAAGAGGGAGAATCTTATCCACCCCTCCCATTTTGATGGCTTCCTTGGGCATACCGAACACCACCGAGGATTCCTCGTCCTGGGCGATATTATAGGCGCCGGCGTCTTTCATCTCTTTCATTCCTCTGGCTCCGTCGTCTCCCATGCCGGTCATGATGACTCCCACCGCGTTTTTGCCCGCATATCGGGAGGCGGAACGGAACAGCACATCCACCGAGGGACGATGGCGGCAGACCAGAGGGCCGTCTTTTACTTCCACAAAATATCTGGCTCCGCTCCGTTTCAAGAGGGTATGTTTGTTGCCGGGGGCGATCAGGGCTCTTCCCCGGATGACGCTGTCGTTATTCTCCGCTTCCTTGACGCTGATCTTGCACAGACTGTTCAATCTCTGGGCAAAAGAGGCGGTAAAATGTTCCGGCATATGCTGTACTATCACAATCCCCGGAGCATCCGCCGGAAAGGCTTCCAGAAATACCCTCAGGGCTTCGGTGCCTCCAGTGGAGGCTCCCACCACCAGTATCTTTTCCGTTGTGCGGATCATGGCCTGGGAGTTGGTGGCCTTGGGGATAACCGCATCGGCGGTCAGTTTGGGAGCCACCGCTATGGGAGTACGGTGGGCCACGAGTTTACTCAGTTTTGCCACCGATGCGGATTTTACGGCATCCACGATCCGGATTTTGGACTCCTTGAGAAATTGCTGCACCCCCAGTTTGGGTTTCTGGATAATCTCCACCGCACCGTATTCCATGGCTTTAAGGGTGGTTTCAGCCCCATGTTCCGTCAGACTCGAACACATGACCACCGGTATGGGATGTTGGGACATGATTTTCTTCAAAAAAGTAATTCCGTCCATCCTGGGCATTTCCACATCCAGGGTTATGACATCGGGAACCTCGGAACGGATCCTCTCCACCGCGATAAAGGGATCCGACGCAGTCGCCATAACTTCTATGTCCGGATCCGAACTGAGAATATCCGATAGAGTCTGCCTGACTACTGCGGAATCATCAACTATTAAAACTCTTATTTTTTGCTTCTTCACTTCCGACCTCCGACTTCTGAACTAGTTAGTCCAGTTCTTCTCTATAGACGCTGATGTTGTTAAGCCGTTTTAGAAAAACCTCGCCGGTATGGGATAACATGAAAATTTTTCTTCCCTGTTTGCCTCCCACATCCAGACTTAGGGGGTGTAAACGGTTCTTTTCCAGAATATTCAGTGCCATATTGATATTCTGTTTGCCCACCGATTTACCGTTGCCGTTTTTTTTGATGGCGAACATATCGGCTCCGCCGAAGACTTTAACCTCGATTTCGTGGGGTTTCAGCCCCTGTTGCAGAAAAGCCTTAAAAAGATATGCGGTAGAAAAATCCACATATCTGAAAAGATTCTCTTTATCCGTCTCCCGGTCTCCTTCGGGTAAAAGTCCGTGAGACATGGCTCCCATCTTTAATCGGGAGTTGAACATCACCACCGACACACAGGACCCAAGAACAGTGCTGATGACGGTAGGTTCCCTGGCTATGTACAATTCCCCCGGCTTCAGATGCACCGAAGGAATACTCAAACTGAAGAAATTCATTGGCTCCTCCTGTAGATCGTGGGAGCCACTTGAACGAAAGGAATATTCATTCCGCTTAAAGTTTCCGAATGTCCCATGAATAAAAATCCCTGGGGGTTCAGATACCGGGCGAAACGATGAAGTATCTTTTCCTGAGTAGGGCGGTCGAAGTAGATAAATACGTTCCTGCAGAAGATAATATCTATGGATTGGGAAATCCCGTAATTGCTGTCCATAAGATTCAGACGCCGGAAATGGACGAAGGATTTTAAGGAGGGGGCAACCATAACCAGTTTCTTTTCCTTATCCCTATTACGGAGAAAATATTTTTGCTTGATAGATAGGGGGATTCCCTCTACCTTGTCCATGGAATAGATCCCTTTTCTGGCGGTGTCCAGAACTCTTGTGGAAATATCCGTCGCCAGGACTGAAAAGGAAAATCCCCGGTTTTTCTCCGCAAATTCACTTAAAACTATGGCCAGGGTATAAGGCTCCTCTCCGGTGGATGAGGCGGCACTCCACACATTGAGCCTTTTATGGATGGTTCCCTCTCCGTATTTGAGCAGTTGCGGAACAGCGGTATTATAAAGATAGTCAAAATGAGCCGGTTCCCTGAAAAAATCGGTCTTGTTGGTGGTTACCAGATCGATCATGTGAAAAAGTTCCTGTTCCTTACCCTGAGTAGAAAAAACATAGTCCGCATATTGCTCGAAATTTTTTAAGCCCAGAGGTTTCAGACGTTTCCTTAACCGGGATTCCAGCATGGTTTTCTTGGCGGGAGGCATTTTTATTCCGCACTCGGCGTAGATAAATTCGCTGAAAACCTTGAAAACCCGGGGAGACATAAGAACATTCTCCGATAATATCGATGTATCATCATTATTAGTCTGTCGAATCATCTTTTCACCCTCGCCAAAAATTTAGAAATCAAAACTGTCCCTATCTGTTTTTAAACACCCTAAGGAAACTATTTCAGGAGTTACGCTCAAATTCGAGGAAACCGGCATGAACCCGTCATCCTGAATCCTGAAACCAGTTCAGGACAGGCTTTGTTTCAGGATCTTTGGGAATCGGCATAAAATCTGGATTTTGGCAAT
>Ga0067045_1003870_pt1 | contig 14746 bp, 14 predicted proteins | sample TerdegcTABiofilm_FD_59184 | JGI IMG/M metagenome (GOLD analysis project Ga0067045, IMG submission 59184) | Combined Assembly of (Gp0054472, Gp0054536) Wastewater bioreactor microbial communities from Singapore -Terephthalate degrading...
ATGTCCGAAGTGAACCCCTGCTTCCAGTAGCTGCTTCATAGATATTACACCCACTTGTTAAACACCTCCTCCCGCAATGGTTTTATTCCTCCGCTGCTTTCATCTCCGGCAAGGCCCAAATAATCAAAGGGCACCCTTGCCTGAATCCAGCAACGTGTGTAATTCACACTAAGCCGTATTCTACCATAAATAATACCCCGGCGCAAGCCGGGGCTGCAAATTTTAGAATAAAGCACACCCAAAACTGTTATCTTTTCGTAGTACTGAGCTTTTCCAGTTCTTCCAGCAGGTGATCGTTCAAGACACGGATATAGGTGCCTTTCATGCCAAGAGACTTAGACTCAATTACACCAGCGCTTTCGAATTTACGCAAGGTATTTACAATAACTGACCTGGTGATTCCTACCCGGTCGGCAATTTTACTAGCTACCAACAAGCCTTCATCACCGCCAAGTTGCTCAAAAATATTTTGGATGGCATCCAACTCCGAATATGATAAAGTAGCTAGGGCTATTTGCACAGCAGCGCGCTTACGGGCATCCTCTTCAATCTTTTTTAGCCCGCGACCGAAGTATTTCAATAGCTACCACGGTTGCGGCATACTCCCCTAAAATGAGATCCTCATCAGTAAAGTGTTTGCCGAATCTAGCCAGCACCAATGTACCTAGGCGGGTACCAGGCCCGGCAATCGGCACCATCGTAGTGATTTTATTGTTAAAACGGCACGGCTTTTGGCTAAAAACACAAGCGTTACCAACTTGGCTGAAGTTAGCGTGGGTCTCATTAATTTTCATCAAATTCTCATTATAATCGTCGGGGAATCCACCGTGGCCTTCGACAATCTCCCTCATAATATCACAAACCCATCCTTTAAGATAGGCATACCCCAGCACTTTGCCACGCTGGTCAAGAATGTAGATACTTGAATTAATATTTTCACTTAGAACACTGGCCACTACATTAAAATTTACAGCGTGTCCTACCGATTTCAAGAGCAGTTTGTTGATAGTACGTGTTTTACCGAGCAAATTATGCATTCTTGTCGACATTTCCCCCTTATAAAATATACCTGCTTAAATCCTCATTTTTAACTACATCTTCTAATTTTTCTATAACTTGTTCACGATCTATTTCAATTATCTTACCGCGGAGTTCAGGCGCTTCAAAAGACAAGTCTTCTAAAAGTTTTTCCAAAATAGTATGCAAACGGCGGGCTCCAATGTTCTCCGTTTGTTCATTTACAGTATAAGCTATTTTTGCGATTTCTTCAAGTGAATTTTTTGAAAATTTAACCGACACTCCTTCTGTGGCCAATAATTCAGTATATTGCTTAATTAGAGCGTTTCTGGGCTCTGTCAAAATTTGTTGAAAATCCTCACAGGTGAGGCTTTCAAGTTCAACACGGATCGGAAAACGGCCCTGAAGTTCCGGGATCAAGTCGGAAGGTTTTGAAATATGAAAAGCGCCAGCAGCAATAAATAGTATATGGTCAGTTTTAACCGGCCCGTATTTTGTTACAACAGTAGAACCCTCTACAATTGGCAGGATATCACGCTGCACCCCGCCCCTGGACACATCAGGCCCATATCCTTCCCTGCCTGCTATTTTATCAATCTCATCCAGGAAGACGATCCCGTCATCTTCCACTCGTCTGATCGACGTCGACGTAACTTCATCCATATCAATCAACTTTTGTGCTTCCTGCTGGACCAGGATTTTTCTAGCTTCCTGTACGGTTACCTTGCGCTTGCGTTTCTTCCTAGGCAAAAAACCACCGAGCATATCCTGAATGTTTACTCCCATTTCCTCCATACCCGAACCGGTAAACACCTCCAACATGGGAGGTTTGTTATCTTCAACTTCAATCTCCAGAATTTCATTTTCCAGTTGGCCTTTTGCCAGCTTTTCCTTTAACATATCTCTTTCAAAATCAATCCGCTTCATTCTTTGGTCCTGGCTGCTGTCGCTCTGTTCATGAGACTTTGCCGCACCAAAGAGCACCTCCAGAGGATTGCGCTGAGGAGCTTCCTGCACTGGATACGGCGCCAGCATTTCAATTATTTTTTCTTCGGCAATCTTCATGGCTTTATCCTCTACTTCCGCCAACTTATCCTGCTTGACCATCCTGATTGCCGTTTCCACAAGGTCTCTGATCATACCTTCTACATCCCTGCCGACATAGCCCACCTCGGTAAACTTCGTCGCTTCCACTTTCACGAAAGGAGCCTTGACCAGCTTGGCCAGCCGGCGGGCAATTTCAGTTTTACCGACACCGGTCGGACCAATCATTAAGATATTCTTCGGGATTACTTCGTCTTTAAAATCTTCAGGTAACTTTTTACGCCGGTAGCGGTTGCGCAAGGCCACAGCAACAGCTTTTTTGGCCTTTGTCTGGCCTACGATATATTTATCAAGTTCTTCGACAATGCGGCGCGGTGTTAATTCTTCCATTTATTAAACCTCCTAAATCGGTCCCGGATGTCGGACGCTAGACATCAGAATATTTTTGAAACATGGTTTTCAGTATTCAGTATTCAGACGCCCATGAAGCTTCGCTTCACCATCAGATGGATGAAAATGGTAAAGATTTATTTTCAGGGCAGTAGTCAGTAGTCAGAATACTTCGAGACGATAAACAGTTCTGTCATTCTGACTCCTGAGTAATCACGAAACATATTATACCTCTTCAACAATAATGTTTTCATTTGTATATACACAAATATCCGCGGCTATGGCCAGCGCCTCCCTGGCAACTTCGTAAGCGCTCATCTGAGTATGCTTGATTAGAGCGCGCGCCGCCGCCAGGGCGTAAGGCCCTCCGGAGCCGATTGCCGCCACACCGTCATCGGGTTCGATTACCTCGCCTCCCCCGGAAATGATTAACAAGTCTTCCTTGCCGGCGACTATCAAAAGAGCCTCCAACCGGCGCAAAATCTTGTCAGTGCGCCACTCTTTAGCCAGTTCGACCGCGGCACGCTGCAAGTTACCGTGGTATTCCTCCAACCTTCCTTCGAATTTTTCAAACAAGGTGAAGGCGTCCGCAACGGAACCGGCGAATCCGGCTATAACTTTATCTTTATAAAGCCGTCTTATTTTCCTGGCACCTTTCTTAATTACCGTATTCTGGCCGAAAGTAACCTGCCCGTCACCGGCAACTGCCACTTTTCCTTCTTTTTTTACCGCAACAATTGTAGTAGCGTGAAACATAATCATTCTCCCTTCGAAATCCATATTACCAACAAGAAGCAACCAAATCCCGTTTCACTCCTCCGCCCGCGGGTGAGCCTTCCTGTAAACCCGCTTCAACCTCTCACCAGTAACATGCGTGTAAATCTGGGTGCTGGAAAGGCTGACATGACCCAGCATTTCTTGAACCGAACGAAGATCCGCCCCGGCGTTCAACAAATGAGTGGCAAAAGAATGACGGAGCGTGTGCGGGCTGATTTTTCTTTCAATGCTCACCTTTTTCACATATTTATCAATTATTTTACGTATTCCCCGCTCGGACAACCTTTCACCCCACCGGTTTAGGAAAACAGCATTATTCAAAATCAAGGTCCTCATTTTGCTAGCAGGCATGCTTTCATTTTTATCATCATCTTTCGTTCTCTTCCGGGATGCTTTATTCAATAATTGAAGTCGTGCGTCATTTAAGTAGCACTTCAAAGCTTTTACTGCCTGCGAGCCCAACGGCACCAGCCTCTCACGCACTCTTTTACCCATTACCCGGACGTACCCCCGCGCCGAGGTCAAGGTCACCCTGATCCAGGAATACCAGTTCGTTTATCCGCAACCCTCCGGCGTATAACGTTTCCAGGAGCGCCCGGTCACGCATTCCCAGGGGGTTACCCAAATCAGGCGCTTCCACCAGCAGTTTCGCCTCATTTTCATACAAAAACCGGGGTAAGCGCTTCTCCAGCCGCGGGTTTGATAGTTTCGCCACGGGATTTTCTTCTACTATTTCTTCCCGTTTGAGATAGCGGTAAAACGAACGCCACGCCGCCAGCCGCCTGGCTATGGTAGCCCGCGAATGACCTTTTTTTTTCGAGAAAGCCAGGAAGCTGCGAAAAATCCGGTGGTCCAGATCCGCCGGATGAATAGCGTAATCATTCTTATTAATTTGTCTAGAAATAAATTCCAGACCATGAAATAAATCTTTCTGGTAGTTATCAATGGTTTTTGATGAGGCATTTTTTTCTATTTTTAGATAGATTAAAAAGTTGTCAATATAGCTATACATAGTAATTCCTTTTTATATTTATCAAGTTAGCTAAGCTGTATTACTTGTCACTTATCGAAAGGCTTATGTTCATGCCCCTTTTTAACCAACAGCTTCTTTGAACTTCTTAACAGATTCCAGCGCTTTTTCGGCAGCCATTCGATTACGCTCTTTTTTATTCCTGATTTTTACATTTTGCGGAGGAAAAAGACCAAAAGTAATGTTCATCGGCTGGAAATGAGACGGATCAGCATTAGTAATATAATGCGCCAATGAACCGTGTGCGCTCACACGGGGAAACACAACCGGTTCCCTGCCGTTAACCAGCAGCGCTGCGTTAATACCGGCCATCAAACCGGATGCCGCCGATTCCACATAACCTTCCACACCGGTTATCTGGCCGGCAAAAAAAAGGGACAGACGTTTTTTGCATTGAAAAGTGGGAAACAACAATACCGGAGCGTTAATAAAAGTGTTCCGGTGCATAACTCCGAACCGGGCGAACTCCGCTTTTTCAAGCCCGGGAATAAGACGGAAAACCCGGCTTTGCTCATTCCATTTCAGAGCTGTTTGGAAACCCACCAGGTTAAACAAGGTTCCTTCAACATTTTCCTGCCTTAGCTGCACTACCGCATAAGGTCTCCTGCCTGTTCCCGGGTCAGTCAAACCAACTGGTTTGAGCGGGCCGTACAAAAGAGTCTCCTTGCCCCGCGCCGCCAGGGTTTCTACGGGCATGCACCCCTCAAAAAAAGTTTCCTTTTCAAACTCATGCCGCGGCGCCTTCTCAGCATGCACCAAGGCATCCCAAAAAATGTCATACTCTTCCCTGTTCATCGGGCAGTTCAAGTAGGCGGCCTCCCCTTTACCGTAACGGCTGGAGCGGAATATTTTCCCCATATTTAAAGATTCATACGTTACAATAGGAGCGACAGCATCGTAAAAATAAAAATACTCTTCTCCGGTAAACGCCCTGATGCTCCCTGCCATGGCCTCCGCTGTAAGCGGTCCGGTGGACAGGATAACCACTCCGTCCTCCGGTATGCGCATAACCTCTTCACGGTGAATTTCCACCTGCGGGTGCGCCGACAATTTCTCAGTAACCCGGGCGGCGAATGTATTACGGTCAACGGCAAGAGCGCCACCGGCCGGCACCTTTGTTTCTCCGGCGCACTCCATAATAAGAGAATTAAGCAGGCGCATCTCTTCTTTTAAAAGACCTACCGCATTTTCCAGGGCAGCCGCGCGTAAGGAGTTGCTGCAAACCAGTTCCGCAAAATCACCCGTATGATGGACGGGCGTTTGCCTCCCCGGCCTCATTTCGTAAAGTCTGACCCTTACTCCCCGGTTCGCTAATTGCCAAGCTGCCTCGGCGCCGGCCAATCCCGCCCCGACAACGGTTACTACCCGTTCAGCCATTACTTTCTCCCTCGTACCTTTGATCAATTGAATCAAGGACGTCATATCTTACTGTGACAACATATCTTCACCGGTTGCTGAATTTTCCGGGTTTTTCTTAATTATATTCCTTTTGTTGTTTTTAGAAACACTCTTCTGGCTGCAATTTTCATTTATACAGCGCAGGTTTACTTTATTCCCGGCCCCTTTTTTTTCAACCATCAAGCCCCCGCAAGCTGGACACCTCACTTTTACAGGCCGATCCCAAGTAATAAAATCGCATTCCGGGTAGCGGTTGCAACCAAAAAACTTTCTTCCCTTCTTGGTGCGCCTGGTAACCAGTTCTCCGTCACAGCGCGGGCAGCCAACACCGGTCGGCTCTAGAAGCGGTCTGGTGCTGCGGCATTCAGGAAAACCCGGGCAGGCTAAAAACTTGCCGTAACGGCCCATTTTGACCACCATATTACGCCCGCACTGTTCACAAACTTCATCTGTGACTTCGTCGGCAACCTGGACACGGCCAATCTCTTTATCCGCTTTAAGCAGAGTCTGGTTAAACGGAGCATAGAACTTATCAAGAACCTGAACCCAGTCCACAGCGCCTTCTTCAATTTTATCCAATTCTTCTTCCATACCCGCTGTAAATTCGACGTCGATAATATTAAAAAAATGTTTTTTTAATAAATCGACCACGGTTGCTCCTAATTCTGTCGGGTAAAGCTGTTTATTATCCCTGACCACGTAGCCTCGCTTTATAATAGTCTCAACAATAGGTGCGTAGGTACTCGGCCTTCCTATGCCTTTTTCCTCTAAAGCTTTAACCAGCGTCGCGTCCGTATAACGGGGCGGCGGCTGAGTAAAATGCTGTTTCGGGGTCAAGGAGCGGGCTTCCACGCTTTCCCCTTCACGCAACTCCGGTAGCAGTTTTTCCTCATCTTTTTCCCCGTCATCATTGCTCTCGGTGTAAACTTGCATAAAACCCGGGAATTTAATTATTGAGCCGGTGGCCCGGAACATATAATCCCCGGCGTTGATATCCACACTGGTCGTGTCAAAAACAGCCGGGCTCATCTGGCTGGCCAGAAAGCGGGACCAGATCAACTTATACAACTTGTACTGATCATTGGTCAGAAAATTTTTAATCAAATCCGGCTCCCTACCGATCGAAGTAGGACGAATAGCCTCATGAGCATCCTGGACCTTTCCCTTTCCCGCCGCCCTTGGTGTTTCCTTGCCCACATAGCGTGAGCCGAGCCGTTCGCTGATATAATTTTGCGCTTCAGCGCGGGCAGTGTCCGACACCCTGATAGAGTCGGTACGGATATAAGTCACCAGGCCGGAAGTTCCTTCCTTCCCGAGATCAAGCCCCTCGTAAAGTTGCTGGGCAACCATCATAGTTTTTCTTGAAGTAAAATTCAGTTTCCGGTAAGCCTCTTGCTGAAGGGTACTGGTGATAAAAGGCGGAGCTGGTTTGCGGGTCTTTTCCTTACGGGTAACTTTAGATACAGTATAATTCGCCCCTGTAAGGCCATTCAACACTTCCCGCATCTTTTCCGCACTAGCTATTTCGATTTTTTTACCCAAATGTCTAAACAATTTTCCTTCAAAAGGAGCATACCCTGTTTTGATAAAACTGCCGGTCAAAGTCCAGTATTCTTCCGGTTCAAAAGATTCTATTTCCTCTTCGCGGTCACAAATCATCCGGACAGCCACCGATTGAACCCGGCCGGCGCTGAGTCCTTTCTTGACTTTCCGCCAGAGCAAGGGGCTTAAATTATAACCTACCAGCCTGTCCAGAATGCGGCGGGCCTGTTGCGCGTTAACCAGGTCGGTATCAATCACCCTGGGGTGCTGCACGGCGTTTTGAATGGCCTGCTTGGTTATCTCGTTAAATTCAATACGGCAGGGTTCATCGTCCGGTATCTCGAGAAGATTCTGGAGATGCCAGGCAATGGCTTCCCCCTCCCGGTCAGGGTCAGAGGCAATCAGCACCTGGTCGGCTTTTTTCTCAGCCGCCCGCAAGTCTTTAATAGTATTGCCCTTGCCGCGGATAGTTATATATTTCGGGTTGAACCTGTTCAATACATCTACCCCAAACTGGCTTTTTGGCAGATCGCGGACATGGCCCATGGAAGCTATAACCATATATTTCTTACCTAGAAATTTGCTAATCGTCTTTGCTTTCGCAGGTGATTCAACAATCACCAAAGTCTTTGACAAACAAAACACCTCATCTTATATTGCCTGGTTATTATTGCCATCTATTATATCATTTTTTTAAAAATCTATAACACATTTCTGCCACTCCGGATATAAAACTTGCCAGGCAATTCCCTGGTCAAACCTTTAATTTCCAAATACATTATAGCAGCCATAACTTTTTGGGGCACAAGCCCGGACCGGCTAATCAATTCATCCAGAGAAACCGGCTCAAAAGAGAGTAGACAGTAAAGCGCCTCTTCCTCTTTACTCATTTTCACCGTGCCTTCGCCGGTGGAATCCGGTAATGGAAAAAGCTTTTCCATGCCAAGTTCATCAAGTATGTCTCCGGCTCCTTCGACCAACCTGGCCCCTTGTTTAATCAAACGGTGTGGTCCCCGGCTCAGGGGATTGACCACATTCCCCGGCACCGCCATAACATCACGTCCCTGTTCCAGGGCAAAATCCGCCGTGATCAGGGCGCCACTCCTCTCACCTGCTTCCACAACCACTGTTCCGAGGGTTAAACCGCTAATAATCCGGTTGCGGGCGGGGAAATGCCAGGCTTCAGGCGGTGTTCCGGGAGGAAATTCACTGATTACGGCCCCGTTGTCCATAATTTGCTCCATTAATTTTTTGTTTTCCCTGGGGTAAACCACATCCGGACCGCATCCGAGGACGGCAATAGTTCTTCCGCAACCTGCCAGGGCTCCTTTATGCGCAATAGTATCAATTCCCCTGGCCATGCCGCTTACGACAGTAATACCGACAGCAGCCAGGTCTTTGGCCAGTTTTTCCGCTACTGACTGGCCGTAGGGCGACGGCTTTCGCGAGCCTACAACCGCCACGGCAAGGTTATCGGTAGATTTCAGGCAGCCCCGCACAAAAATTACTGGAGGAGGGTCAAAAATTGAAATCAGCTTCTCAGGATAACCGGGTTCGTTGTAACAAACAAAGGAGATACCTGAGGACTCCAATTTCGCAACCAAACCGTCAAGATCCAGGCCGGCCTTGCGTTGCGCCAGGTTGGACGGACCCTCAGCGCCTACACCCGGCGCCCCTGACAATTCTTTCACAGTAGCTTCCCATGCCGCCCTCACCGAGCCAAAATACTTTACCAGCGACCAAAGTCGTTTACCCGACCCGGGCAAAAGATACTGCCATCCCAACCAGTATATTCTGTCTTCCAAAAAATTTTCTCCCCTCAGCATTCCTTTCGCCCCTTCTTTTCGGGGTTAATGCAACATCTTCCTGCTTTTCTAAAAAATTTTTATTTTCTCGTAAAATTTAAAAAGGATGCCCGGATCAAGCATCCCCTTCATGTAAATTCATTTTATCATAATTCTTACGTCACTTTCGCAAAATAGTATTTACCAGTTTTACTACAATGGCTGTGTAGATACCGGCGAAGCCGGTTGGGCGGCAAAGTTTGCCTTGGTTTCCGTTTGGGACTCTCCACAGCCGAATATAGACTGAATTTGTGAAAGCAAGTTCGGCGCAATGTCAATTAAGCGATCGGCCAACATATTCCCGTCCACCGGGAGCATCCGCACCTGCCCGTTGCCGACGACCAAAAAACCAATTGGTTTAACTGAAACTCCCGCACCGCTACCGCCTCCAAAAACAGGTTCTTGTGAATCTCCCTCATTCTGTTTGGAATCCCGGCCGGCTTCAAAATTACCGCCTCCCGCCACAAAACCGCAAGCGACACGCGAAACAGGAATGATTACTGTTCCATCAGGCGTTTCAACGGGATCGCCAACAACTGTGTTTACATCTACCATTTCCCTGATACTTTCCATAGCTGTTTTCATTAAACCTTCAATCGGATGGTTATCGGGCATATTAGGTCCTCCATACTTCCTTTTTGAATAATTTGTCCTATAAAAAAAGTAAATATACGGCTGTTTATACTTCTGCTTCAACCTCTAACCTCACCGCTTTAATATGAACAAGCCCCCCATCATCCACAGGGTAACGTTTAATGTATTCTTCAGCTGCTTCATTAATAAATTCACTACGTAGTTCTTCAGGCACTCTTTGCGTATAGGGGAGAAATGTTGTTCGAATCCAGGCTGTTAACCCATCCTTTCGTCCGCCCACTTGAGTTGCGCTTCAGAATTCCTGTGATAATCTTCCGGGTTCCATTTATACATATCGAATACACCACCCTTCGGGGTCGGGTCGTACCCACACAATTCAGATACAATTCTGACAATTTAAGCTTGTCGAATCAACTCCGTCAATGTGTCAATCTCTGTGAAGGAGTTGATTTTGCGCAAGTGGCGGAGATATTATTTACATAAAATCAAAAACATAATATGTAAATTATAGAATTAAAAGTGTTAGGTTAGAAAATTACCAGCCAGAGTAAAAACCCTACTGAAATTAAACCAGTAGCTAAGGACCATGCCAATTAATAACAGTGCGTATGAAAAATAGAGTATCACTTAATTGGATGTCCGACACAACGGGCTAACTGGTAGACTATGAGTTGATTAAGGCTAATGTTTTCTTCTCTGGCCTTTTCCGATAATGTCCTATGCAAGGATTTTGGCATGCGAATCCTTAACTGACCGGAAAAGTAATCGGTTGTAGGTTCGGGTACAGGACGGCCTAATTCAAGGCTTGCTTCAATCCAGCATTTTTTTGCGTCGTTGAGATTTACGATTGCTTCTTCGGACGTTTCACCATCAGACTTACACCCCGGAAGAATGGGAATTTCAGCGAACCAGCCGCCACCTTCTTCTTCAGTAAGTCTTCTTATTTTAATTTCATAATTAAGATTAAGATAATAATTTAAATCTTTCATTACTTTTCACCTTTTTCTTTTAGTTTTTCGATTGCTGTAATAGCATCTCTAACGTATATAGCTTTAACGGGTCTAGCTTTGGGAATAGAAAGTAAATCTGGAAGTTCCGGGTGGTAATAGATGTAATGGCTGGAACCTTTACGAGGCTGTCTGCACTTGAAACCGCACTCTCTGAGAATTCTATCCAGCTCTTCAAAATCAACGTCTTTGGGGTTGCGAACTACCTTATTGTAGAGTTTACTCAGTTTTGACATAAGTATCATCACCTTGACTACATGGTATCATATATGGAACCATCAATCAAGGTGATTTAAAGAAAACAATAAAAAGAATTCTTATAGTCTTTTTCCAAGGTGTAGTATCCCGTTGAGGGTATTATTTTTTACCAGATTATTTTAGATTAAACCATTCTCAATAATTCGTCCAAAGACTGTCTCTGGTTAATTACCCCGATGTAAATATCCCCAATTGTTTTAAGACGGGGAAATATCGTCTTCCTATTAAAATCTTGCGGTTGAATACCCCCTTTTTCCACTTCGCGCCAATCTAACGGTGTCGATACCGGGGCGCCGGGCAAAGGCCGCAGCCCGTATTGAAAGGCCATTGTTTTACCTCTGCCGTTTTGTAAATAATCCAGATATACCTTGCCTGCCCTATTGTCGACTTTTCTCTCGACAGTTGCTTTGTCCGGGTATACTCCCGCTACCGTTTCCGCCACGAATTTCATGGCTGCCGTAACGGCCTGCCACGAGTAAACCGGTTTTATTGGAATAAATAGGTGCAATCCCCTGGACCCGGACGTTTTCGGGAAAACAGTCAGCCTGAATTGCTCCAAAACGCCGCGAACTAATAGGGCAACCTCCAGTGTGTCGAGAAACGTGGCTCCGACAGCCGGGTCCAAATCCATAACAGCCAGATCAGGGCTTTCCAGGTCTTCTAACTGTGCAAGCCAAGCATGCACCTCAATACAACCTTGATTGGCCAGCCAAACCAAGGTGGCTGTATCTTGACAAATAATGTAGTTCACAACCTTTTCGGAGTGCTCGACCGGATGCCTGATGATCCAGTCTGGCGCATACTCGGGACACTCCTTCTGATAAAAGGGCTCGCCGTCCAGACCATCCGGGTACCGTTTCATCACTAAAGGGCGGTTGCAAAGATGAGGCAGGATATACGGGGCAATTTCCCAATAATACTTAATCAGGTGGGCCTTGGTCAGTCCTTCAGGCCAAATCAGCTTATCAAGGTTGGTGAGTTTGACCTCGCGACCGTTAACTTTTACATAGGATTCTTTCATCAAGACTCACCTCTTTAACATTTCCACTTTAACTTTTACTGTTAGACATTCATCCGTTGGCCCGTCTCAGTAAATGCACCGGTAGACAAATTGCATATTTAATATACTATGTCAAACAATTGGTTATTGCCTGTAAATTGGATATTATACAATAAATTTGTACTTATATTAAAAAGCATGAATATTAATTCATGCTTTTATTATTTAATAATATTCGAACAATATTACTTGTTTGTTCAAAAAATGATCACATATAAAAGCTATAATAGTACTAAAAATGTGAGGAGTGATTGGCTATTATCAGGAAATTATTAAACAAAAAACCATTATTCATCATGTTATTGGTATTTTATTTGGTTATCTATTTATCCAATACACATACACCACTAGCAAATGCATTAGAATTATCTACTGATGCTCTTTCTCAGCAGAGTATTTCTTACAATAATTTGAATAGTGAACTTGATAGTGCTATTTTAGCAGAAATGAATAAATATAACATTATTGGTATTTCAGCAGCATTTGTTAAAGACGGTAAGGTTGTCTGGTCTAATGGTTACGGGTGGTCGGATTTGGAAAGAAATAAGCAGGCCACACCTGATACGATTTATAGGTTGGCTTCTGTTTCTAAAACCATTACTGCTACTGCGTTAATGCAACTTTGGGAACAGGGCAAGTTTGGACTTGATGATGATATCAGTGATTATCTGGGGTTTGAGGTCAGAAATCCTAATTATCCTAATGATAAAATTACTTTTAGAATGTTGCTTACACATACGTCCAGTATTTTGGACGGAAGCAGCCAGGGAGGTTATATTAAAGCTTTGAACTCGACAAACCCGCCTCTCTTAAAAGATCTTCTGGATCGTAGCGGGGTTGCTTACAGCGACCTGACTTGGGGTGATTACAGGCCGGGTACGAATTTCAACTACTCAAATTTTTGTTCGGGAATTATCGCCTGCCTGGTAGAAAAAATTTCCGGCGAACGCTTTGACCAATATACCATTAACCATATATTCAAACCACTGGGAATGGATGCCGCTTATGATGCGGCGGATATAGCCAATATTGACGATATTGCTGTTCTTTACCGACTTGCCGGCGACGGCGGCAGTATTGTCCCGGCTGCCGACTACTATCAAGGTGTAACGCCCCAAAAGCGGGAATATGGTTTGCCCCTGGGCAATTGTTATATTGGTCCCGCGGGAGGGGTAAGGGCCAGTGTGACAGACCTGGCGAAATTTATGATTGCCCATATGAATGGTGGAGTTTATAACGGTGTAAGGATATTAAACAAGGATACAGTAGATTTAATGCACCAAACGCAGTGGTCCGGCAACGGTTTGGGCGGTTTTTACAGACAAATGGGATTGATTTTTCACATCACCGACGAATTGGCAGGACGAAGACTCGTTGGACATGCTGGTGAAGCCTATGGTTTAGTCAGTGATATGTATTTTGATCCTGACGAAAATTGCGGGGTAATATTCGTAACCAACGGTGGGAATTACAGCTTTTTAAGCAACGGTTTTACCAACATAGAAAGTGCTGTAATAAATCATATATTTGACAAGTTAACTAACTCACCTAGTTAGTATTGCAAGAAGTAATTATGATATAAACTTCCTTGCTTGACTTCATTCCCCCGCCACTGCCGGGCATTCGTCGGGTGATTTGTCCCAGCGCAAACCACGATAAACAGGATGCCGGAGATAACCACCGGTTGTAGCGGTAAGGTAATTCACCGAACAGACCAGCAAAGGCCGCACCCATCTGGTGCGGCCCCGCTCATTCGCGGGAATGTCCAGAGGCGCTTCCACCGTTTCAATTTTATGCAAACCTTCAAGCAGCACCTCGGCTTCCCGGCGACTAAAACCTGTTCCCACTTTACCCTGAAAAACCAGCTTCCCGCCCCTTTTTCCGCCCAGGACGAGTGAACCGAGACCTTGACCGGTCCTGCCGGGCTGGTATCCGCATATAACCAGATCGGCCTCTTTGGTGTTTCTGAACTTTTTCCAGTAGGCTGACCGGCGGCCCGGCAGGTAGATACTTTCCAAATTTTTAGCGACAGCACCCTCCAGTCCTTCTTTTACGCAGGCATGATAAAAATCAACACCGTCCCCGAGAACATACCGGGACAGCAAAATATCATCTCCAGGCAAAACCATATCTTTCAAGACATCTTTTCTTTCAGCCAGGGGCAGTCCCATTACCGGCTTACCATTTGAATATAACACATCAAAAGCGATAAAAACAGCCGGGTACAAGCCAGCCCGGCTGTTTTGACCGGCACCGGCCATCCTGCCGCGCGACTGCAGCCCGGCAAAGGAAGGCTTCCCCTGATCCAAAGCAACTATTTCGCCGTCAACAACTGCCGGCAGCCGATGCACTTTTTTATGCAGGTTGGTCAACTCGGGGAATTTGCCGGTAAGGTCGATCAGGTTACGGGAAAGGATAACTGTATTATCATCCAGATAAGCCAGGCCGCGGTAGCCGTCCCACTTTATTTCATACAGATACGCGGCGCTGTCAAAAGGCTCCGAGCTAACAGCCAACATCGGGCGTAGCACTGGTAAATTTTTACCACTCATTACCGGTTACACCTGCTTTAAGATGTTTTTCGCTTTGCCGCAACCTTTCCCGGCTGAGCTTCCGTTTGTGATTTTCCTTTTTTCTCCCGTTCTTCCCTGGCTATTTCTATGCTTGCTTTCAGCGCTTCCATCAGGTCAACGACCTTGCCGGCTTCCGGTTTCTCGGGCACTGCTACAGCCTCACCGGCTATCCTGGCCTGGATCACTTCCATAAGGGCCTGCCTGTACGTATC
>Ga0067045_1004581_pt1 | contig 14746 bp, 11 predicted proteins | sample TerdegcTABiofilm_FD_59184 | JGI IMG/M metagenome (GOLD analysis project Ga0067045, IMG submission 59184) | Combined Assembly of (Gp0054472, Gp0054536) Wastewater bioreactor microbial communities from Singapore -Terephthalate degrading...
GGCTGCAGCCGCGCCATCTGCTCGTCCGTCAGCCAATAGAGGTCGCTCATATCCAGTCTCCTTACAGAGCCTGAATCAGATCGAGCACATCACATCAATGGGTCCTGAGCCTAGGTTACGGACATGCATACAAACCCAGAGCGGACGTTCCGAAGGTCTCTGATGAGTCAGGTTCAGTCCTTCGACAGTGTCGCTAAAGTGCCAACAGCGGTCACCCGCACCACGCCGCAAACACGACATTCCCCGCGTGTGCCGAAAGTCCGCTTTCGGGCGCGGTGCCTATTTCGCAAACCGACCCACCCCTGCGGCATGCGCTGGCGCCCCTAAAATGGAGCAGAACATGACATCGCGAGTTTCTCGATCATTCAATGGACATCCCGTCCAATGACGGCAAATCGATCGCCCGCAGAGTGTAAAGTAAAAAATTTGGGATCGAACTAAAAAGTCGCAGATCCTGAATTGTAATGTACAAATAAATAACACTAATTAATGAATAGTTATCACATATGTTTGCAGTAAGATATTATTATTGATATATGTAATCTTGTTAAACGTGGAGGTTGAAAATTGACTGCGGAAAAAAGATCTCGCGGCCGACCAATCGACCTAGAGAAAAGTCGCCAGATCGCAATAGCTACATGGAACGTGCTGTCCGAACGTGGCTACGACGCCCTCACATTCGAAGCCGTGGCCAGCGAGGTCGGGTGCAATCGCGCCACCATCTACCGGCGGCACGCCTCCAAGGCCGAGCTCGTCGCCTCCGTTCTGCGCGAAACCCTGCTGTCTTTCGCCCCGACCATCGACGAGGAAACCGCCCCGCGTGACGCGCTGCACGCCCTGGTGGATACGGCCGTGGCCTATCTGTCCGACGCGCGCCCGGCCGCTATTCTCCACATCGCCTCACTGGCGCGGCGTTCACCCGAAGTGGCCGAGATCCTGAACATTCACCTCACCTCGACAGAGCCCTACTACATCAGGCAGTTCAGACGTCTGGCACCGAACGCCAACATCGAGCATCTGCAGTTCGTCACCCACACGCTCCTGGGCAGCGTCGTCTATCACCTGACCTTTCGGCCGATCCGCCTGACATCCCAGCAGATCGACACCTTGGTGGACAGGGCGATCGCCATGCTGCCGGTCGGCAGCGACGACCGCCACTGATCCCTAGATTTCCTCGACAGGACCTACCCCGCCCGACGGGTTCGGACGAACCCGATAGGACTTCAGGACGAACCGCTCACATTCGCGCTGACGCACCGTGCTCATGCCGATCAGGTCGATCCGGGCCTCATCCGCGCGCAAGGTCACAAGGCCGTAACCCTTGGTCAGATGCTGGCAGAAGCGCACCTCGGGACAAGCTTCGGAAAAGGCCGCACCCAACTCCACATCGCCCAACATATTGCCCAGGCTGCTGCTGGTGATGGCCGTAACCCCCACCTCAGCGGCCACACGCCGATCCTCGGCGTCGTGCAGTTCGTTGACCCAGAAGGCGTGGCTGTCGCCGGACAGGACCAACGGACGGCTGGCCGTCTCGGTGAACATGCGGTCCATGCGGGCCCGAGCGGCGGGATAGGAATCCCACCCATCGAATTCGAACGGCACGTCCGTCGGCAAGGTCTCCAGTTGCTGAAGCCAGGGCCGCAGAATCGGAGACGCCTGCTCGAAGGCCTGCGCCCAACGCTCCTTGCCCATAAAGCCGACGATGTCGGCGCCGGTCGTATGCGCCATGACCATCTGATTGCCGATGACCTGCCAGGGCTTTCCAGCTTTCACCGAGCCTTCGAGGCGATCACGCAGCCACGCCTCCTGGGCGGCGCCATAGACGCTGCGCTCAGGCCGAGAAATGGAACGGAGGATGGAGGCGGGATCGATCCTCACCCCATAGGGCGCCGGCGCCGGTCGTCCCTGGCCGAACGCCGTCAGGATCTCGCGCCTCAAGTCCGGATCGGTGATGACGACAGGCTGATCCGGGTTGCTCAGATCCACCGCATTCCACGTCACATCCTCGGGATTACGCAGATTGATCTGACGATCGCGGCCGAGGAAGCGGTTTTCGACCATGATCAAGGTCGCCAGATCGCCCAACTCGAAGGTGCGGTTGATCGCCAGCAAGGAGGCGCCGGGCTCAGGCTCGCGAATGGGGATCCATTCATAGAAGGCGCGAACAGCGGCGTCGCGGCGATCGCTCCAGACGCCCTCCTCGACCTGATGGTTCTGGGCCCCGCCGCTCCAGGCGTCGTTGGCCGTCTCGTGATCGTCCCAGACGCAAATCCACGGCGCGCGAGCGTGCGCCGCCTGCAGATCGGCGTCCCGTTTGTAGCAGGCGTGCCGCTCGCGATAATCGGCCAGGGTGCGCGCTTCATGCGCCGGCGTGGGCGTACGGCCAATTTTCTGGCCAATGCTCATGCCCAGCTGGTCAGGCGCGCCCCCGTACTCGTAGATATAGTCGCCCAGGTGCAGCACCAGGTCGACACGCTCAAGTTCGGCGATGTCACGATAGGCGTTGAAGAAGCCGGTCGAATAGAGAGAGCAGGATGCGACCGCCAAAACCATCTCAGAGACTTGGCCCGCCGGCAGGGTGCAGGCTCGGCCCGTCGCCGAAACCTGATCCCCGCAGCGGAAGCGATAGAGATATTCGGTATTCGGCCGCAGCCCCGCAACATCGACCTTGACGGTGAAGTCGCGGGCGCCGTTCGTCGTGACGCCCCCGCGGCGAACACCACGCTGAAAGTCTGCATCCTCAGCCACCTCCCACTCCACGGAAACGGCGATGGCGTCGCTGCTTCGGGGTGTGGCTCGCGTCCATAAGATGACCCGGTCTCGCAGGGGATCGCCCGAGGCGACGCCGTGCAGGAAGTCAGCGGGCTCATTGGAAGCCCCCGCCGCCTGGCCGGCGGTCGCCGCACAGGCGGCCAAGCCGACAAGGCCAAGGGCCGCGCGTCGGTCTAGTTTCATGTTTCGGTTCCTTGAGGAAAGGGCGGCAAACGAAGCGCGGACGCCCCGCCTCGCCGCCCGTTGTCATCAGAATTTGGCGCTGACCTCGAACCGCACGTTGCGACGCGATCCCACGATGAAGGTCGGCATGCCGAAGGAATCCCCGGTATTCCCGGCGTCCACGACGTACTTCTCGTCCAGCAGGTTTTCACCGAAGACGGTGAAGGACCAGGGGCCCCGCTCAGGCGTCAGATTGAGGCGAAGATTGAACAGGCCGAAGGCGTCCTGGAATTCATCAACCGCCTTGTCGGAAAACGCCGGCCGCGAACGCACCTGAAGATCGGCCCGATCATTGTCGTCAGAGAAGAAGATCTTCGACTGCCAGCTGTAGACGGGCGTGATGGCCAACTCGCCCAAACGCGTCGGGATCACCGCATTGACCCCGAAGGCGAACTTGTCGTCAGGGCTGCTGCGGAAGCGGTTGCCGTCGTAGGCTCCACCGCTGAAGCGCGCATGATTGTAGGCATAGCTTCCGAACACGGACAGGCCGTCCGCCAGCCGCCAGGTCGCCTGGGTCTCGAAACCCGTCGCCTCGGCCGCGCCGGCGTTCACCGGCTCAAGACGGTCGCCGTTACGCTGGAACGTCTGGAAGTTGGAGTAGTCGAAGCGATAGACCGAAGCGTCGCCGAACAGCGCCCCGTCGAACAGGCGATACTTGATCCCCACTTCAGCCGACGCCAGTTCCTCGGCAGGCAGGATTCTGGCCGCGCCGGAAGGGTCCAGATCAATCACCTCGGGACGCTTTCCGACGCCATAAACCGCATAGACATTCACATCGGGGGTCAGTTCGTACCTCACCCCGGCGCGGCCGGTCGTCAGGTTGGAAGAGTGGCTGCCCCGGACAACCGCCCCGCCCGGCGTCAAGGTCATCAACAGGGCCCCGCCGGTCAGACGCGAGACGCCGGACGGCGTGCTCACCTGCATCGACACCGCCTTGTCGTCCCAGGTCAGGCGACCGCCGACAAAGGCCTGGAGCCGGTCGGACAGATGGAAGGTCCCGTCGGCGAACAGATCATAGGTCTCGATGTCGGCGGTCTGGCGTCGGCGATCCAGGTGGAAGGGCTTGTAGTTAGCTGCAGCCGCGCCCAGGGCGGCGTTGATCTGATGGTTCGTCAGGCCGTTCGGCGCATAGCGATGCAGCGCCCCTGACAACAGCAGCGCCATGGCGCGCTCATCGGCGCCCAGGTCCGTCATCTGGGCGTTGCTGGCGGTGAAATAGCTGGCGCCGACAAAGCCCTCGAAGGGGCCTGAGCGGCGGATGTTCAGGCGCAGCTCCTGTGAGAACTGCTCGCCGTCGTTGCACAGATCATAGGCGATGATGTTGGTCGGCGTGCCGTCGATGTCGCCCGCCTGACAGGCCGTGTACCAGCGGTAGCCGCTGATCGCGGTCAGGTCGAGGCGGTCGCTCAGGGTCAGATCCGAGGTGCCGCTCAGCCCGACGATCTCTCGCCGGCTATAGGCCTGCGCCAGATCGCCGAAGGTGCCGAGATGGGTCGGTGTCCAGAAGCGAACGTCGCCCTCGACGGAGCCAGTCTGCTGGTTGCGGGGGGCGAAGACGTTGGATTTGAAGGCGCCGCCGCTGTCCGTATCATCGACGTCATAGGTTCCCGCGAACCGGAAGCTGAATACGTCATTGGGCTTGTAGCGCGCCGTCAGACGATAGGCCTGACCATCGACGCTGTTGTAGGTTCCGCCCTTGGTATCCTCAAGGAAGCCGTCTCTCTGCCGCTTCAAGGCGCCGAACCGCAGACCGAAGCTGTCGCTGACGGGGATGTTGACGACGGCCTGCAACAGACGCTGACCATAGTCACCGACGCCCGCCTTGGCTTCCAGACCGAGGGTGTCGCCCGGCATCTTCTGGAAGATGGAAATGCCGCCATTCAGAGCCGAGCGACCATGCAAGGTCGACTGCGGCCCCTTCTCGACCTCGACCCGGTCGACGTCGAACATCTCGCCGTAGGCGGAAGCGATCTGGGTGATCGGAACCCCGTCCTGGAACAGCGCCACGCGCGGTTCAGCCGCAGGAGAGGTATCGTCCGACGTGATGCCTCGCAGCGAGATGCCCGGCAGCAGACGGTCCTGAAGCTGGATCACCAGTCCCGGCGTCATCTGGGCGACACGGTCCAGCTCGGTCGCCCCCAGGCGCTCCAGCGTCGCGCCGTCATAGGCGCTGATCGACATAGGCACTTCCGAGATTCGTTGCGTGCGCTTCTGCGCCGTCACGATGATCTCCCCGACTTCCGAAGCGGCCTCCGAAACGGGCGATGTCTGCGGCTGCGACTGTGCATAGGCCGAACCGGCCCCCCAAAGCATGGTCGCCGCCAATAGGCAGGATTTCTTCATAGCTAACGGTTCCTCCCGAAACACACGATGCCCATCGACATCGCCCCGGCCATTTACGGCTCGTTGGTGTACCGAAAATATGTGACACGCCCGTTGCAAGTTGGCAAACATCGTTTTCACGATCCGCCGACCAGCCCGAACGACGCGATTTGACGATTGAGGAGATACAGCGATGGACTTCACCCCGACCCCGCGTGAACGCGAGTTTCAGGGGCGCGTCCGCGCCTTCATGGATGACAAGGTCCGCCCGCGCGTGCCGGCGGTTCATGCCGAAATCGCCAGCGGCGACCGCTGGACCGCCCCCCTGGCCTCAATCGAAGCCTTGAAGATCGAGGCTCGCGCCGCGGGATTGTGGAACCTGTTCATGCCGCCAGCGCCGGCAGGCCTGTCAGAAGCCGACGACTTCGAATTCACCGGCGAGCGCCTGACCAACCTGGAATACGCCCTCTGCGCAGAGGAAATGGGTCGCATCGACTGGGCCAGCGAGGTGTTCAACTGCTCGGCGCCCGACACAGGCAATATGGAGGTGCTGCACCGCTACGGCTCGCCTGAACAAAAGCAGCGCTGGCTGACGCCGCTGATGCAGGGTGAAATCCGCACAGCCTTCCTGATGACCGAACCGGCGGTCGCCTCTTCGGACGCCACCAACATCCAGACGGACATCCGTCGCGACGGCGACCACTATGTGATCAACGGTCGCAAATGGTGGTCGTCCGGCGCCGGCGACCCGCGCTGCAAGGTCGCCATCGTCATGGGAAAGACCGATCCTGGCGAAAAGACCTATCGCCAGCAGTCGATGATCCTGGTCCCGCTGGACGCCCCCGGCGTGAAGGTGGAACGCGCCCTCACCGTCTATGGCTACGACCATGCCCCGCATGGCCATATGGAGATCAGCCTGACCGACGTGCGCGTGCCGGCCGCCAACATACTGCTGGGCGAAGGCCGGGGTTTCGAAATCGCCCAGGGACGTCTGGGCCCGGGCCGCATCCACCACTGCATGCGAACCATCGGCGCCGCCGAGGAAGCTCTGGAGGCCATGGCGCGTCGCCTGCTGTCGCGCACCGCCTTCGGCAAGCGGCTCGGCGAACACTCGGTCTGGGAGGAGCGGATCGCCCGCGCACGGATCGACATCGAAATGACCCGGCTGCTCTGCCTCAAGGCCGCCGACATGATGGACCGCGCCGGGAACAAGGCCGCCCGGGATGAGATCGCCATGATCAAGGTGCAGGCGCCGACCATGGCGCTGCGCATCATCGACGACGCCATACAGGCCCATGGCGGAGCCGGTGTCTCGCAGGACTTCGAACTGGCGGCCATGTGGGCCAATATCCGCACCCTGCGCTTCGCGGACGGCCCCGACGAGGTCCACGCCCGCGCCATCGCCCGCTCCGAGTTCGCTCGCCATGCGGAGGCTGGCCGATGAGCGATCTCGACACCGCGCAGCTGGCGGACTGGCTGGCGACCATTCTGCCAACGGCGCCCACAGCCCTTACGTTGGACAAGTTCCCCGGCGGTCAGTCAAACCCGACCTACAGGATGACCGTCGATGGCCAGGCCTATGTTCTGCGTCGCCGCCCCTTTGGCGACCTCCTGCCCTCCGCCCATGCCGTGGATCGAGAACACAGGTTGATTTCCGCTCTGTCCTCGGCGGGCTTTCCTGTCCCCAAGCCCTTCACCCTTTGTCGGGACGAAGGCGTCATCGGCGCCGAATTCTACGTCATGGAGATGGTCGAAGGCCGCACCTTCTGGAACGGCGCCCTGCCCGACCTGTCGCCCGACGAACGACGCCAGGGTTATGAAGCCATGGTCGATGCGCTCGCCGCCCTGCACACGCTGGACTACGAGGCTCTCGACCTTGGCGATTTCGGACGGCCTGGCAACTATTTCGAACGTCAGGTCAGCCGTTGGACCAAACAGTACCGCGCCGCCCAGACCGACGACCTGCCCGATGTCGAAGCCCTGATCGCGTTCCTGCCGCGCACCATCCCCGAACAGACGCGCACTTCAATCATCCACGGCGACTACCGCATCGACAACCTGATCTACGCGCCCGACGCCATGGCGGTCAGGGCCGTGCTGGACTGGGAATTGGCGACATTGGGCGATCCCCTGGCCGATTTCGCCTACATGGCGATGAACTGGATCCTCCCCGCGGACGGGCGATCCGGTCTGAACGGCACGGACTTCGCCGCGACCGGAATTCCGATGCTGGACCAGATCACCCGTCGATACTGCGCCCAGACCGGTCGGGACGACTTGCCGGACCTGCACTGGTATTTCGCCTTCAACCTGTTCCGGCTGGTCGGGATCATCCAGGGCGTTAAAAAGCGCCTGCAGAGCGGCAACGCCTCAAACGCCAAGGCCGCCGAAACCGTCGCCATGCTCGTGCCCCTGGCCCGAGCGGCCTGCCGAGAAGCCCGACTGGCCGGCGCTGACCTTTGAATCGGCGCCAGCTCTCCATTTAATATTGCGCAACGGGCATTCTGCACGAGAGCATCAGTTGCTGCTCGACTACGCAGATCGGTACGTCGCGGGCCTGTACGGGATGCAGAAGCAGCCACTCCGGCGAACCGCCGCGCCTCACCGGAGAGCGGACGTCGCCAAAGACCGCGTTGAGTCAGCTCTGGATATCTGCGCCTAAGGCTGCGACCGCCCCAGCAGCGGACCTTCCCAATCGCTGCTTTGAGTCACAACCGGTCAAAGCCGCCCGTCGCAGGACGCCCCCCATCTAGACGGCGACCTAGCGACCGAGGTTTTCTGGGGCAGCCGCACAATCACAATTCCAGGCGTCGCTCCTTCATTGCAACGACCGATGCCAACCCCTGCGAACCCCGCGTCAGCATAGCCGCCTCCCCAACCACCATTGACGGGGCTCCGATCTTCAGCCGCCCGTAGTGCTCCACGCCAAGGGCATCGCGCACCACCACGAAAGGCGCAGCCCCCGCTTCGTCATGAAACCCGGTCTTCACCACCACGCCCTTCACCTGCTCGGCTCCCAGAACACGCACCTCGCGAGCCCCTTCCAGCCGACGCTGGTTCATTGTCCTTATGATGTCCCAGCGCGCCTGAAGCGTCCGAAGCTTCATCTCCATCTCCGAATCGAGCCGGTATCGGCGTCCCACTCGCACAGCGATCCCCAGCCCTTCCAGGTGCCGAAGCCTCCCCCGGCTCAGCGCCGCCCAGGCGCCTGTCCCGCCCACCCCGTCATCGACCAATCCGTCCGCTTTCACCGCCGCCAGCAGTCGTCTGTCCAGCCCGGTGAACCGATCCGCCCGGGTCTCCTTCCAGACCCGGCGCTCCGCCTCGACCCGCGACAGGTCTCCCAGCCGTTCCTGCGCGACCTCCTGGGCCCGCGCCCGGAAGCCATAACCCATGTAGTCGCGGGGAATGACCAGGTCCCGGCCGTCCGCACGCTTCCCCCTCACCAGGACGTGGGCGTGCGGCTGGTCGGTGTCGTAGTGGCAGGTCGCCACCCACCGCAGGCTTGGCTCGCCCAAATCCGCCAACACCCGCGCCATCACCTCGCGCACATAGCCCCTCAGGTCAGCGATCCGGTCGCCGTGCTCCGGCGAGATGATGAAGCGGAAATGATGCCGATCCTCGCTCCAGCCCCGTGTCTCGAGCGCCGCCTTCACCCCGTCGTCTGTCCGGTCAAAGAAGTCCGGACACGCCCCTTCAGCACCCGCCCCCGACCGGCCGAGATAGGCGACATGCGCCGCCAGAGCCCCCGCCCGCGCCGCGGCCTTTCCGACATGTCGCGACACCAGCGCCTTCACGATCACCCGCTGGCGGACATCCATGCGGAAAGTCCGGCCCGACCGCCCCTGCGCCGCCCTGAGCACGCCTGAACGATCCCCCAGAGCGAACTGCCGCGACGCAGCCAACCGCTGGAACATGCCGGTACGAACCGGGATGCGATCGGCCTTCAACGACAGGGGAAGGCGCACGTGGACGCCCTCAGGGTCTGGCGCCGCGCCAATGGCCAGTCTGCCTTCGATCGCCTCGCGGATGAGCATGTCGCACCTTCCGAAAAGGCCGCCGATCCGCCCCGATCCCGACAACTCTGCGCAAGTCATCCAGAGCCCGACCTTCATCGGCTAACCCACCAAAAGAATAGCGAAAAGGCGAAGCCGCAAACACCGCCTTTTATCTTGCCCTAAACCCCTTTTCGCAGATTTCCGGACATCGCCGTCAACACCGCCCGCACCCGATCAAACCTCCGCAAAGGATGCCCGGTCGTCCCTTCGAAGAGCCCCTGCCGCCCGCTACGCCCGCCGGACGACACGAAGAAACCCGCCCGGCCGAAGCCGAGCGGGTCAGATCAAGTGCTATGGCGTCGATGTCTGTCAGTGCGTTCGCGACCGAACCGCCAGATGCCGGACGCCCTGCTCCATGGCCTTCTGTCCGAGATTGAGCGCAGGCCCGAAAAATCGTCCGTCCGTCGGCCTCCCCTCGTCCAGAGACCGCGCGAGCGTGAGGCAGCAGGTCGGCTCGAGCGCGATCAGTTCGTCGTTGGCCCTGAAGGGAGCCGCCTTGCCGTGGGCTTCGAAGTCGGCCCGGGCGAGGATGAGCGTCACCCTCTTCTGCTGGGCCCATCGGATCGCCAGCTTCTCAGCGCCCTTCGCCCCGGTCGTCGCGAGCGCCATATCCGGCCATTCCGCCAGGGCCCAGTTGAGGGCGTCGAAGATGCGCGCCGCGTCCTCTGCCGCATCAGCCGTCGGCGCGCCCCGAAAGGCCACGACCGCGCCCTGGTGGCGTGCGTCTCCCGCCCTCCGGTCGCGAACCGCCCGGATGGCCTGCTTGGCCTCCAGCTGCGCCGCCGTCAGGAAGCTCCCCCGGCGGCTGCCCCGCCAGGCCGTCCAGACCTCGCCGCTCGCCACTGTCCAGGCGTCGGAGGCGGCATCCCGGATCCTCTCCGCCGCCTGCGTCGCCGCGTCACAAGCTCGCGCCTTGGCGGTCGCCTCCTGTAGTTCGACGTCCGCAGCTTCCGATCCGTCGAAGTCGCGGTCGAGCCGGCGCATCACATCGCGCGCCCGATCGGCGTCCCGTTCGATCCGTCCGGCCGCCGAATGGAAGGCGCCGATAAGGGCTTCCCCGAGAAGCGTCTGGAAGTCCTCAAGCGCCGTGTCGGCGATCACGTCCAGCAGTTCGGTCATGAGCGCTCGCCCGAGCTGGACCAGGGCTTCCTCCGAGGCCTTCGGGCGCTGATCGCCAAGCGCTGCGGCCAGGTCGTCGAAGGCGGTGTCGGCTTTCGGCGCGTAGGCCGTGATGAAGGCGGGGTTGGAGCTGTGCATGGTGTCATTCCAGTTCTGAATCGCCGAAGCGCCCCATGCGCAACGACCCCATTCCTGGCCACGTCGGGGTCCCTGGCAGTCACCGCAGCGGTCCTAGTCTCGAGGGCCGCTAAGGGAAACGGCGAAGCCGTTGACGGCCGGGGTGACGTGTCAGGATGGGAAGTCGTTGTGTGGGGGCATGTCCTCGTCCCTCTTCGGACGAGGACGCCTATCGGCGCCGTCGCGCCGACAGCTACGGAAGACGCGCGGCCGCCCTGGGCCGCGACGACGGCCACGCCGTCGTCGCCTGCATCTCATCGGCCGTCGCCCCGCGCCGAGGCGAACCCCAATCGACGCCGGCTATTCTCATCAGGCTCTCAGCCGAACAAGGCCGCTTCTGATAGCCGATTTCGGCATGGGCCGCGCAAAAGGCGCCGCGGGCGACCACCCGACCGCACAGACCAAAGCCCGCCTCGCCGGAAGCACCATAAGGCCAACGGCACTGGCCGAACCTGACCGCCAGGATGGTGGTCGTAGGGCCGGGCGGCGTTGCGATCGTCGCTGCCGAATGCGCAGCATCGGCCCTGACCCTGATCTGTCTGGATTGACGAGGCGCCGACCGCGACGCGGAGATCTCCTCACGCTGGCCCTTGGTCAGGCGCGGCGTCACGGGGCGCGCACGCCTGACCTGCGGTCCGCGGACCAGACCCAGGCGATAGACCTTGCCCAGGACGGCGCAACGGGAGACATCAGATCCCAGGGCGCCAGCTATCCAGGCGGCTGTTTGTCCTTCCTTCCAGAAGGCGATCAGTCGCTGGGTGTTCTCGGGGGTCCAGATGGCGGAGGTCATGACGGCGCTCTCGGTCAGCAAGCCCAATCGGCTCGCCCGCACCGGCCCTTCCTCCTCCTCTCTCGCCACGAAGAAGGCCCGGCGCTTTCACGCCGGGCCCAGGGCTGATTGTCGACCGCCAGTCCTTCAGAACGGAATGTCATCGTCCAGAGCGGCGGCTCCCGCCTCTGACACATAGGCGTCGCCCGCATCAGCCTCACGTGAAGCGGGGACGCGCCGATTCTTCAACCGCATGTCGTCCACCACCACCCGCAGGTCGAAGTGTTCGACGCCGTCCTTGCCTGTCCAGCTGTCGTTCTCGACATGCCCCTGGATCACGACCCGGCTGCCCTTGCGGGCATAGGGGGCGATATAGTTCTCCGTGGTCGCCTCGTTGAAGCAGACGCAGTTGAAGCCGGTCGTCCGTTCGCCCGGTTCGCCATCGGAGCGGCGATAGCGGGTGGTCTCGAGCACGCGGAAGCTCGCGCGCTTGCGGCCCGATCCCTGGGCCGCGAGGATTGAGGGGTCAGCGGCCAGATAGCCTTCAATGACGAGGGTTTGCATGATCAGTCTCCTTGAAATGGGGTGAGATTTCAGGCGGCCGCGCGGCGGCCCTTGCGCAGGGGCGTCGGCTCGGCGGTTTCGTCGGACGCAGCCGCCTCGCCTTCACCGGTGTTCGCGGACTTGTCCGCAGCCCAGTCGAGGACGGTCAGGCGGTTCACCACCAGCTCCTTGGCGGCGCGCTCGGTCCCATCCCTGGCCGTATAGGCGGTATCGACGAAGGCTCCGACAACCAGCGCCTCGCACCCCTTGGCCAGGGCCCGAGCAATGACCTTCTCGTTGAGGCCTTTGGCCCAGCTGACGCAGTTGACGCCGACGATGCGGTCCTTGCCGCCCGCGTCCACGCCGCGCTTCTCGAGCAGCCGGAACACCGCCTTGGCGAAGTCCGGGCTGATCTGGGGGTCGGCCGCGAGCCGGCCGGTGAACACCATGGTCTGCATGTCAGTCTCCTGTTGATCCGAAGCGCCGGGGAGCCGATCTCCCTCATCCCGCTTCAACCGAAACCTCCCTTCCTCCCGTCCTCCTCCTGACCGGGCGGGGCCCTCGCCCCGCCCGGCCTGCCTCAAGCCTCCGCTCCGGCCAGAACCGGAGCGGCGTGTCACCTGCAACTGATCAGGCCGCGACGGGATTGAGGGTCGCTTCGCCCTCCGCTGTGACGGCAAAGACCCCTGCTCCATCCTCATCGCCCTCATCGAGGGCGGGCGTATCCACGTCATCAAGCACCCCGTCTCCACTCCCAGCCCCATCTCCGGTGTCGGCTCCGTCGTTCTCAGACGACGCCGTCCACGACAGACTGGCCGGCGCCCAGGTCCGGGCGGCCGCCTGCTCCACCACCCAGTCGACCAGTTCGGTCTTCTTCAGTGTCCTTGCGCGCTCGTCCTCGGATCCCATCCTCTCCAGCATGCCCATCAGCAACCCCTTGGAATGGGGCTGGAGGAAGGACGCGTCAGGCGTCCAGTGCAGGGTGATGTCCGCATCGCACAGCGCGGCCAGCTCGGCCGCCTCAGCGCGGGCGCTGCGACGGATCTGGAAGGTTCGCTCCTCGCGGACGTCGAGACTGAGGGCTGTCAGCTCAGCCAGCAGGCTCATCTTCTCACCGTGCGGCAGGGCGTGAACCCAGGCGATGACGGTCTCGCCCGAGGCCTGCCAGGCCGCCCGGCCATCATCGAGACGCCGGCGCACCTCCCCGTCCAGAGTCTCGATCACCCGGCCGCCGGTCGGGTTGAAGCCGGAGGCGAGGATGGACAGGGCCGAGTCCGAGCGCGCGATGGCCGTACGCCGGACCAGGACATTGAACAGGCGGGCGATCAGGGCCGTCAGCGCCGCCCCAGGATCATCAGCCAGCGCCCGGATCAGGCCCCGTGTCGCCACATCGGTGCGCACGGCATGCAGGACGTGATTGACGCCCTCGGTGTCAGGCTCGGGAGCTTCGACCTCGGGAGGGACATAGACCGGTGACGCCGCGATGCGAGGCGAGATTTCGATTTGGGCGGCCTCATCCGCCTCTTTCATCTCAGGCTCTACCGGCGTGTAACAGCGAAGATCAACGCCCGTGCCGCAAGCCGGCCACATCACCATCGTCGTCACGACGCGTCCGCCACAACCCGTCTGATCGCAGGTCACCCTGGCGCGGATCATGGCGACGATCGCGGCGTCGATGACCTCGGGGTCGGAGGCCTCGACCAGGACCTGGCGCGCCGCCTCGGTCCGTTCATTGAACACTTCGCGCTGGGCGCGATATCGCGCCATCTCCTCCGACGGCAACTGGCCGCCGTAGACATAGCCGAGCGCCTCCAGGTCCTCCGGCAGTTCCGGCTCGGGACCAGCGGTGACATGGACCGCAATCCCTTCGTCCTCAAAGACGGCGGCGATGCTGCGTGCGCGCTTCACCCAAAGCGCCGTGAGGATATCCGGATCAAGCAGGACCGGCGCCAGTTCACCGAACAGATCGACCTCGGTCCGTCCTCCTGCCTCGCCATAGGCCGCCGGATCGACCAGGGCGCAGCGCCGATCCCGAAGGGTGACCCTCGCCTCGTCGAGCCGCTCGGTGATCCTCCAGTCCTGGAAACCGTGGCCGTCGAGCGCCGCCTGGGCGAGTTCGGCCTGCTCGACCTTGTCGGGCAGCCGGGTCAGCAGCTTGGCCTGTTTCAAGGTCATGCGTCCGGCCTTGAGCGCGACCAGGGCCGCCGAAGGCAAATCGGCCAGGGCCGCCAGCCGCTTGATGTCGATTTCGGCGTAACCGAGCGCCCGGGCGATCGAGGAGACCGTCAGCTTCGACTTCAGCATCCGGCCGATGGCGGCGATGATATCGGCCACATGGACCGGAACAGCTATGTTGGTGAGCAGGACCGCCGCGACCTGACGCGCGGGATCGGTCTCGACACAGACGGCGACGGGGTAGTCTTCATCTATATCGCCGGCGTCGAGTAGGAGTCCCAGGGCCAACCGGCGACGACGACCGTCGAGCGCCATCCACGCCTGTTCCTTCTTGCCGCGCCCCGGCCGGACAGTCAGGCGCTGGAGCTGGCCCGCCGCCTTCAAGGTGGCCGCGAGGGTCGGGATTTCATCGTCCGGCGGCTCGTTGAAGCGCAGATTCTCGCGGGCGATGCCGATGTCGCCCAGACGGACGGTGCGTTCGACGCGCTCGACGACGACGGCGGGGGTGATGACGGGAACAAGATCGGTCATGAAGCTTCTCCTGCCGGGCGACGGGGTCCATCCCCACAGCTCCGGCGCCCCTCAGCCC
>Ga0067045_1030587_pt1 | contig 14744 bp, 9 predicted proteins | sample TerdegcTABiofilm_FD_59184 | JGI IMG/M metagenome (GOLD analysis project Ga0067045, IMG submission 59184) | Combined Assembly of (Gp0054472, Gp0054536) Wastewater bioreactor microbial communities from Singapore -Terephthalate degrading...
GAATTCGCTGAGATATCTGGAAACATCGATCAGCCTACGGCTTCTCTCTGTTTCCAGAGCGGTATTCAAAAACCACAACCGGAGGAAAACACTAAGTTATAACTGGTACTAAAAATGGGGGCTGATCATCTCCTCTTAATATTTGCGTTTATCTATCGATCTCATTATAGCAAATCATATAAGCAAAAACCATCGGTTATGCAGAGGTCTTTAATTCGAACTTAGAACTAAACTCAAAGGATGTTTATTTTGGTAACTTCTGCTTTCTCAGGCGTTGCGGGTTTTTCTTTGGGAAGGATGACAGTCAAAACTCCGTTTTTGTATTCCGCCTGTATGTTTTCCTTCTTTACTTTTTTGGGAATTGTGATAGAACGGGAAAAATAACCGTAAGTTCTTTCCTGCCTAAAAAGTTCTTTTTCATCTTTTTCTTCAAGGTATGTTTTCTTTTCCCCGGAAATAGTTAAAAGGTTATCCTTCAATTCAACGCTGATTTCAGCTTTATCCATTCCCGGTATATCGGCTTTAACGATATAATCATTCTCCGTTTCCTGAACATCTATAGCGGGATCAAACGTCAAATCGCGTGAAAAGAAATCCTTTTTGAAATAATTGCGGTATTTCTGATACAAACTGTCGAAAAGACGGTTCACATCCTTGTGTATTCTGTCCATTTCGTCGTAAGGATCATATTCTTTGGAGAACACCGGATCGTCGGGTTCGGATTTTTTTTCCTGAGAACAGCAAAAATCCAGTGAGTATATAAGAGATAAAGTAAAGAATGTTAAAACCGCAAAAACTTTTTTCATTTTTCTGTCTCCTTTCTTGTTGTTGTTACCGGATTACTGATACTTGATTTTTTGGGATTTATATATTACTGATCCCAAATTGCTTTTTTTGTGAAAAGTTATTAATTATTTTTTAAAAGATCACACTGTTTTTATTTTCCTGTTATATCGGTTCGCGTTTAGCTTTAAAATTTAAATTGCAAAAGATAATAAAATACTTTAATTTTTAAAAAAACTAGCTTGGTTCATTTCTTCTCATTCTTATTTTAAGAAAGCGAATCAGCATTAGTATATAACGAATTAAAAGCGAACATTAATTGCTCGTAAATATAAAATTAGATTTTAAAACCGGAAAATAGTTTATCGAAGTAAAGACCACAACAGATTTTGTATAATTTAGTAATTCAATTTATTCAAAAACAAAAAAAAACTTGAAATAAGCGAGCAATCTTTAATAAAATCAGCTTTATTGGAAAACAGATATTCATAAAACAGCTAAAATAAAACATATAATATAAAAAACCGTCTGGGCGGACGGTTTCACTTATGAAAGGGGCAACGGATTGCGAACTTTTACTGACAGTTGTTTTCTTTTGAGCGTTTTGGTTTGCGCAGTTTTTTTATCGGGTTGCGGCGAGAAAAAAGAGCGGGAAAAAGCTAAGGAAAAACACGCAGAAATAGTTGCGCTTAAACTTAAAGACGGGACAGAAATAAAGATAAATGCCACTGAATTCGGCATATCCGATTTTCCCCCGGGCGATTACATTTCTTTTGAAAAAGCCGAAGATACACGTCATTTGATCGATGAGAAGGGAGTCGCTTTTACCCAGCCCGTTTACCGGCAGGAACTTATCATGGAAACTGATGACCATATGGAAAACCTGATAAAATTTTTCTTTCCGAAAACTCCTTATATTGTCAACCGGCGCAAACAAGCAGGGCAGGATGTCTACGTGCGTCTTGTGTCAAGCAAAGACACATCAAAAATTCAGGCACTTGAAGAACCTTACACGGTGATAGACATGGTTATTTCGTATCCGCGCGCCGAAAAAGAAGAAACTCCGCCAAAACCTTTGCCTACGGTAACTCCTTTGCAGGATCAGATATCAGGGTTAAGGAGCCAGATTGAATTGCTCAAACAAAGCCTTGACCAGGGTGCTTTGTCTATTCCCGAACGCAGGACATTTGAAGGCCAAATTGTAACTCTGGAGGAAGAGCTTGCAAAACTAATAAGCATACGTGATACCCAGAAAATACCGGAATCTGAAAACGAAAATGCGGTTAAACCGATAAATAAGGTATCTAAACCGAAAATAAAAATAAAAATATTATCTTACATGAAAAGAAGTTGATTATATATATATAACTCTGGTAATATACGAACTGAGACTTAATCACACAACAGGAAAAATGGTTTAAAAGGAAAGGAACCAAATTATGGTAGGGCTGAACAAAGTATTTCTTATGGGAAACCTGACTCGCGACCCTGAACTGCGCTACACCCCGGGGGGTACGGCTGTTGCCACGCTTGGTTTAGCCGTTAATAGAGAATATAGAGATAAAAACGGAGAAATTCAAAAAGAAGTTTGTTATATTGACGTCGACGTCTGGGCACGCCAGGCAGAACTTTGCGCCGAGCATCTTAAAAAAGGATCGCCGGTCCATGTGGAAGGAAGGCTCCAGTACGATACATGGGAAAACAACGAAGGCGAACGCCGGAGCAAACATAAAATCAGAGCGGACAGAGTTCAGTTTCTGGCAAAGAACATAAAAATGGAAAACCATGATTTGGAGGAAGAATCCGACGAGGGGGAGTATCATTCGAATAACAACCATCAAAGTTCCAGACATACCGAAACCGTCAGCGCCGGATTTAAAAGGAATTCTACCGACGATATTCCTTTCTGAAAATATTTTTCGCATATAATATTATAAAAGGGAGATTTGGAAATCTCCCTTTTTTTATTCAGCCGATCTTTTGCGCTCAAAACGTTTTAATATCTTATCGGCGGTAATTTTCAAGTCAGCTATCTGATCGAGAGAAAATTCGGCGAATATTCCTTGTACCGAGTCGGATTCGGTTGAGCACGGCGAGCAAAACCCGGATAAATCAAGCACTGTTTTTGCCGCCTTGAATTTCTGTTCAAGCGAAGCTGACGAATCGTCAAGAATCGTTCTCATCACCGTTACGGCAAGAGGCACAAGGCGCTCGATTTCTTTTTTTGATTCTTCCATAGGATTGCTGTAATCTTTGTCTTTAAAAAAATCGCAGAATTGCTTGGCAAAGGGTTTATCGCCGGAAGTCATAGATATATTCCTCCTTCTGCTCAAAAATACTACAATTTGAGCACAGTTTGAGACGGAGTTTAAAAATGTTTTTTTGGGAACCCGAATCAGCCGGAGCAGATATTGAGTATCTCGACAACTTCGTTTCTGCCGATATTTTGGTTCTCGCCGAGTATCATACCCCTTTCGGCAAGCCTGTCGGCGATATTGGCGAAATTGCCGGGCACGATATTGCAGTCTTTAAGAGTTACGGGCATGTCAATAGACCGGAAAAAATCTATGGTTTTATCTATCGCGGAATTGATTTTCTCTTCGTCGGAACCTGCAGATATATTCCAAACATTATAAGCGTATTCAAGCAGTTTAGTTTTCTTGACTGCCCGCTGATGGCGCCAGACAGCCGGAGCTATAACCGACAGAGACTGGCCATGATCTATACCGAACAGAGCGGTAAGTTCATGGCCGATCATGTGTGCCGTCCAGTCCTGCGCGACACCGCATCCGATGATTCCGTTTAAAGCCTGTGTCGCACACCACATGAAATTTGCCCTGCAATCGTAATTAGAAGGATTGGCAATAGTCGCCGGCGCAATCTCGATCAATGTTTTGAGTATAGCTTGTGCCTGCCTGTCCTGCAAAGGAGTATTTACACAATACGTCAGGTATTGTTCGGTAACATGAACAAACGCATCCACAATACCATTGGCAACCTGCCGGCGCGGGAGCGAAAAAGTTGTCTCAGGGTCAAGTATGGAAAATTTAGGAAAAACATACGGGCTTGAGAAATGAAGTTTCTCTACTCTTGACGCTCTCGATACCACAGAAAAACAGTTCATCTCCGATCCTGTGGCGGGCAGGGTAAGAACAGTTCCCAGAGGCACAGCGTTTTTAACCGGAGCTCCTTTTGCGCATATATCCCATGGATCACCATCCTCAAAACATATTGCCGCGGCGATAAATTTTGTGCCGTCAATTACCGATCCGCCACCAACAGCAAGAAGGAAATCTATATTATTAGATCTGGCAATATCGACTGCTTTGATTAAAGTATCGTATTCCGGATTCGGCTGGATTCCGCCGAATTCCACTATATTGTAACCGGTAAGAGCCGATTTTACCTGATCATATACTCCGTTTCTGAAAATCGAGCCTCCTCCGTAAGTTAATAGTATTTTCTTGTCGCGGGAAATAAGATTTTTCAGTTCCGCGATGGTATTTTTGCCGAATACAATTCTAACAGGGTTATAATACTGGAAATTAAACATGAAAACCTCCTGTAGATTATTCTGTCCCAAATAAATTTTTTGTTTGTCTTTCGCTCAATTTTTTTAAAACCGTTTTAATAAATATGAGACCGCTGAAAAAGTATTTTTTATTGTCATTGCGAAGCAAAGAAGGAGCTGTGGCAATCTTAAGCTATGATGGTTTTGAGATCACCACGTCGTTTTGCTTTCGTAAAACTCCTCGTGATGACATTTTAATTTAAGCCTTTTTCAGCAATCTCATATGGTTTAAATGGACTTTTTTTATGATTCAAGGTTTTTAAATTGCGGATTTGGGTATGGTAAAAAAGAAAACCGATCCTTTTCCTTTCTCAGACTCAACCCATGTTTTTCCGCCGTGTTCTTCCACCACCATTTTTACAATATGAAGGCCTATCCCACTGCCGTTGTAATCAGCATAATTATGAAGACGGCTAAACGAATTAAAAATTTTGTCATGGAACTCTTTTTCTATACCGATTCCGTTATCTTTTATGTAAAACTCGTGAAATTCGTTCCGTTTATTATATCCGACAACGATTTCAGGACGTCTGTCCGTTAATTTCGAAGAGAATTTTATGGCGTTCCCAATAAGATTGGAAAAGACTTCTTTTATTTTTATCGGATCGCAGTAAACCTCTGGAAAATAGCCGGTTATATCAATTTTAGCGTTAAGTTCCTGAATCTGAATCTGAAACATTTCTCGCACCGAATTGATAATTTCGCGTATATCAGCGTATGCGAAAGGGTTTTTGGTTTTTGACATTCTTGATAATGTCAGTAAATCGTCTATGAGTTCGTTCATCTGTAAAGCGGAATTATATATTTTATCGAAAAAGTTCTGGCCTTCGGAATCGAGGTTGTTTTTGTGAAACCGGTTGATTATGTTCATATACCCGATTATTCCGTTTAGCGGCGACCGCAAGTCATGGCTTGCCACATTCACAAAATTGTCCAGTTCCATATTGTTTTTTTTCAACTGCGCGTTTTTTAAAGACAGGATCTTCTCCGATTTTTTTTGTTCGGTTATATTATAAGTTGCGCCTATCACTTCCCTGATATCACCCAATTCATCAAAAATAGGCGTGTAAGTTACGCTAAAATATAAAATGCCTTCATCCGACTCAATTTCAATTTCACAGTTCTGACAAGATTTTGTATCGATGGATTTTTTCAGGCAATGGATATATTGCGAAGTGGTTTCAGGCGGCAGAAACTCCTCATCGCTGTGCCCTATGATATCGTCTTTTTTTGCGTGAAACAAAGATGCCGCTGTGGAATTTATGTATTTTATTTTCCCCAACCTGTCATAAATTATAAACGGCGACGGATAGTTCTCAACCGCATTGCGAAACTGTTCTTCGCTTAATTTCAAATCAAGTTCAATCTGTTTTTTATCCGTAATATCGGTTATGTTTAGAGCGCATAATATTATATCTCCGTTTTTATTCCTAACAGGTACGCCGGAAAAACTGCATATTATTTTTTTGCCGGTACTTTTCTTATGCAAAACTATTTCATAACCGCAGAACTTTTCGCCGGATAGAATTCTGTTTAAAGGGAATTTTTCAGTTGAAATGCGGTTTCCGTCAAGATCGGATATCTCAAAAAGATCCCAAAATACTAATTTATCTATCTGCGCATTGTTTTCAATATCAAAAATACGGCGCGCAGTCTTATTTATAACGATAAATTTTCCCTGCGCATCGGCAATCGCCAATCCTTCAGCCATATTGTCCAGTACCGCATGGAGTTCTGAAAATCCGACATCCGCAAGCTGAACAGAGCTATAAACAGTTCTGATTTTCTCATCACGGTTCTGAGGATATCTTAACTTCTTCTCAACCGCCGCGATGAATTGCGAAAGGTTATTGCCGGATACAAAATCATTGACTCCTTCGCGCATTATTTCATGCATAATTCCATTGCCCGATTCGCCCGATACCGCGATAACCGGAATATCAGGATTTACGGTTCTGATCAACCGCAAAGCTTCAATTACACCTAAATTATTCAGGCAATAGCCCAGAATCACTATATCCCATTTGGCGTTCTTTAAGGATAACGTAAGGTTTTCCGCGTCATTTACGCGCATTGAATAGGGGGTAAATCCTGCTTTCTCAAATTCGGCTAAAAGAGATTCAGTATTCTTATCGGAGTCTTCAACAAAAAGGACACTAATTGAAGAAATCACCGAAATTCTCCTTAATTAGAGATTGATTTCCGATATATTCTTCGATGTTCTTATCATAAGAGGAATTATGTTATAAGTCTATTATCTGCCCATGCTTGAATTTTGTCAATAGATTACATTTGATATTGATTCGAATTCAATATTATCATATCGCGCCGCAATGTTTTGCATTACGAAAAAATTTTGGTTTTTAGCTCAAAAAAAATTGTTTTTATCTACGGAAAGGCGGCTTTAGTGCGACCGTACCGGTTGACGGATTAACAATTCATTTAAAAGGTTGCAGTGTATATTTTTTTCAAGGACAAAAATTTATTTGATCCTGAAACAAGATAATTTACCCCTCTCCGATGCGGAATCAAAAATGCAAAACTAATCTCTTCAACGCCTGATGCATACAATTACAGCCGCTTTTCCGTATTTTTTAATATATTATTATAATAGACAATATAATTGAATGATTTGTTTCTCCTTTTTGTTGACTTTTTTCCATAAACTTAAAAAAATAATTGAAAAGACAATAATATATATTTATGATGGGTTAAATCATATAACCATTTTACCATATATTTACCGGCATTATTTTTTTACAGTGAAAAAATTTTTTATTTGTTTTATTACGATTGTTTTGTCTTACCCTGCGGGTATTTATCCCCTGCAAGGCAAACACCAAGATGCCCAACTGCCGGAATTAACCGAAACCGCCGGTTTGAACGATTATCTTCAATACGCCGAGCTGTCAAATCCGGCGGTAGGAGCGGCTTTTGACCGCTGGAAATCCGCGATTCAGAAAATACCTCAGGCTCGATCCTTGCCCGATCCGAGATTTATTTATACGCGCAAAGACGAGACCCACGAAGATCCCAGAATGCATATAATCGGCATATCGCAGATGGTTCCGTGGTTGCCGAAACTGTTTTTAAAAATGGATATCGCCGAAAAATCCGCAGGAGCCGAGTACCAGAAATACCTGTCGGAGAAAAACAAACTTTTTTTCAATTTTAAAAATGCCTATTTTGAACTGTATTTTGTTGAAAAATCCGAACAAATCGTTACCGATGATATTGAACTTATGAAGAATCTCGAATCGGTTATCAGGTCTCAATATGAAAATAATTTGTCGCCCTATTCTGATTTAATAAAATTACAGGTTGAGTTAGGCAAACTTGAAAACCGCCTGCAGGAAATCAGAAGTATGAGGGTTCCTCTTTATGCTCAAATGAACGCTTACCTCGACCGGCCGCCCGACAGCATTATTTATCCTGCAAAATCGCTTGACAAACCTGACATTTCACTTTCTGATAACGAGATAGTGGCGCTGATGCAGAAAGAAAATCCCGAACTCAGGGAAATCGACTATACCATTTCCGCCAGAAAATCGGGAATAAAACTCGCCGGCCAGAATTTTTATCCCGATCTGGATTTCGGTATGGATTTTATGTATACGAAAGACAAAATGCACGACAGCCTAAATAACCCTGCTACGGCAATGTTGAGCGTGAGCTTGCCTTTATGGTTTGATAACCACATTGCTTTTTATAAGGAAGAGAAAGAGAATTATTACGCGTCTCTGAAAGATATAAGAAACGCTGAAAACAATCTAACTTCGGAACTGAAAATGGCGGTATATAAGCTTAATGATTCTATCAGAAAAATAAATCTGTATTCGGCAACGCTGATACCTAAAGGAGAAGAATCTTTAAATGTCGTACTGCAGGATCTGCGCACACAGAAATCGGGTTTTTTAGATTTCATCGATTCGCAAAGGCTTCTTTTGGAGTTCAGGCTCGAATACCACAGGGCGCTCACGGATGCGAACCGGTATTTTGCGCAAATAGAGATGATCACCGGCAAAGATTTAACCGGAAACCGGAAATAATATAATATAGGATCGCTGAAAAAGTCTTTTTTATTGTCATTGCGAAGCAAAGAAGGAGCTGAGGCGATCTTAAGCTATGATGATTTTGAGATCACCACGCCGTTTTGTTTTCGCAAAACTTCTCGTGATGACATAGAAATTTAAGGTTTTTTCAGCAATCCCAATATTTTAGAAACAACAATGCAAAAACTAAAAAATTCGTTCTTTATTTAAAAAAAACCAAAAACTTTTTCGGAATACTCGTATTCCGGCATATTAATTTAGCTTTATATAAACTGCAACCGGTATAAAAAATAAATCCTGTCCGACCTGAACGTTGTTTCCGGTTATTCTATCAAATTAATAAGGCTGTTTTCAGGAGACCGAGATGAAATCAAAAATATTTAAAACCACACTTTTTAAATTCGGATTGATAATACTCGTTTCTTTTTTGACAGGCTATTTTTTCGCGCAATTATTTCATGCCGGCGGAAAAACAAAAGAACCTTTGCAGTTCGCTCAAACTCAAGCGCAAACTCAGGTATGGACATGTTCCATGCATCCGCAGATACGCCAGCCCAAACCGGGTTTATGCCCTATTTGCGGAATGGAACTTATAGCTGTGGAAAGCAAAGAAGACAAACCTTCATCAGTATCGCAACTGCAATTATCGCCTTATGCCAGAAAACTTGCGGGCATACAAACTGCGCCTGCAGAACGAAAATATGTCGAAGTTACCATAAGAATGGCCGGCAAAATCGATTACGACGAAACCCGCCTTGCCTATATCTCTTCCAGAATCGCCGGCCGGATTGACAAATTATACGTCGATTATACCGGCATAGCCGTCAACAAAGGCGATCACATGGCATATATTTACAGCCCCGACCTTCTATCTGCACAACAAGAACTTATTCAGGCAATAAAAACCGCCGGCAACTTGTCGGCAGATTCGCTTCCCGCGATAAGAAAATCGTCCCAGATGACCATAAACGCAATTCGTGAAAAATTACGGTTATGGGGTATTACCGAAGAACAGATATCCCGGATCGAAAAACAATCTCAACCGTCGGATCATATAACTGTTTATTCCCCGATAACCGGCATAGTGATAGACAAAAACGCCGTTGAAGGAATGTATGTTGCTACCGGAGAAAGAATATATACCGTAGCGGATTTAAACCGGTTGTGGATAAAACTCGACGCTTATGAATCCGATTTAGCGTGGATAAAGTACGGACAGGAAGTGGAGTTTTCCACAGAATCGTATCCGGGAGAAATTTTTTCGGGCAGAATATCGTTCATAGACCCTGTATTGAACGACAAAACCCGCACCGTGAAAGTCAGGGTAAACATAGAAAACCCGTCCGGTAAACTAAAACCCGAAATGTTCGTCCGCGCGCAGGTACGCGCAAAAATAACCGCCGGCGGTAAAGTTATAACTCCGGCTATTGCGGGCAAATGGATCAGCCCTATGCATCCTGAAATTATAAAAGATGCACCCGGCAAATGCGATGTATGCGGTATGCCGCTTGTCCCCGCCGAATCGCTCGGATTTGTGGGACAGGAACAAGCCGGCGAACCTCCGCTTGTGATTCCGGCTTCCGCGCCGCTGATTACCGGAAAAAGAGCTGTTGTATATGTTGAACTTCCGGATAACGAAGGTGTCTATCAGGGACGTGAAATCGTATTAGGCCCCCGTGCAGGCGATTATTACATAGTAAAATCGGGATTAGATGAAGGAGAGAAATTGGTTGTGAACGGGAACTTCAAAATCGACAGCGCAGTTCAGATTCAGGCTCAGCCAAGCATGATGAACCCGCCGGATAAAATAGATAAAATAGTTGCGCCGGAACACCTGCACGGGCAAAACGCCGGTTTATCCAAAGAGTTTGTGAACCGGTTGAGCCCTGTTTTCGATATTTATTTTGAGATTCAACAAGATTTAAGCAACGACGATCTCTTATCTGCCGTGGAAACCGCAAAAACCATGCATAAATCTATATCAGATATAAGCGCTGAAAGTTTTGGGAAAGAAACCGAGCAAATATGGACAGGTATTTCAATCCGGCTCAACGAGATAACAAATCATATAATGCGTTCCAGCAACATCTCTCACGCCAGAGAAAGTTTTCAGATTCTGTCGGACTACCTGTTTACAGTAGCGATTGATCATGGGCTCCCTTTAACATCTGAAATTTATAGATTACACTGCCCTATGGCATTCAGCGGGCGCGGGGCGGACTGGCTTCAGCGCGAAAAACAAATACGAAACCCGTATTTCGGTAAATCAATGTTAAATTGCGGCGAAATTACACGAACCGTAAAACCCGCAAAATAAGGACGCCTATGCAAAACCGCAATTTAAGTTTTACCGATAAATTGATCCAATTCTGCCTTGATCAGAAACTTGTGGTTATACTGTTGCTCCTGCTTTTTGTCGGATGGGGTTTAACTGTCGCGCCGTTTGACTGGAAACTGGAGTTTTTGCACCGTTCGCCGGTAGCGGTAGACGCTATTCCCGATATCGGAGAAAACCAGCAGATCGTGTTTACCGACTGGAGCGGAAGGTCTCCTCAGGATGTGGAAGACCAGATAACTTACCCGTTGACAACCGCTCTTTTAGGAATACCCGGCGTAAAAACAATAAGATCATTTTCCATGTTCGGTTTTTCCTCGATTTATATTATTTTTGAGGAAAAAATTGATTTTTACTGGTCCCGTTCGCGGATTCTGGAAAAACTCAACAGTCTTGCTGAAAGTGCGTTGCCTGAAGGTGTCCGCCCTACGCTCGGCCCCGATGCGACAGCGCTTGGACAGGTTTTCTGGTACACTCTGGAAGGCCGGGACGAAAAAGGCAACCCCACCGGCGGCTGGGATCTGAATCAACTGCGCACTATACAGGACTGGTATGTCCGTTATGCCCTTCTTTCCGCCGGCGGAATCAGCGAAGTAGCTTCCGTAGGCGGGTTTGTCAAAGAATACCAGATCGATGTAGACCCTGACGCTATGAGAGCATACAACATCTCTATAGATGAAATTTTCAATTCAGTAAAAATGGCAAATATCGATGTAGGCGCAAGGACAATAGAGGTTAATAAAGTAGATTATGTTATACGGGGAATCGGATTTGTAAAAAATATCGGCGATATTGAAAATACTGTCGTTAAAGTCAACGATAATGTGCCGGTTTATGTAAAAAATGTGGCGCGTGTTACTCAAGGGCCTATGGCAAGGACGGGAGCGCTCGACAAACAAGGCGCTGAGGCCGTAGGCGGAGTGGTTGTTGTCCGGTTCGGCGAAAACCCGCTTGAAGCCATAAAAAACGTAAAAAAGAAAATCAGCGAAATTTCTCCCGGCCTGCCAAAAAAAACGTTACCCAACGGAACTGTAAGCCAGGTTAAAATTGTCCCTTTTTATGACCGCACAGGGCTGATTTACGAAACTCTGGGCACGCTTCACAGCGCTCTTTATGAGGAAATACTTATTACCATAATTGTTATTCTGGTTATGGTGATGCATCTTCGCAGTTCAATACTGATTTCAGGCCTTTTGCCTTTAGCGGTTCTTATATGCTTTATATTTATGAAAATTTTCAATGTGAGTGCAAATATTGTTGCGCTGTCAGGCATAGCCATAGCCATAGGAACTATGGTTGATATGGGAATAATCATCTGCGAAAACATCTTAAAACATCTTGAGCAAGCTTTGCCGGACGAAAAACCATCGGAAGTTATTTTCCGAGCGGTAAAAGAAGTTGCAGGCGCCGTTATTACCGCCGTATCAACCACAATAGTCAGTTTTCTGCCGGTATTTACTATGGAAGGTCCTGAGGGTAAACTGTTTAAACCGCTCGCGTTTACAAAAACGTTCGCTCTGCTGGCATCGATTATTGTGGCTATCACCCTTATACCGCCGTTTGCTCAAATGCTGTTTACCGCAAAACAAAAAAGCCGGTTTATGAAGATTTTAACCGGCTCTGTTATATTTGCGGCAGGTGTTTTTGCGCTGTTTTTTATCAAATGGTGGGTTGGCGCGATAATCGTATCCGCCTGTCTCTGCCATATTTTTAAAAAAGCCCTTCCAGAAGCCGTAACCAAACCGGCATCCGATTATTTCAATTACATAATCGCTCTTATTGTAACAATATTGCTGGCTTCGCACTGGTTGCCTCTGGGCCCGCAGAAAGGTTTGTTTTTAAATTTTGTTTTTGTAGCGGGATTGATCGGGTTTTTGCTGGGCGGTTATGAGTTATTTAAAAGAGTTTATCCTAAAATGCTCGGATGGTGTCTTGAAAACAAGAAAAAGTTTTTAGCCATACCTTTAATACTGGTTTTTATCGGCGCAAATGTATGGTTCGGATTCAATACTTTGTTCGGATGGCTCCCTTCGGGATTAAAAAAAATTCCGGCTGTAAGCGAATTAATTCATACGTTTCCGGGATTGGGCAAGGAGTTCATGCCCGCGCTTGATGAAGGGTCTTTTTTGTATATGCCTACTACTATGCCTCACGCTTCCATAGGCGAAGCGCTCGATATTCTCAGCAAACAGGATATGGCAATTAACGCTATTTATGAAATCGAATCGGTTACGGGTAAAATCGGCAGAGCGGAATCGCCTTTAGACCCTGCTCCAATATCTATGATAGAGACTGTAATAAACTATAAACCGAAATATACCATAGATGAAAACGGGCGTTATGTAACTTTCAAATATGATGCCGGCAAAATAGATTATTTCAGAGATATCGACGGCAACCCCGTGCCCGCTTTAGACGGTAAACCGTATTATGTTAAAGGGAAATTTATCAGAGACGAAAACAACCGCCTGATAAAAGACCGCTACGGTTCGCCGTTACGCTTATGGAGGCCGGAACTTGATCCTTCAATAAACAAAGCAAGAGAATACTGGAGCGGAATTAACTCCACCGACGATATCTGGAAACAAATTGTCGCCGCAGGCGATATACCCGGAACGACATCGGCGCCTAAACTTCAGCCTATCGCCGCGCGGCAGATAATGCTTCAGAGCGGTATGCGCGCGCCTATGGGAGTAAAAGTCAAAGGGCCTGATTTAAAAACCATAGAGTCCGTCGGGTTTCAGATCGAGAAGTTTCTCAAAGAAGTGCCTTCTATAGAACCCGATACGGTTATCGCCGACAGAATTGTCGGAGTACCTTATATAGAGATAGTTATCGATAGAAACGCCATAGCCCGGTACGGAATAATGCTTCAAACCGTTCAGGATACTATAGAAACCGCCATAGGCGGTAAAGAAGTTTCCACAACCGTAGAGGGGCGTGAGAGGTATTCGATTCGACTAAGATATTTGCGCGAATTGCGTGATACTATGGAGTCGCTGGAAAAAATTCTTGTCCCTTCGCCGGACGGTATGCAGATACCTTTAGTCCAGCTTGCCGGCATAAAATATGTGACAGGGCCTCAGATGATAAAAAGCGAAGACACCTTTTTAACCGGTTACGTTTTATTTGATAAAAAACCGGAATTCGCGGAAGTAGACGTCGTGCAGGAAGCGCAGAACTACCTTAAATTTAAGATAGATACCGGCGAGCTGAAAATACCCGCAGGCGTAAACTACAATTTTGCGGGAAGCTATGAGAATCAGGTACGGTCGGAAAAAAAACTGCGCCTTATTCTTCCTCTGGCAATGTTGCTGATATTTTTGATTTTATATTTACAATTCAGATTAGTTTCAACCACTTTTCTTGTTTTTGCGGGAATTATTGTCGCGTGGGCAGGCGGTTTTATAATGATCTGGTTTTACAACCAGCCATGGTTTTTGGATTTTTCCGTATTCGGCGTTAAGGCAAATGAACTTTTTCAGATTCATCCTATTAACCTTAGCGTAGCGATATGGGTAGGGTTTTTAGCCCTGTTCGGTATCGCCTCAGACGACGGCGTAGTAATGGCGACATATTTAGACGAATCGTTCGCCTCAAGCCAAATAAAGTCCATAGATCAGATCAGGCAGGCGACCATTTCGGCCGCTATGCGCAGAATCAGGCCGTGCCTTATGACAACCGCCACAACCGTAGTTGCTCTACTGCCTATTTTAACTTCCACAGGACGCGGGTCGGATATTATGGTGCCTATGGCAATACCGTCTTTCGGAGGTATGGTTATAGAGATAATAACCATGCTTATTGTGCCTGTAATTTACTGTATGATCAAAGAAATCAAATTCAATACTGATTCGGGTTTCAAATTAAAGACCTCCCCGGGTCGGTGTCCCAGAGCGTAAAATTGTCCGTAGAATTTATACTAAATATTTTCAAATCATTTAAAAATCATGCCGAATTATTTATCTCATCAAATAGCATTTATACAAATTCCACACTTCCG